>ERZ773250.329-NODE-329-length-29271-cov-3.156318_pt1 | contig 29271 bp, 19 predicted proteins | sample MGYA00511258_ERZ773250 | MGnify/ENA primary metagenome ERZ773250 (study PRJEB29015, sample SAMEA2738164) | human oral metagenome | biome: human oral; feature: human-associated habitat; material: saliva | place: China | collected 2187 ... | reverse complement strand
TGTTAGGTGTACAATCTTCATCACACGGCGAGCTACAGTCTGGTAAAAGAGAGCTACATACCAAGGCATTTTCTTGAGGTGGATATTGTAGAAGTATTCCTGCTCAAAGCGGAGTTTTATGCCCCAATTGAGCAAATCTCGCCCCGACTTGATACCCCATTTGAACTGCGCCTCGTACCCTTTCATATCACTATGCTGCTCGGTATGACGTGCCATACGGGGAGACATGGCCTCAAAAATAAATTCCGACCGAGGGCAACGCTCTGCCAAGGTAGCTAGGAGAGAGTGCACCTCTTCCTCTGTAAAATACATCAAAAGCCCCTCAGCAATAAAGAGTTTTGGGGCATCTTTGGGGAGTAGATCGAGCCAAGAGGGGTCGAGTATTGAGGCGGCTACAAAATGGAATCGCTCACTCTCTTCAAAGAAGTTTCTACGCAAGTCTATACCCTCGGGCAGATCCAAATCAAACCAAGTAACCTTGCCATTATCCAAGCGGTGAAAGCGAGTATCCAATCCACAACCGAGGTTAACCACGAATCCATTGGGGTGCTTTTCCAGGAATTGCAGGGTGAGGCGATCCAGAATATCCGTACGCACAGCCACTCCCATTTGCGAGAGAATCGAGACCTCTCGCCTACCCTCAAAAAAGGGTTCAATACGATCTAATATCTCCGCCGACTTAGGATCTCGAATAATCCCATGGGGTCGCTTGGTTTCGTTGTAGCGAGCACGAAGCGGTATAAGCATCGTCTCGGGCACCTTGGTTAGGTTGTTTTGTATCGCACTATTCATATACTTTATTTGTATCTCGTTCGGTCTGAGCTTAACCTCTTGCTCACCAGCCGGCAAGAGGCTACCCAGTATCTTTTTAGTTATAGAGTTAGAAATCAGGCATTCTGAGCAGCTACCATACGCGCAAACTCTCCACCCTGTGCCAGGAGCTCCTCCGGAGCCCCCATCTCCACTACCTGCCCCTCCTTTATTACCACTATCTTATGGGCATGAGCCACCGTGCGCATACGATGGGCAATAATCAGCACTGTTTTATCTTTGATGAGGGCAGAGATCGCCGTCTGTATCTTCGATTCGTTCTCTACGTCAAGACTGGCGGTTGCCTCGTCCAGCAGTACGATGGGAGCATCTTTTAGCAAAGCACGTGCAATAGAGATGCGCTGACGCTCTCCACCCGAGAGGGTCTCGCCATTTTCTCCTATCTGCGTATCGTAGCCTTGGGGCATACGCTGTATAAACTCTTCGCACTGCGCCAATCGCGCCACGCGGCGTACCTCTTCGTCGGAGGCATCTTTACGCCCGACGCGGATATTATCGGCAATAGAGGCATTGAATAGAAGCACATCTTGGAACACCACAGAGTAGTATTGCAACAGAGTCTCAGGGTCTATTTTGCTAATGTCTTCTCCGCCTAGGGTAATGCGCCCTTGGTCTACATCCCAAAAGCGAGCAGCCAACTTAGCCGTGGTGCTCTTACCACCTCCCGAGGGGCCAACAAGAGCCGTAACCTCACCTTGGCGAGCCACAAAGGAGACGCCCCGAAGCACCTGTTTGCCGGTTTCGTAGGAAAATTCAACCCCATCAAAGGCTATATCAAAACCCTTGAGGTGGCACTCTTGCACTCCCGTCTGGATAGGCATTTGATCCATTTCGCGGAAACGATTGATACGCACGTTCAGATAGAGAAGGACGACAAAGTTATTCATCACCTCCATAATGGGGCTGTAGATAGAGGCAGAAATAATCAAAAAGATAAGATAGGTAAGCATGGGAATTGTACCATCTGCCAGTAGATAAGCCCCGACCAAAATAACAGATGCAATTCCCAACTTGAGTAGAATATAAGATAGGTTGAGGACACTCCCACCAAAAGCCTCGCCTCGCAACAATTGACGTTCGTAAGTTGTAATGGTCTTGTCGAAGGTCTTGAGGTACTCCTCTTCGCCGTTATACGCCTTAATCTCCTGGATACTCTCCAACCCTTCTTGTATTTGCTGCGCTATCGTGAGGGTCGTACGATGCACTCCTTTGAAATCACGCGCCATCGCCCGCTTAGCGAGAACGAGAACAAGTAAAGCTATAGGCACAACCCAAAAGAGGGCCAAAGAGAGTTGCCAATTGTAGAAAAACATCCCGATAGCAATGAGGAGGATGCTACCCAGAGCAGCAAAAAGCTGAGGTACGGCATGAGAGAAGACATGTTCTATCTCGGTACAATCTGCCATGATGGTAGAGGTAAGATCCGAAAGATTACGCTCTCCAAAGAAAGCCAAAGGCAACTTGCGAAGTTTCTCGGCCAGGGCTATACGACGCTCGGCACTCTCGGTATAAATCTTTGTATAGGTAGAGGCATACTGCCTAAAAGCAATAACAAAGATTACAAGGAAGCAAAGCAGACCTATGAGGATATAGTAGCCCAAGCCATAGGTGGGAGTAGAGCCGGGGTGTATTAGCGGATCAAGGTAATCCGTAAGGTAGAGAAAGAGATAAATGGCGGGGAGCATGAGGGCAAGATTGAGCAAAAGCGACCACACCACAGCCTTAACAAAGGAGATAGCTCCATCACGAGAGAGGGCAAAACGATTTTGTATGAAGTGAATCATAATGACTTAGAGGATTAGAAGGTTAGATTGTCCAGTTGATAGAGCGGTTATATTCTTCCCACATCGAGCGATACAGCCCCTCCTGTTCTACAAGAGCCTGGTGTGTACCCTGCTGCACAAGGAGCCCTTGATCAATTACCAAAATAGCATCGGCATCCACCACATTGGTCAAGCGATGGGCTATGAGAAGCACAGTTTTCCCTCTTGTTAGTTCAGCCAAGGCACGACGGATCAATTGCTCATTTTCGGGATCGGCAAAAGCGGTAGCTTCATCCAAAACAATAATAGGAGCATCCTTGAGGAGGGCACGAGCGAGAATAATACGTTGCTGCTCTCCCCCGGAGAGATAGGTCCCCTCTGCACCAATCTGGGTATCCAACCCTAGAGGTAATCGGTCTATAATCTCCCTACACTGGGCAAGATCGAGGGCCCGCCGAATCTGCTCTTCAGTAGCATTAGGGGTACCATAGATTACATTGTGGCGCAATGAAGTGTGAAAGAGTTTACTATTTTGGAAAACAAAAGAGACGGCATCCATAAGATCGTGGGTGGGAACTTCGCGTACATCAACACCCCCAATAGAGATACTCCCCTGCGCCACATCATAGAAGCGAGGGATTAGGCGCGCAATCGTACTCTTTCCCCCTCCTGAGGGTCCCACCAAAGCATACGTTTTACCCGTAGGTAAGGTGAAGGAGAGGTCCTGCACGGCAGGGGTCTCGGCTCCAGGATAAGAAAATGTAACCCCCGTGAAAGCAATATCGTAGGAAGTAAGAGATTTTGGATTCGCAGGTTCGGGGAGGGGAGTCTCTTCCGTAAGAGCCTCCATACGCTTGATTGCTTCACCGGCTAAAAACATCCCCTGCTGTAGGTACATAATCTTCATGATATTACCAGAAATAACGGGGGTAATAAGGAGGAATAGTATCATGTCGGCTATCACACCCCCATAGTTGCCTGTATTGTGGATCAAAATTATTGCCATCGGGATTAAGAAGAAGGCAATACCATTGATAACTGCAGTATAAAACGACATGGGGTATCGCCAACGAAGGGTACACTTAATCACAAGATCACGATAGCAAATAATACTATCGTAGAAACGTTTGAAGGAAAAAACGGTCTGCTGAAAGACCTTGACAACGGGTACCCCTCGCACATACTCCACCGCTTCAGTACTCATACGCTCCTGAGCATCAAGATACTCCCGTTGGAAATTCTGTTGCCTTGGATTCATCATGACGGCCAATGTGGCAAATGCCATCAAAATAGGGATCATGCATACCAACCCTAGGTGCCAATCCACAACGAAGAGCAAAACAAGTACCCCGATGGGTGATAGGATACTCCCCACCAAGTCAGGCAAAAGATGGGCAATAAAGGTGTGCGTTTGAGACGAATCTTCGTCAATAATCTTACGTATACGCCCTGTTGTATGCGTATCGAAGTAGCCCAAAGGCATCCGCATCAAGCGTGCCACAGCAGAGCGTCGCATGGAACACTCCACCCGGAATGCCGTAACATGGGAGAAGATGAGCGATAGGAAGTAAAGCAAAACGGCCAGGGCTGCAGTCCCAAAAGCCCACCAAGCAAGAGAAAAAACGCTATCCGCCGCCACTTCCTCGGGCAATACGAGCAACTGGCGTATGATAAGCCAAACGAAGATAAAGGGAAGGAGAGAGACAAGCCCCGTCAGCCCAGACAGCACCAAACTGATGGGAAGGAAGGGTTTACGGCTGCCCATATAGGAGCCAAATTGCTGTAAAACATTCATCTGTTTATGGTTATAATAGGATTTACTTGCATATCAATTCGCAAGCAAAGGTAGAGCAGATGAACAGTGTTCACAATCCCCACTATTGGGGATTTTTTACTACAAACTCCCTACTTAAAAGTATTTCATGGCACAATATTCCTCCTCGGTCTCCTCGTAAGAGAGAGGAAAAAAGGCAATTAGTAGCCCTATTTCCTATGAAGGGAAACAATGGGGAGAATGAAACGGACAAACGAAATCGGGGCTGCAGGCGAACCCACAACCCCGACTTCACTTAGGGAGGAAAGAGTGGCAAGAGGTGCTTCCCAACGGGGAGTTCTGCCCTCACCCTCTTTCCGTTGTCAATAGAATCTTACTTCGTAACGAGTAGGACTACCGTTGTCTCACCGCTCTTCACGAGGTACTTACCGGCTACCACACCGGCGAGGTCGAGACGAGCTACGCCTGCCTCATTAGCCACGGTGCGAAGTACTTCTACGCCATCGAGCGAGAGAACCTGTACCATAGCCCCAGGCTCTACACCCGAGAGGGTAGTAGCTTCTGCCGCAGGATTCGGGAAGAGGAGTACATCTGTAGTCGCAACCTCTTCGATAGCATTGTCTCTCGTAAAGGTAGCTGCTACCGTGGTGGCTGCCTGCACCACGAACTTCTTCGTGGCCGTGATATCCACACCGTTGGCAGTGAGTTTTGCCAATTTGTAGCCACCATCTGGTTTTACTGTTACCGTAACCGTTGTACCATACGCTACCGAACCATTCTGTGAGAGTGTGACCTTACCATTCTTCATATTTGGGTCAATCGTGATTTGGTAAGCAGGAGCAGCACCCTTCTTGATCTCGCACGTAGTATCCGCAAGAGACTTTCCGTCAAGGCTGATAGTACCCCCATCCACAACAGCACCAAGGGGAGAGTAGATATAGGCATTCTCAAGCCCCAACGTATTAAAGCCCTGAATCAACAGATAGCCGGGCTTAATATTAGTAAGCGTAGCATTAAGAAAATCCAATGATATCTCTTTATTCTGCATGCCTGTATAGATACAGGGACCATTACTTTGTATCTTGAGATTAATATCACTAATAATTAGCTGATCATCTTCTTTTTCGGATTGATCCCAAATACCGGAATACTCAGCTCCTGTACCGGGATATAACGCAAGAGAGGGATTATCACTTTCCCCTACAAAAACAGGGCTTTCTGCGTCTCTCGTTAGGAAACAATCCGCAGCTTCGGTAGTAATCTTATTTGCTCCTATACACACTACTCTGAGGTAGGTAGAGGGGTGATTAGACAAAATCCCAATATTTTCCCCAGCGAAAGCAATGGTAGCATCCTTGAGGGTCAAGGTGTGCAGCTTGGCATTATATTCAACTTCCCCGGAACTAACAAAGGAGGAATTCTCAGATTTCAAAACATTCTTATACTTGCGTAACCTGTTACCTCCAATCGTGATGGGGTAGTAAGGAGTGACCAAAACCCAATGTTCCTTTACAAGAGTACCGGCATCAGCTCCGGAAGCATACACAATATCTCCATTCTCATACTTCACGTCCCGATCAGGGAAAGCAGCTGTGAGAGCATGCGTTGTAGTTTTATTGACATCAATTTCCTTATGATCTGCTCCCTCTTCTACAGAGAAGTACTGTCCGATATCGGCAATAGAGCCACTCTTGCCCCAGGCCTCCAGGGCTCCCCCATTAGAGATGATTATACCGGTGTTGTTTTCATCATAATTGCCTGCAACTCCGTAATACTCATCGGATCTAACATCTACCAAGCAATTGTTTATGTAGAGATCTCGATTTTTATCTATCAGAATGCCAACACTACCATCTTTACTGGTACGAACTATTAGTTCAGCACCTTGCCCTACTCCCGTAATGGTCATGTTAGATTCTAGACCTTCTATTACAGGCTTATCCTCCTCAGAGGATAAGAGGAAACACTCCCCTGCTACTTCTATCGTAAGGTTAAAAATCCCCTCCACATAGATGCCCCGTACATCCATATTACTTTTAAGTTTTGTGAGGCGAAGGGTTTTGGTTGTATGATTCCAAGACCAAGAGCCATTCCAATTTTTCTCATTGTCGAGATCGTGTCCGGATTGATTCCCCGAAGCATCCTCATCCACAGGAACACTCTTGCCCAACACTGTAAGCTTTTGCGCCAATGACGTGTAGGAGGTCCCTACCAGCCCTAGTAACGCTAAAGCGATGGAGACTATATATAGCCCCCCTTTGTGTACCGTTTTTTTCATATCTTTCTTCGTTTTGTGTCTTGCCCTCTTTTTCTCCTTTTGTCACGTGCTCTCACTCAAAGAGAAGAGCGGGCAAGACGGGTTTATTTTCTTTTCTCTACTGCTATACTATATTACTACTTTCTATTCTATGACTCTTTTGTCTCTATCCCCTTTCCTATGAAAGAGCGCCCTAAATCGTTGCAAAAGACAACCACTGCAAAGAGGAGGCTTGGGAGCAAGCTCGGAATGCCTTGGAGCAGATGGCGCTCGTGGCTGTAGCTTGCTCCCCCATTGCCCCTCTTCACGTCGGGCGAACTCCGCTTCGATCATCTCGTGTATAGTACCGAGAAGATCCATGCGGTCTTCATGGATTCTAAGGTTCTCCCCCCGACGCTCTCCGGAACGATTTGTGCTTTTCGTTATCATAAATTGCCTCCTAACTCTCTCTCTTGAAAAATGGAAGACTTATTTTCTTCTACACTAAACTTTCTATCCTGAGCCCCTCATGGGCTCTATTTTCTACGGGCAAAAGTACCCACATCTCGCGAGAAAAATCTTGCAAAATCGGTCAAAAACATTGCAAAATCTTGCATTCTTCACTTTCCCCAATATTGCAAAATCGGTCATGAAATCCTCACAATTCACTGTATTATAACAATTTAGCAGTGACAGGTTTAAAAAGAAATTTGACACTTGGCGAAAGCCCCCTTCTCTCGGAAGAAGAACAACCGCTTGCGAAACGAAAAAGAGTTTTCAGGATAAAAAAATTTCGCTCCTACCCAAAATTCACCCCCATTTTCGCCTAAGAAATAAAAAAGTTTTGGGCAGAAAGGCGACTACATTCTAGCCTGAAAAGATTGCGCCGACAGGCAAAAAAAAGACTCGCCCCACTCTTTTACAAAAGCGAGGCAAGTCTCTTTATTATTCTCTTCGGGTTCTATCGCCTCCCAAAAAGCAGAGGAACTAACGATGCCTCTTGCGCAGATGCCAAACTTTGAAGAAGTAGGCAATACGCCCCGAGAGGGCAATAAGGAGTACCGAAAGGATGATAAGAAGAATACCCACAAGACACAAAGGGGTTAGCACCTCGTCGAAAACCAAAAAACCAATCACTACAGCGGTTAGAGGCTCCAAGGCTCCCAATATAGCACTCATAGTAGAGCCAATCAGCTTTACCCCCTCCACCAGTGTAATATTGGCAACCACTGTAGGGATAATCGCAAGGGCGATAGTCAAACCCCAGGCCTCAAACGAAGGAATCCCTTGCAGGCCTCCCCAAAAGAGGGCAATCACTAGGAATCCACTCCCACAAGCCAACAAAGCATAGAAACTGAGCTTGATATTATTCATCGTACGCACCACACTCTTATTGACAATAACCATATAAGAGGCATACGCCAACCCCGTAGGAGCAACAATGAGCATACCTATCAAAAAACGCCGATCCACCTTCTCCAATCCCAAGCCCGAGAGGCAAAGTACCCCAAAAAAAGCAAGGAGAATGGCTAGAATCATAACCCTCGTAGGTCTTTGCCCATAGAAGAGCAACATGAGTAAAATAACGTAGACTGGATAGGTAAAATGGACTACTGTGGCCACCCCACTCGGCATATAATGATACCCCAACTGCAACCCCATAGCTGAGGCAATATAGACAAGTCCCAAAGAGAGCAAAACCCCGATTTCTTGTCCTGTGAGCCTAAGATCAATCTTTTTGTACAGCAAAAGAGGAAACATGGCAAGGGCCGCAAACAAAAAGCGATAGGTAAGGATGGAGGGGGTACGCAACCCTATCGCCATCAAAGGCAACGTAAAAAGGGGGATAAAGCCGAAGGCCACCGAAGAGGTTCCGGCAATCAGCAAGCCACGTAACTTATGTTGGGGTGTAGGCTCCATAGCAAGGGGGAAAGGGAATTAAAATTACTCGAGGGAGATAAAACAAGATAAGGGTTTATGGTCGCTTATCGTTGCAGATTTGTCCACCTTACAATTGTAGGACTTAACCCTGCGACTATGCAAGATATGATCGATACGGAAGCCCAACCGCTTAAAGGTAAAGCTATAACCAGCCCCACAACCCGTAGAAGCATAAGCATCTATGAGGCCGGAAGCGATACGCTGGTGGGCATACGAGATAGGAGTATCATTGAAATCGCCACAGACAAGTATATAGGGCGTCTTCTCGTGAATAATCTCTACATGCACGCGGTCAGCTTGCTTAGCGCGCTTAAGAAAGGCAGGGCCCAACTTTTGCTCCATCTGCTCTTTGAGGGCAACAGCCTATATCTCTCGAGCAAGACGAGCGTAGCGTGTTCCATCTTCTGTAGTGAGACGGAAAGACTCCAAGTGTAAATTGAAAACCGTAAGCTCCCGACCTGCTACATCCAACGTATAGGCAATGCCGCCATTAAAGGTAGACTCTAGGGGCAACATACGCGTATTGCGCACGGGGAATTTAGAGAGAAGCATCAAACTAGTACCTCGGTCTCCCTGGGCATAGCGCGTAACTACATAGGGGTACTCGGGTAGGTACTCCGCAATCTTTTTAGCAGAGACGTAGGGAGAATCATCGCGCATTATGGCCGCCTCCTGCAGGCAAACAATATCGGCATGACTATCCTTAATGTACCGGAGAGTGGGGTTGGGTTTATCCGCAGTATGCTTCTCGTAAGCAAAAGCCTGACAGTTAAGAGACAAAACCTTAACGGCATGAGGCGGAATTACTGAGGGCGTAGGATGTAAAGGGATATACGACCGAATGCTCCACCACGAGAGAGCCAACAAAAGAAAATTAAAGATGAAGCCGCGCCACTGCCTCCGCACAAAGCGAAAAAGCAAGAAAAGCACAACCATCGAAAGTAAAAAGGGGAAAGCCAATCCCAAATAGGCCGGAAAGAGGAAAAATCGGGGCGAGAGGTACTGCCCCAAAAGAGCCAAGAGGTAGGGTAATGCCACCAAAAAGAGATTGATGAGCCACGAGACCGAATGAAAGAGATTGTAGCAAAAACTGCGACAGCGAGAAGCTCGAGACGAAGATGCTTTTTGAGTTGTATTCCTAGGTCTCGAAAGCCGTTTAAGGGTGTGGCGAGCCGTCTGCTCTTGGGGTGTAATATCGGATCTTTGCGTCATGTAGCCTTGTGCTTTACAACTTAGTAAAGCCCTCCTCCGGAGTTTATCCGAAGGTAGTACAAAGCTAGCAAAATAATTAGACTTTTGGGGCGTCTTGCCGAGAAGGTCTATCGAAAAGCAGGCTTCTCTCTTCATCGGAGAGAGCACTGTAGCCCGAGCGTTTCACTTTGTCAAGCACCTCCTCTAGGGTGGGGCCGTCCGAAGCCTTGGGGGAAGAATCGGCCGACGAAGAGGGAGCGGAAGTGCGATCACCTCTATCAAAAGAGGATTGAGGCGAAGATACTTTTTCTCGACGTTGCTGCCGAGAGTCGCCTCCCCGAGAGGGCGTTTCTCGTCTCTTTAGGAGCGAAGCGACCCAATCCCACAAGCGAGCTATCGGGCGCGTAATATCTACTCCCCCTCTTAGGGAACGAGCAAAAATCAACCCCCACACAGCTCCCCCGATATGAGCAATAGAGCCGCCGACATTCCTATTCAGATTGAATAGCAACGACGTTACAACAAAAATAAGAGCTACAACGTACAAGGAGAGGGATCCAACCCAAAGGAATCTGATTTTTTCTTTTGGGCAGTAGCCTCCAATTGCTACAATCAACGAAAGAATGGCTGCCGAGGAGCCGTAAAGGGGCAGATGGATATAAAAGAGCCCCACAGCATCGAGAATCGAAAAAAGCAAAGGATAAAGGAAGCCTCCTAAAACCCCTCCCAAGATGTAGACAATATAGAATTGTCGGGAGGTGAGATGGGCTAGAAAAAGGCGTCCAAAGATGTACAGAAGCAGCATATTTACCACGAGATGACCGAGGTCGTTGTGGTACCACATATAGGTAAAGAGCGTCCAAGGTCTGTGCCCTAGGGTGTAAAGGCTCCCAGGAAGAGCAAGCTGGACGTCAATCCACGAAGAGGGAGCGGACAATAGTTGAAGTACAACTTTGAGAATCCAAAGGAGGAGCGTCCATCCTACCGTTATGCTAATCAGGCGGGATGCCGGAGAGGATTGCTGCCAAAATGCACGCAAAGATGTGATATGCCTCGGGCGGTTCATCGTACAACTCCTTTCTTTCTCCAAATGAGCAAGAGCACCAAGCCGCCTAACATCCCACCTAGATGGGCATAATGCGCAACGCCATCGCCATAACTAGAGATACCCAAGAAAAGCTCCAGAAGCCCATAACCAATCACCATATACTTCGCCTTGATGGGAATAGGAATAAAGAAAAGGTACATAGGGACATTCGGGAAAAGCATCCCAAAAGCAAGGAGCAAACCAAACACAGCCCCCGAAGCTCCGATGGTTACAAAGAGATTTAGGAAACTACGCAAGGGGAGTGTCTGTACTCCGTTAAGGTTAATCATCTCAGCTCCCGAGGAGACAACTTCGTGCAACTCCGTAAACCAAAAGATCTCTTGGCAGCCTCCTGCAACAACCAAACAGGTTACATAGAAGAATAGGTATCGCCACGACCCCATCCGCTGCTCCACTGCCCCTCCAAACATGAAGAGCGAAAACATATTGAAGATGATATGAGCCAAACTACTCGTATCGTGCAAAAAAGCGTAAGTAAAAAGCTGAAAGGGATAGAAAGAATCCGCCGCGTAGTACTTGAGCCCCAGCACCTGCGAGAGGTCGAAACCAAGGCGAAGAAAAACAATCTGTGCCAACCAAATCAGCAAATTGATAAGGATAAAATTGAGAGTTACAGGGGGGATTCTCTGCTTGAGATGCTCGTAAGCGTTCATAGTGTAGCGGATAAAATAAAAGGGGAATCAATACCAAGAGACATTATTGCTCGTTGTGAGATTGCTCTGCTGATACTTGAGATCTTTGAGGAGCTGCGACTTAACGCCAATAGTAATCGTATAGCTCTTATAGGGGCCAATGGGGATAACACTCGCCGAGAGCTGCCAGCAGTGCAAATCGCGCGAGATAGAAAGGGTCATGTTGGTAATACGTTTGAGATCGAAGTTATAGTTGGCATCAAACATAAACGACCAGTTCTTTGTGGGCTTAAAATCCCCACGGAAACTTAGGTTATGAGTCAACTTATAACGAAACTCTTTGCGCTCCATATCAAAATTCGCACGGTCATAGCCTAGGTTCATACTGTAATTGAAAGAGAAATTCCAAGGGAAATTCCACAACACATACCCATCTGCGTCATGCTCTCCTAGGATCTCTTCCGACGTTCTTTGGCGAGACACAACTCCCTCCCCGGCTAGATTGACGGGGCCAGTCTGCGAAGGAGAAGCGTCGTCCCTAGGTGCCGAAGTATCGCCCAAAGGTGGCTCCTCAGGAGCATCACTACCTTTCTTCTTAAATACTTTATGGTAGAATGCTACTAGTTTACCCCAGCTCTGATTGTTAAATTGATAGCTAAAACCGGTGCCGGTACCAATCAATCGGCCAAAGCCTTTCCCATGGAGCAAACGAAGTTTATCAACGCGGAAGGGAATGGGCTTCCCATTTGAATCAAGGCGGTAATCGTAGAGGTACGTATCAAACTCCCCACTCAAGCGCAGCGCAAAACGGGACGAAAATCGGAAGGAAATGGAAGCGGAGATATTGCTCCAACGCAGCGAGTCTGCCATCATGTTATAGCTTGCTCGCCAGTCGAATTGGTCGATCAAACTAATCTTTTTGAAGGCCTCTTCGCTATCGGTAGAGTCGCTCTTGAGGGTGCGGATCTTCATCTCCAAGTTATTGGAGAAGCTGAACGAAAGTGCGCCGGACTTACCTCGACCGGGAGCCCCGAAGATGCCGTTACGATAGAGATTGTAGGGTTCCTCGCGCCACTCTCCTTCGGGCGTTGTATACTGCACCGTGCGGTAATATCCCCAGAAAGGGTCACTAAAATCGGGGGTATATCCCAACGAGACAGAGGGAGTAATGCGGTGCCGTATCATCTGCACCTTGTCTCCAAAGATTTTCCACGGCTTATAGAATCCGTACAGCGTAGTGGAGGCAGAGAGGGAGACACTGAAGTCATTGATATGATAGAAACCAAAGGTGGTATCAGCATCTACCAGGCGTTTCTTTTCGTCGTCGTAGCGCATGGTACTACGGCTGGTGTACCACTTAGCGTTGTAGTTCACCGAAGGGGTAATACGAATGTAGTCGAAGAGATCGAAGGAGGCAGAGATGGGGATACTATGCTGCATACCATTACGCCAGTCCCGCACTAGGCTACTCTGCAATATAAGATTCTCTTTGGTCGTAATGCTATTGCGGAAAGAGCCCGAATAACTCATCGCAATTTTCTCATACCAACGCTCCTTACCCACACGTTTTTTTCTCTTAAACGGGTAAATCGTACTGAGCGAAACAGAAAGGTTAGGTAGCGATACCGACAGGGTGGAGTCTCGCGACCGCTGGTCGATATTGAGCGCAGCCGTAAGAGAGAGGGGGATGCTGGTAAAGCGGCGAGAATAGCTCACACTAGATCCTTTTGTATTCTCGGCACGACGGTCGGGATCGTACATCCTATCTATCGAATTATGATTGTAACTACTCGTAGAAAAGTTGACACTTGCCGAGAACGTGCGCAAGGGGTCCACCTTTGGATCCTGCGTATGCGACCAATTGACGGTAAAATCCTTGCTCTTGGAGTAGTCTCCCGGGATCTGTTTATCCCCCCGAGACGTGGAGACATAGCCTGCACTAAAATGCCCCGAATACATATAACGCCGTCGGTAATTAGACTCGAGCGAAAGTCCCCAAGAGCCTTTGGTATAAAGATCGGCACGAGCCGTCAGATCCACATAGTCGTTGATAGCGTAGTACAACCCCAAGCCTCGCAAATAGAAACCTCGATCTGCTTCCTCTCCATAGGAGGGCATGATAAGCCCCGAGGTACGCTGCTCATTGAAAGGGAAAAAGCCAAAAGGCAACCCAATAAGATAGAGAGGAACTCCCCCCATTACCATGTAAGCGGGACCTGCCACTATGTTTTTGTCGGGGACAACTTTGGCTCTTGTGAGCTGGAGATAGAAGTGTGGGTTGAGATGATTGTCACACGTGGTATAGCGTCCACCCTGTATATACATGGTATTGTCGGGCATGCGTTTTGCCTCATCACTCATCAAAAAGCCCTCCCCCTGCTGGGTGAGAATGCCCGTTATATAGCCCTTTTCCGTCCGGAAGTTGTAGCGCATCGTCTCACTCTCAAACTTCTGTTTGCCATCCGTAAAGGTGGGGTAAGCTATAGGATGCCCCTCGTCGTCTAAAACATACTGAGCATACACCTCCGAGCTATCCGTATTGATATGCATGAAGTTGGACTGTATGTTCATCGACTGATAGTCCACTTTGCCCTTGCCAAAGAAGTAAACACGATTTTGCCCCAGCATCACAATAGAATCCTCTGCGGCAAATTCGATCACACTCTCCAGTACAATAGGTTTTTCTTGCCCCTCGGGAGGAGTGGAGAGAGAATCCGGTGCAAGGTCATTTCGAGACAAGCTATCCGGGAGTGGCGCAGAGGATAAGGAATCGGGTAATGCAGTCGGTCTCCCTAAAGAATCAGGGGGGAGAGAATCTAGCCCGAGGGGAGCTTCTTTGCCTACTTCGGTAGTAATATCCGGTAAGATAGGGGCAGAAGACAAAGAAGAATCAGAAACTAAAGTAAGAGTGTCTCTCGGGGTTTCATGGGGTAAAATAGCAGGCGAAGAAGAAGCCGAAGGGCGACGCATCGTACATCCTCCCCCCAAGATCAGGAAGAAGAGTAGCAAAAAGGCAGTTATCCTATTACTCCACACAAAGTGCTCTGTACTCATACTGCGTTGGCGTGCACTGCTGTCTTAACGCACAAAAGTACCTTTTTTTTTGCTGAGAGGGTATAGGATAAATCAAGATGTATGGGTTGCTCCAAAGAGAGCGTTCGGTAGACAGGCTCTCTCGCCTCACGCCTAAAGACTAATCGCGAAGAGTAAAAGAGGTGCGCCCGACCAGCGATCCATCGGCAAACAGCTCCACGCGATAAGTACCCACAAGCAGGGTCTCTGCCACATTCCAATAGAGCACAAAGGGAAGGTCTTCCCCTCCATATTCTATCTCTTTAGAAGCCGAAGAATGTAACGTGCTCCCCTCGTAAGAGAAAGCGGCTCCATCCCCGGTAAGGGGTTGGTCGTTAGGATTAAGGATGCGTAAATAGAGGACACGTCGCCCGGGTTGTGCCGTGACGTTACGCGCAATAGTCCCCTCTATCTTTATTGATTGTATCTTCTCAATCCGCTGAGTGGCACGCCCTCGTTTGTCAAGAGTTGCAGTCCGTAGACCTTGAGCCTCGAGACGTGCAGCACGAGCTACTTGGGCGGTAAGGGAATTTTTCTCTCCGGCCAGTCTACGAGACTCTGCCTCGGTGGCTTCTATATGGTCGCTCATTTTCTGGTTTTCCTCCCGCAGCTCCGTATTGATTCTCTGAAGCGAATCAATCTGCTCCACGTAGGATCGTAAAACTTTGCGAAGCGACGTAATCTCCTGAGACAGCTCATTAATGCGCTTAGCATCGGTGTCTTTTACTGCGCGTAGCTCCTCCGTAAGCCTATTTATCTTGGCTTGAGCCTCCCCCAATTGATCGAGAAGAGAATCGGAAACTATGTGCAAACGGGTCTCTCCATAGCCGGAAGCTCCGCGGATCTTCTGTGCTTGAATGCCAAACTCCTCCTCAAGCATGGAAAGCTCCTCCTGCATTTTAGCACGCTCCATCTCCACAAGTTCTTTTTTCTCCTTATCCAAATGGCGACGCTCCCTAGAGAGAAGAGAAAAGAATAACAACCCCAAGAGAAAAACAACAACGACAAAAGCTGCTACAATAAGGAGTTTTTTTTGCTTAGAAGTAAGGGCTTGCATATAAAACTAAAGAGCTATCTCTCCAAACGGATTCGGGGGTTATTTAAGTTGAAAAGCCTTTTCATTAGCTGGATTGGTAAAGTATTCTATGGCACGATAACGGAAATATTTCAGCCACTCATCTGTCTGCAACTTTTCTTCCTCCGTAGGAGCACTCTCCGGCACGAGCGAGACATTCAAATTTTCTTCGCTAGAAGAGAAAGAAATATAGCGCGAAAGCCCAAAAACTTTTGCTCTATCTTGATCGGATACTTCAGGCAAAAGCAAATCAGTTATAGGGCAGCTTGGCAGAAAGCTCTCGGGAGGAAGCGTCTCGCCGCGTTTATTGAAAAAGGAAATGCTTGAGTAGACAAACGGCTCCTTTATCGTGGCAATACAACAAAGGATATCCCCTCCACTATGAGGTAAAGCAACCATCTCAAAAGAAAGTACTCCCGTTCCGAAAGAAAGGAAACGCTTGGTTCGCTCCTCCACCTTGAGTACGAGAAGAGCCCCCAAGGCCTGTACCTCCACCTCCTGCGTAGGCTCAGCTCTTACCAAAGACTCGCGAGCCTCAATGTCCAAAAAGGGGATTGTACCCTCAGGTAAAGCTACAATAAGCTCCTCCAAAGACTGCGCCCGGAGGGACGAATGGGGTAGAGCTATCCAAAGAAAGGTGAATAAGCCCACAAACAAAGGGTGAACGAAGTTTCTCTTCTGCATAACTTGGGCAAAGATACAACAAAAAAACATCCCCTCCCCTCCTGTGTTTACTCGGCTCTATCCCCTTGTTTTCTCTTCTTTTCTCCTCTAGCCCAATAGGCTTCTCAGGAAGGAAATCTCCACCTCCTTAGACCCGTAAATAAAAAAACTCCCCCACTCTACAAGAGAGAGGGAGAGTTTTTTAGTAAGTATCAGAGAGGTGGCAAATCCTTTCCCCTAGCAGGGAAGCGGATATGCGTTAGCCCCTCAAATAGAATCTTAACGCCAGTTACGGAAGTTCTGGAGATTCTCATTGTTCTCGCGGTCGCGGAGAGGGAATTCCCAAATGAACATCTTATCACTAGCTTCTTTTTCGAGATCCTTACCAACTTCTTGTACGGCATGAGGTGTACCAAAGAGCTGATCCCCAGCATTAGCAAGACCTCCTGCTTGAGGCTCACTACGTTTGAAGCCCATTCCCCAACGTACAAGGTCGTTGGTACGGAAACCTTCACCCACAAGCTCGCGTACACGCTCATTGCGGATTTCTTTCAGCACCTCATCCTTCGTACCAAAGTCTAGAGGATCAGGATATCCCGAGGAGAGACGAGACTTCTCAAGCTTAACAATAACATCGGCAGCATCTGCAGTCTTACCAAGTTCTGCAAGAGCTTCTGCCTTGATAAGGTATGCCTCAGCTACATTGAAAAGGTGAACACCAAACTTGAATTCGAGGACTTTCTTATCAGTATCAAGAGCTCTATTACCTGAATACTTTGTGAGAGTATTGAATTTAAAAGGCCAATCATCACGATAAAAACCTCTTGTACCGACGTACACTTCCTTACGAATATCATTTGCAGAATAGAGGTCTACGACCCACTTTTCCAACACGAGATAGGGAGTGTAGTAGATAAACCAAGCCCTGCTCTTATCCTTATAGTCGCTAGGATTGCTATACCCCTCTTGATGACTACCAGCAAGGAGAGAGCTGCGAACAGCACCATCTTGAGCTGTAGCACGGAGACGAACAAGGATTTCAGGGCTGTCCTCAGTATGCCAAATTGAAGAAAGAGCTTTCGTCTTAGCGGCAGCATCTCCATCAACATTGATAGGATACTTATCCATGAAAGCATTGCAAGCATCTACAGCACCCTGCCAATCGTGCATTGTAAGACATACACGAGCCTTTATAGCGTAAGCATAGTCGCGAGTAAGGTAGATAGCCGGCTTTACATCCTTATTGGCATCGTCAGCAATATTAGCAATAGCATAGTCAAGGTCTTCAATCATAGCCTTGTAAACTTCGGCACGTGTTGCCTTCTTAGATTTAGCCCCTTTGAGAGGATCATACTGCTTCATCAAAATAATACCCGATTGCTCGTCATTATCTGTTGTGCCATCCCAAGGTTTAGAGAAACGTTGGATCAAACGCCAGTGTGCAAGAGCACGCATGATCTTAATTTCTCCGATGTACTGCTTGAGGAGAGTCTTCTCTTCGTCTGTAGTCTTATACTCAGCGCTAGCAATAAGTTCTTCCGCACGCATGATGAAGTAATTAGCCTGCACCAACGTTTGATAGTAAGCAGCGTAGTAAGAATTAATATTATCATGATCAAGAACAGACTGCTCCTGCCAGGTATAAAGCCCCTTGAGAGAGTTGTTATCAAGCTGCGTAAGGTGGAAAAGGTCTGTCTGTATATCTGCAGAATTCAGATTATTGGGAGACTCCACCCCAATAAGCAACGCATAGACGGCATCTCGGTTCTGCTTTGCCATCTTGATATCCTGGAAAGGCTCCTGCAGAGGAGTTCCTTCGGGCAAGCGCGTTACGTCGCACGATGTAAAGATCGTAGCAAACGCGAGGATAGCGCTGAGGAAAAATGCTATTTTTTTCATCTGTCTAATTACGAATTATAGGTCTTTTATTAGAACATTAGTTGGATGCCACCAACGAATTGGCGCGTATTGGGGAATCTGTTCAGCGTAAGGCCACCGGCACTTGTTTCAGGGTCGAAGCCGTTATATTCCTTAGACGTAATAGTCAGGAGGTTACGAGCCGAAACATAAACCTTAGCTCCGGTGATCACCTTCTGTGTACCAAATACGCTCTTCGGGAAAGTATAAGCCAATTGAATGTTTTTGAGACGGAGGAAAGAAGAGTTTTCCAAGAAACGATCATCAACTACCGTTTGTTCGTCAAACTTAGGGGCTGTCACCTTTGCCTTTTCTTCGTCAGTTAGATCATCTCTCCACTCGTTCTTAAGTTTCTTGGAGCGGTTAAACATCATAAATCCTCCACTTACGTTGTTTTCGAGGAAGTAACGGTCATTATTGAGAGAATAAACACCTGCGAGGAAAGTCCAGTCCATCGTAAGAGAGAGCTGCTTCTTCCAAGTTACACCCATCTGAACACCTCCGGAGAAAGGAGCGCTGAGCAAAGCATGCTCAATACGGTGCTTCAAGGCATCACTATACTCAGTTGTTGTTTCTTTGGTTACATTCCCATTTGCATCAAGCTTGTACCACATTTGCTTACCGGTTTTGGGATCAACACCCGCATACGAAGCTTGGTAGAATACCATAGACTTACCTACTGCGTAGTGAATTTCACCTACGTGGTAACCATCTTTATTGGTCTTTTCACTAAAGAGGTTATCAATGCGCTCCTTGTTGTAGTTGAGGGTTGCAGAAACGAAGGCATCCCAATCTTTGGTACGAAGGAAGTTGTAGTTCACTGTGAGGTCCACACCGCGGTTAGTCATGGCACCCACATTTTCCCAACGAGATGAATAACCTGTAGAGTAAGGGAGAGGTACATTCATCAACATGTCGGTAGTCTTTCTGTTATAGAATGCGAGGTCTACAGTAAGAGCATCATTCCACATACCATAGTCAACACCAACGCTCAACATACCTTGACGTTCCCAAGCGAGATCGTCGTTACCAATAGAGGTAACACCAAATGCGAGTTCGTCTGTATAGTTAATGGTACCTGTGCGAGCATAGGATGCATAGAGAGGGATTGAGGAGTTACCCTGTGTACCATAGTTGGCTTTAAGACGGAGCGAACTCACAACCCCCTTATCAGAAACCACACCCGAGCGGATGAAGTCATACATACCACCAACAGAGAAGAAGGTAGCAGCTTGGTGCTTAGCACCGAAGCGAGAAGAGCGGTCGTTACGGAGTGTAAAGTCGAATGCCATGTAATCCTTGAAGAGGTAATTTACACGACCAAAGAGAGAGAAGTAAGCATAAGCCGTGCGGTACTGCCTGGGGAGAGTTAGATAATTACCCTTCATACCATGGCTCAACATCATAAACTTCTCATTCGTAAGACCTCTAGCACGTGCGGAGAAGCCTTCGCTCTTGCTATCTACAAACTCTTGACCGAGGAGGAAAGTGAAGTTATTGTTGTCGCTCTGCTTCCACTTGTACTCAGCCGTATTGGTCCAGGTAATAGCATAAGAGCCATCATAAGACTGTCTGTTAATACCATAACCACTCACTTCGGGGTGCTTAGGATATAGGAGCAATTCGTCACGACTGAAGACCATATCTACACCAGCTTGGCTCTTGAGGATAAGACCATCAACGGGGCGAAGTTGTGCATATGCAGAACCACCAAAACGATAGCTATTAGACCCCTCCTTTACAAACTTAGCTTTGTATTCGGGGTTGTAGAGGACAGCATCCGTGATTGCAGGATAGAGACGGTGGAAAGTAAGATAGTCTGCCCTAGTATTGGTAGAATTACCATTAGCATCACGAGTATATGGGCTATAGTAACGTGGGATAGTGAGTGCACCAAATGTACCACCATCAACATAGGCGCTATTGAAAGCATCTGCAGAAATTTGCTGTACAAGACCTCCAGAAATATTGACACCAACACGGAGCCAAGATTTTACACGGGCATCAATGTTGCTACGGAGGTTAATCTTATTATATCTTGAGATTGAGTTAGAGATCCCTTCCTGAGTGAAGTAACCCCCAGACACATAGTAGGAAACGTTGTCAGTACCACCGGAAATAGACATATCTGCCTGGAACGTAGGAGCCTTCTTTCCGAGGAAGAAAGAGAGCCAGTCATAGTCGCGTCCAACAGTAGCAACATAGTCGCCATTTTCATCCTGTGTCACAGTTCCATCGAAAGCTGTTCCCTGGAATCCATCCAAGAATCTCTTGCGAGCAGCCTTACCATTGGTATGACGGAGTTGATATTCGATAAGCTCCTGCCCGGTCATCATCTGATGCATAGGACGATCGCTAATGAGAGAAGAGATACCATACATCGCGTTGAGAGAGATGCGCCCATCTTCGTTGAGTTTACCACGCTTGGTAGTAATTACGATAACCCCATTGGCAGCACGAGCACCATAGATTGAGGTAGAAGAAGCATCCTTAAGTACAGTAATAGACTCAAAGTCATTGGGGTTCATGGCCATAACCACGCTAGCAGATGTCTGTACACCATCTATGATATAAAGAGGTGCGCCCCCTGCTCCAAGAGAAGCATTACCGTGGATTTGTACCGAAGCAGCAGCGTTAGGATCCCCACTAGAGGTCTGTACCTGCATACCAGCAACCTGACCTTGGAGTCCGTCCATTACGTTAGCGACGGGTTTGTTCTCCAGTTTTTCGCTAGAAACGCGAGCTACAGAACCCGATACGGTGCTAAGTTTCTGACCAGAGCCATAACCTACAACAACAACGGTTTCCATCACCTCGGTATCCGAAGCAAGCACCACGTTCATGACGCTCTTCACGTCCAAAACTTGTGTCTTCATCCCCACAAATGAGAACTGAAGCTGCTTTGCATTGCTTGGAACGGAAATCTGGAACTTCCCTTCTAAGTTGGTCGTAGTACCAATGTTGGTATGCCCCACGACTACAATGTTTGCGCCAGGGATAGGTTCGTTGTCTTCTGCCGAAGTAACGGTACCTGTCACTGTTCTATTCTGGGCTACAGCCCAACCCAACCCCATCATCAGGGTAAGGAAGAATAGTGCCAATCTTTTCATAGACATTTCTTTTTCCTTGTTACTAATTTGATTATCTGTTCTTTTTTATTCTCTAAAGCCATAAGGGAGAGGGAAGATTTGGAGGATGATTATCGCCCTGTAAGCCAAAGAAGGAACGAGTAGCACTCACGAGAAAAAGGGCGACCGCTACACAACGTGGGGCGATTGTCCTATCTTCTTTGTCGCGCTCTAGCACGCTCTACCTTTTCTTCTCTCTTCTACTCTCTCCTAAGTAGTATCTTATTTCATATCTTTCTCTGTGGCTAGGAGCGTAATCCCTACATAGTATGGGAGTCCACTTAAGGCACCGGAACTCACCTCAAGGAGGAGAAAGGGAGCCCCCTCTCTCTAAAGACGGCACTCGGTGCTAACCTTTTCATAATCGGCATATTGGCAAGAAACACCTGCACTCTCCGCGAGAAATGCACAACGCTCCTGCGTTTTATACTGGGGACAAATATAGTAATTTATCACTATATAGCAACTGATTCCGAGCAAATCACCACCCAAAAACATCAAAAGGGTTCATCCATTCATTGGGAGGTCGGATAGCTCAAACGTTTCAAGAGAAAGCTCCCGACCGTTCCACACTGCATAGCTATTGTAATGAAGCCAATCTCCCAAGATAAGGAGCCGCTGCCCCTCTCCCAGCATCAGATCTACCAGCAAGTGACGATGTCCAAAGAGGAAGTATTGTACATGGGAGAATTGCTCACGGCGAGCTTTAACCCAACGCACCAACCATTCATCCTCGAGGTGAAAATAGGGATTATCGCCCCCATAAGTAGCAGACTGCTTCTGCAGCCCCTTTCGCCTACTCCGCTCGCTAAGCCCGAGAGCCAGCCCTACCGTCCAACGCGGATGCACGGCAGCGTAAAGCCGTTGTGCCCACTTTGCACGGAAAAGCCTGTACATCGCATCATTAACCCAACGCTCCTTTCGATACTCCTCATCCCCATGTGAAAGACGAAAAGTAGCTCCGCCCAACTGCACCTCCATGGCATGATCTACAACGTGTGCGCCCAACTCCTTTTCGAAGTAATCGCGCATCCACACATCATGATTTCCTTGGAAGAAATAAATCTCTACCCCTTTGTCTGCCAACTCGGCCACCTTACCCAGGAAACGCACATAGCCCTTGGGTACCACATGACGATACTCAAACCAATAATCGAACATATCTCCCAAAAAGTAGATGGCCTCGGCATCGGGAGCAATTGCATCCAGCCAAGCCACCAACCTACGCTCCACAGCCGAAGCATCAGGGTGATAGTGCGAACCTAAGTGTGCGTCGCTTGTAAAGTAAATCACAGGGTATCGAATCTATTTTTATGAGAAGGGTAGAACTTCTAAAAACGCAGGGTGGAAAATAAAAAAGTCTAGGGCAAGATTTCTGAGAAAATCAGGCAGAAATGAAAAAATTCTTGGGCAAAAAGGGAGACAACTTTTGGGCAAGGATTTGCTTAGAGGAAGCCGAGCTCCAATTTTGCCTCTTCGCTCATCATCTCCCGATTCCACTCAGGCTCGAAAGTCAATTCGATATCGCAGCGAGAGACTCCTTTCACGCTCTCAGCCTTTAGGCGCACATCTTCCAAAATGAAATCTGCCGCAGGGCAATTGGGAGCCGTGAGGGTCATCGTAATGGTTACTAGCCCATCCTCCTTTATATCCACATTATATATAAGCCCCAAGTCGTAAACATTTACGGGGATCTCGGGGTCGTAGACCGTGCGAAGCATGCGCACAATGTCTTCCTCTAATTTCAGAAATTCATTCTCCATAACTTACGAAAAAGAGATGGTAGCCCAAGCTCTACAGCAAAGGGAATACCATCTCTTCTATTTTGATTTAAAACAATATTGGGTTAGAACTGCGGTTGGATCTCATCAATCAGACGCTGGCAACCTGCAAACTTATCTATAATAAAGAGCAGGTAACGGATGTCCAAGATGATACTCCTTTGGTAGTTGGGGAGATATTCTATGTCACCACCTACACCCTCCCAGTTGCGGTCGAAATTGAGTCCGATAAGCTCGCCACGGGCATTCATCACGGGGCTACCTGAGTTACCACCCGTTGTGTGGGTTGTTGCACAGAAATTGACCGGCATCGAGCCATCCGAATTGGCATAACGTCCATAATTCTTGGCTTCGTAGAGAGTCTTTAGCTTGGGATCCACGACATACTCCCAGTTATTGGGATCCTCTTTTTCCATTACTCCCTCTAGGGTACTCTTGGCTCCATAGGTCACCACATCACGCGGTTGATACCCCTTGATCTCACCATAGGTAAAGCGGAGTGTTAGGTTGGCATCGGGAGCAAGATTGGGTTGCCCCTTCATGTCAAGCACGGAGGCAACATAGGAGCGTTGCGCCGCAGCGAGCGGAGCGTCAAAGGCAGCCACCTCTTTTGCCAGCTTTTGGTGCTCATAGGCGACAGATGCTGCAAAACGGCTCATAGGGTCGCGCAAGAGAAGGTCTCGATCGGGATTTTTCATAAACTCCTCGAAACGCTCACGGGAGGCATAGATAGATTTCTCAAAAATCATCTCTACATACGCTTTGGCAGATCCGTACTCGGCAATACCCTCACGTATAGAGATGGGTTGCTTCTCAGCGGGGATGCGCTCGGCATAGCGAGTTAGAAGAGCTGTAGCCAAGGCCTTTTCCACTTCGGGGCTATAGTCCTTATTAAAGAAGGCTTCGAACTGCTTGCGAATCGATTGCAAACCGGCTTCTCGTCTCGCGGGATCATTCCAATGCTCAGCAATATCACTATCTGCGGTAGGAGCATTGCTCATCTCAATACCCATTAGGATCCCCTCTAGGAGATAACGCTGACGCATCCGAAGATCCTGACGCCCCTCTATCGCTTTGCTGATAGCTCGAACGGCCTCTTCGGTTGTGGCAATACCCTTTTGCTTTGCCCACGCCAGTACCTCTTGTTGCTGAGCCAACTTAATCTCACGAAGAGAGCGGCGGCGAATAGCCCAGTTGGCCCCTTGTGCTCTCTTGTAGCCATTCTGACTAGAGGCATATTTAGCGGCATACATGATATTAATCTTGGGATCGGCAAGCATCTCACGCAACATCACATCTTGGAGAATTCCTCGCATCTCTATGCGAATGTTATTGTCAATTTCGCTCCACTCAGTCACCTCATCAGCCGTAAAGAACTTATAAGTAGTACCGGGGTAGCCCATGATGAGAGCAAAATCTCCCTCCTTTACGCCTTGAGCATTGACCTTGACCCAACGCTTCGGGCGGTAGGGGACGTTATCTTTTGAGTACTCAGCCGGATTGCCATTCTTATCGGCATAAAGACGGAAAATAGAGAAGTCTCCCGTATGGCGTGGCCAAGCCCAGTTGTCGGTATCGCTACCAAACTTACCAATAGAGCTAGGAGGAGCAGCTACCAAACGCACATCACGGAATACCTTTTTGGTAAACATATAGTAGCGATTACCCCCATAGAAAGCCTTAATCTCGTAGCGATACCCAGGGCGCGAAGCAGCCTTCTTACCCACGATCTCGGGGGCAAGAGAGGAGAGGTATCTTGGCGAGAGGAACTCCAGCCCCGAGGGCTTTTTGATGCGTTCCAACTCCTTCTTTACCGCGGCGGTTACGTCTGTTATCTCATCTACCACCTCCACCTCAAGACCGGGGTTTACAAGCTCTTCTGCCAAAGAATAGCTCCAGAAACCATCTTTGAGGTAGTTGTGTTGTACACTACTGTGCTTCTGTATCTGGTCGTAGCCACAGTGATGGTTGGTAAGAAGCAGGCCTTGATTCGAAACCAATACACCCGTACATCCCCCATCAAACATCACCACCGCATCCTTGAGCGACGAGCCGTTGGGATTGTAAATATCGGTAGCTTCGAGTTGCATCCCGAGGGATTTCATCCGTGCTACCTGTCCGTTGATTTGCTGCATTAGCCACATTCCCCCATCGGCGTAGGCGAGTGTGGAGCAGACAAATGCTAACAAAAGAGTAAGAAAAAATCGTTTGTTCATAAGTTTATGCTACTTAAGTATTGGACGGTTGTTTGCTCTGGTCGACCGCAGGGAGAGGGTACTGCCCCACTCGCGCCAGCGCACTATTGTAATAACGAACATCTCCGGTAACTTCTTCCCCCACCCAAGAGGGGAGCGAAGGCTGAGCGTCTAAACTCGGGAGCTCTACCTCGGCAATGATAAGCCCCTCAAGCTCCTCATGAAAGACATCTACCTCCCACAAATAAGAAGCATAGGGTATGTAATAGCGAGTTTTGCACACCTTACCCTCATGCCCTTGCGCGATGAGAGTCTGCCCCTCCGCCGGAGAGATCTCACGCTCCACCTCCTCTCGCACTAAACCATCGGGAGAAGAAAGTCCTTTGATCGTGAGATATACTTTATCATCTAGGAAGCGAACACGACGCACACCCCCAGATTCGTCTTGGTGTAGATAGTACTGACATATAGAGACATGCCTCTCTGCAGCCTCTAAAAAGGCCTTATCCTTAACGAGAAACTTGCGTTCGATCTCTAGAGCCATACCCTACAGTATAAAAGAATGCTAGTGAATTGTTACCTTGGTGGCACCAAAACCATATTCTTGGAATGAGGCATCTTGAGCCGAAGCCTTTGGGTAACGCTTACGCAAATCATCAAGAACTGCTTTGCGCAGGATACCCTCACCCTTACCATGAATAAAGATGATTTCCATTCCCTTATTCCTAAGGTGCTTATCCATTGTTTCCCTAAAAACCGACAACTGATGCTGCAAGATGTCGTGGTGAGACATCCCCTGCAACGTTGGGAGCAATTCCGCTGCGTGCAAATCCACTACCAGCGGCTCTTTATGCGCTTTTCGCTTCTCCTCGCGCTGGGGGCGAGCAGGCTCTTTTTGAGCTCTGGGCATCTTAATGGATTCTGCCAAGGCTTCAAGGTCTGCAGGAGCTACTGTGGCGTGACGCGATTTGTCCTGCTCCACAAGAGGGAGCACAAGGGCATCTTCGTCAAAAAACGGGTTATCTACGTAACAATGACGCTTAAAGAACTTGACCCCATCGGGCTTGAAATCGATTGAGACCGGCTCCTTATGCTTATAGGCTTTGTGGGGCTTATAGGGAAGGAAAGAGAGGTGTAAACACTCCCGATCATTCAGCTCTGCAAGGGGAATGGTATCGACCAACAGTTTAGTATCGCGCTCTATTATCCCCGTAGAGACAAGGCGGTAATAGCCATTGCTCTGCTGGGCAGACAACGTGTAATATCCGTGGTAATTGCTATCATTGATCAGGTAACACTCGAGCGGAGAATTGCCGAATGTAACAAAGTCCTCCGGCAACCATGCGATATAAATGGAGAGCTGTTCGCCCTCGGGACGCTCCGGAAGGAAAGTCTGAGGAGGTGGAAGTTCCTCTTTTTTATGTTGGGATACTGTATGAGAAGGGGTCGGCACTACCTTTTGGGATGCCTGCGAAGCCCCACTACGACGCTCTCGCTTTGCCTCTTTTTCCTCCTGAATCTCTCGCGGAGTACGATAGGCAGGCACAAAGGTGTCACGCTCATTAACCACGACACACTCATGCAAAGGGGTGGGCAACTCAAAGCCATCATCCCCCTCTACCCAAGCTACCTTCCCTTCAATACGGCGCACGATGCCTCCTCCTTGGGCATTCAAAAAACGCACTCGATCTCCTACAGATGCTTTTGCCATTACTTCTAACACACTCTAGTGGTACAGAGAGAAAGGAAACCCGGCTCCCCTCTCTCGGAGGTGAAAGTTAGGATATAAGACTTCGCCTTTCTCTTCGGCGAAGTTACGGCTTTCCGAAATAATAAACGACACACCCCCGCCCTTATTGAGATTTTACTCCACAACAAAGGGCGAGGGTACGTATCGAATCCTGAAGAAGAAACTTAAAGCAAAGAATTAGATCTCTTCGAAACGAGCCGTAAAGAAGCGGAGCTGCTTAGGCTCATACACAAAGCGCAATCCTCGGATGGTTTCTTTGTGCTTGAAGAGACGAATCACCCCGTCTGCCACAACGTCCATATGCTTATACGTATAGACACGGCGAGGGATGGTGAGACGCACCGTCTCTAGCTTGGGAGTATGATTCTCCCCTGTCTTATTGTCACGACCTGCCGATACAATACCACGCTCCATACTGCGCACGCCACTCTCTACATAGAGGTTTGCGGCCAAGCTCTGGGCTGGGAATTGCTCTTGTGTGAGGTGCGGACAGAAGCGGCGAGCATCGAGGAAGACAGCATGCCCCCCTACCGGCTCAATAATGGGTACCCCTGCCTCCTTGAGCAAATCACCCAAATAGCGTACTTGTAGTACTCGGTGACGGATATACTCGTACTGCATCGACTCTTCCAAACCAATGGCCATCGCTTCCATATCGCGACCTGCCATACCTCCATACGAGGGCATCCCTTCATAGACAACCACCATCTCTTTGGCATCTTGGAATAGGTGCTCATCGTTCATGCAAAGGAAGCCACCAATGTTTACCAAACAGTCTTTCTTACCGCTCATCGTGCAACCATCGGCATAGCTAAACATCTCTAGAACGATCTCGGTAATGCTCTTATCGGCAAACCCTTCCTCCTGTTCTTTGATGAAGTAGGCGTTCTCTACACAGCGAGTTGCATCGTAGAAGACCTTAATACCATACTTGTTGGTAAGCTCACGTACAGCCCTCATGTTTGCCATGGAGACAGGCTGCCCACCGGCTAGATTCACCGTAACGGCAAGGCAGACGTAGGCAATGTTTTCTGCCCCTTTCTCGTCGATAAGGCGTTGTAACTTATTGAGGTCAATATTCCCTTTAAAGGGTATGTCGAGCGTGGCATCGTGGGCTTCGTCGCGGATTATATCCACAAATATCCCTCCATTGCGCTCTTGGTGATAGCGAGTGGTGGTAAAGTACATATTACCGGGTACGTACTGCCCCGGCTTGATGGCAATCTGACTCAAGATATTTTCTGCCCCACGCCCTTGATGGGTAGGCACAATATATTTGAACCCGAAGAGGCGACGCACCGTGTCTTGCAGGCGATGGAAATTGCGACTACCAGCATACGCCTCATCGCCCACCATCATACCACCCCACTGGCGATCGCTCATTGCGTTCGTGCCACTATCGGTAAGAAGGTCGATATATACGTCTTTGGAGTTGATTAGGAAGGTGTTGTAACCGGCTTCCTTTACTACTCTCAATCTCTCTTCACGGTCGATCATGGCAACCGGTTCTACGCTCTTGATGCGAAACGGCTCTGCGGGATACTTGCTAAAATCAATCATATGTCTTTATCAATTAAGGGTTATTACTTCACGCTATATCAGGGGAAATCCACTACGAAATCACCCACGGCGCAAATATAAGCGATTTATTTTCCATACGTGCAATTAGGCAAAATATACATCAATATAACAACAAAATGACGCCAAAACAACACAAAAATGAATAAATCACTCGAGAAAACAGAATATAATACAGCCTAATTCTTTTTCCTTTCCGCCCTATACTCAAAATTTCGCCGCCCAAGAAATTTCCACCTCTAGGGCAAGCTCTTCGGGGGAAGCAGTACGAGGATAGAAGCGATTATGGGCGGCTCTCTCTTATGCAATCACCAACGAATGTGCGAAACAATGGGCTCTTTACATGTAATAGGTGTACCGCTACAGGCTTGCCATGCTCGGCAAGGGACTTCGGCTTTCCCCTGCCGCTTCCCTCCCTCCTCGGGCGGAAGTCAGTTGGGTATTCTCGCAACAATACGTACATTTGTAGCAAGATAGACTTTAGAGGTCTACCTAGTGCGTTGCAATCATTATGAGTGAAAAGTTTGTAGTATCAGCCCGGAAGTTCCGTCCGGACTCCTTCGAGAGCTTACTAGGTCAAGAGGCTGTAAGTGAAACTCTCCGAAGGGCTATTTTACAGCAGAAGACGGCGCACGC
>ERZ773250.324-NODE-324-length-29399-cov-3.118866_pt1 | contig 29399 bp, 49 predicted proteins | sample MGYA00511258_ERZ773250 | MGnify/ENA primary metagenome ERZ773250 (study PRJEB29015, sample SAMEA2738164) | human oral metagenome | biome: human oral; feature: human-associated habitat; material: saliva | place: China | collected 2187 ... | reverse complement strand
CCGAGGCTGTGGAAGAGCTGCTTCGGGGCGGTTACTACACGACGGAGACCCCGGCTGTCATTGTATACAAGGCGACCTGGCCGGACGAGCGCATTCTGCGCACCACACTCGGCGAACTTGCCAAAGATGCGGAGGCCGCCGGGATTACCAAGACTGCGCTGCTCTTAATCGGAGATTTTCTCGGCGCCGAATATGAGAACTCAAAGCTCTACGATCCGAGCTTTACGACTGAATTCAGAGAGGGGAAACAAGCATGAAACCATATACGATTGCGGTGGTCGGCATCGGCCCCGGAGACCGGGAGTCCATGACCTTAAAGGCGCTTCACACGATTGAGGCGGCCGATACGATTGTCGGATACAGCACCTACTTAAAGCTGATTGAAGACTTATTGGAGGGAAAAGAGGTTGTTCAGAGCGGCATGACCGAGGAGATACAGCGCTGCGAAGAGGCGATTGCCCTTGCGCTTCAGGGAAAGCAGGTCGCCGTGGTCTCCTCGGGCGATGCCGGCGTTTACGGCATGGCAAGCCTTATCCTAGAGCTCGCGGCGGCACATAAGGAGCTCACGGTTGAAGTGGTGCCGGGCGTCACGGCAGCGCTCTCCGGCGCAGCCCTGCTCGGCAGCCCGCTGACCCTCGACTTTGCCTGCATCAGCCTCTCGGATCTGCTGGTCCCCTGGGAGCAGATTGAGCGGCGCTTAAAGAGCCTCGCGGCTTCGGGTATGGCGGTGGTCATTTACAATCCGGGCAGCCGGAGCCGCAAGGACTGCCTTCCGCGGGCGGCGGAAATCTTTCTCGAGGCGCGGAGGGCGGACACGCTCTGTGCGATTACGCGTAACATAGGCCGGAAGGGGGAGAGCAAGGAGTTGCTGACACTCGGTGAACTGAAAAGTCGCGAGGTCGATATGCGCACCACGGTCTTTATCGGCGCGGAGGACAGCATCGAGTTGAACGGCTACCTCCTGACGCCGCGCGGCTATGACAAGAAGAGGAAGGGCTAAGGTGGCGTTGCAAGCTGGCGAGACAAGCTTTTTCGAGGCGACTTTGCGCATTTTGCCGCCGGACCCGACTGCGGCGGAGGCTGCGGCGAACAAGTTTCTCTCGATTGCGATGCCGCTTCACGGGCTCGGCGTGCTCGAAGAGGATTTGATACGCATGGCGGGCATTCAGGGGACCGCGGCGCTTCGCTTAAAGCCGCGGAAACTGTTTGTCTTCTGTGCGGACAACGGTGTCGTGAAGCAGGGCGTCACCCAGACCGGGCAGGAGGTGACCACAGCGGTCTGTGAGCACCTCGCCTACGGCGGGAGCACGGTGAATCGCATGGCCGCGCTCGCGGACTGCGCGGTGGTCCCGGTCGATGTGGGCACTGCGGGAGAGCCGCGGGGAGAGGAAATTCTTCGGCGGAAGGTACGAAGCGGAACGCGGGATTTTACGGAAGAAGCCGCAATGACGCGGGAAGAGTGTTTACAGGCACTTTGTATCGGCATGGAGCTTGCGGCCGAAGAAAAGCGGCGGGGAACGGCCCTCCTTCTTGCGGGAGAGATGGGGATAGGCAATACGACCACCAGCGCGGCATTAACGGCGGCCCTGCTGGAACGGGATTCCGCGGAACTCATAGGGCGCGGCGCGGGGCTATCGGATGAGGGACTGGCGCGAAAGCGGTGCGCGGTGGAGAAGGGACTGGCGCTTCATAAGGACTTGCGCGGCGATGCGCTCGGGCTTCTGTCTGCGCTCGGCGGATTTGACTTGGCGGCGCTCGCGGGACTCATGCTCGGCGCGGCCGTCGAACAAATTCCGCTGCTACTCGACGGCATTATCACGGAGGCAGCCGCACTCGCCGCAGTGTGCCTCGCGCCGAGGGTTCGAGGCTACCTCTTTGCGAGTCACTGTTCGGCAGACCCGCTCGCGGGGGCTCTGCTCACGGCACTCGACTTAAAGCCCCTCATCTCCGCGGGGCTGCACCTCGGCGAGGGCACGGGGGCGGTTGCGGCGCTCCCGCTCCTTGACATGGCAGAGGCGGTGTACAGCGGGGCAGATAGCTTTACGGAGCTCGGCATTGCGGCCTATACGGAGCAGGGAGGAAAGCAATGAATTCCGCTTACGAACACGGCGGCGCCTGCTTTCCGCGGGGCGGCGTGCAGGAAAGCGGGATCACGGACTTCTCGGTGAACATTAACCCGCTCGGTATGCCGCCCGCGGTGCGGGAAGCGCTGCACCGCGCGGTCGATGCCTGCATCCACTATCCGGATCCCTTTGCGAGCGGACTCCGCGCGGCGCTTGCCAAGCGCTATGCGGTCAGCGAGACACAGGTCTTTTGCGGAAACGGCGCGGCGGATGTGATTGAGCGGCTCGCGGAGGTCTTGAAGCCGAAGCGCGCTCTGCTTCTTGCCCCGAGCTTTTCGGAGTACGAGCGAGCGCTCACGCGGCGCGGCTGTCACTGTGCGTATCATGTGCTGCGCCGCGAAGAGGGCTTTCAACTCACGGAGCGTGTGCTCGACGATCTAAACGAGGAGACCGAGCTCTTCTGGCTCTGCCTCCCGAATAACCCGACGGGACTGGTTCCCTCGGAAGAGCTCTTTCTGCGCATTCTTTCGCGCTGTGCGGAACGGAATATCACGCTGATTACCGACGAGTGCTTTTTCGGCTTTCTGGACCGGGACAATGCGCCCTCGCTCAGGTACCATCTGCGGGCGGAGGGAAAAAGGGCGCGGCGCATTCTTCTGGGGGCGTTTACCAAGACCTTTGCGATGCCGGGCGTGCGGCTCGGCTACTGCGTGAGCTCGGACCCTGCGCTTTGCGCTTCACTCTTTGCGGCGGGACAGCCCTGGCCGGTCTCGGTGCTCGCGGAGGCGGCCGGGGAGGCGGCCCTCGCCTTTCCGGATTGGGAAAGAGAAAGTGCGGCAAAAATCGCCGTCTGGCGGGCGGAACTCGCTGTGGGCTTTAGCGCTCTCGGGCTCTGGGTCTCGGAGAGCGAGAGTAATTTTCTGCTTGTTTCGGACACAGTGCCGAACGCAGAAAAGAACGCGGCAAGGCTTCGCTTTGCTGCGGCGTGCGGACTTCCGCTTCGCGACTGCGCGAACTTTCGCGGGCTTTCCGCGGGCTATTTTCGAACTGCGGTGAAGACGCCTGAAGAGAATCAGCGTCTTTTATCGGCGCTCACTGACTTTGAGAAGGAGGGCAAATGGCAAAGGCAATCATGATTCAGGGTACCTGCTCCAACGCGGGCAAGAGCCTGTTTGCGGCGGCGCTCTGCCGTGTCTTCCGGGAGGACGGCTACCGGGTGGCGCCCTTTAAATCCCAGAACATGGCGCTGAACTCCGCGGTCACGCCGGACGGGCTCGAAATCGGAAGAGCGCAGGCCATGCAGGCGGAGGCAGCAGGCATCGCGCCGGATGTGCGCATGAACCCCATACTCTTAAAGCCGAACTCGGACACGGGCTCTCAGCTGGTGCTCTGCGGAAAACCGGTCGGGGACTACAGCGCGATCGAATATCAGAAAAAGAAGAAGGGACTGCTCTCCGAAGTGTTGAAGGCCTATCATAGCCTCGCGGCCGAGCAGGATATCTTGGTGATTGAGGGCGCGGGTTCCCCGGCGGAGATTAACCTCCGCGCCGACGACATTGTGAATATGGGACTCGCCGAGGCGGTCGATGCCCCTGTCATCTTGATCGGCGACATAGACCGCGGCGGCGTGTTTGCCGCGCTCTACGGGACGGTGAAACTCCTCTCCGAGGCCGAGCAGGCGCGCATCAAGGGGCTGGTAATCAATAAGTTCCGCGGCGATATCAAAATTCTGGAGCCCGGCTTAAGGCAAATCGAGGCGCTCACCGAAAAGCCTGTGCTCGGGGTTCTTCCCTACCGCCACTTTGATTTGGAGGATGAGGATTCCCTCTCGGAGCGGCTTCGGAAGACGAAAGCAGAGGCGGAAGCCCTGCTTCGCATTGCCGTGATTCGCCTTCCGCGGCTCTCGAATTTCACGGATTTCGACCCGCTGCAGGCGGCGCCGGATGTGGCATTAAACTATGTGAACAGCCCGGCGGAAATCGGGGCTGCGGACCTTTTGATTTTGCCGGGATCCAAGAGTACGCTGGATGACCTCGCGTGGTTAAAGGCACAGGGCTTTGACACGTGTATTCGGGACTTTGCGGCGTCCGGCCGCCCGGTACTCGGTATTTGCGGCGGGTATCAAATGCTCGGCGAAACATTGCGGGACAAAGAGCGCGGCGTAGAGGCGGCGGGACTCGGGCTCTTGCCGGTCGATACCGTGTTTTACGCGGCCAAGCAAACGGTCTGCGCATCCGGAACAATTACGGCTTCGAGCGGCTTTTGGGCAGCGCTTGCCGGGCAAAAGACCGAGGGCTATGAAATCCACATGGGACAGAGCCGTATCGGCAAAGAAGCCGATTGCTTTCAGCGCCTTTCCGCACGAGAGGACAGTGAACGGCAACGCGCGGACGGCTGCGTTGCGGGCGCTGTCTGCGGGAGCTATCTGCACGGGCTCTTTGACGAAGTAGGAGTCACGGAGACGCTTCTTAAGGCGCTTGCCGCGAGAAAGGGGCTTTCTTACTCGCACCGATTAAAAAGCCGCAGGGAGCGGCAGGAAGCGGGCTTCCGGCTCTTATCGCAAACGCTACGGGAACATTTCGATTTGCGGGGACTGTACCGCATCATGGGAGTTGAGAGATGAGCATAGAATTTTGGAAGCCGGAGGAAATCGAGGCAGAGAGCTTTCGGCGCATCAGCGAGGAACTCGGCGATCGGCAGTTTCCCGCCGGGGTCGATTTGGTTGTGAAGCGCGTCATACATACGACGGCGGACTTTTCGTTTGCGGACACCCTGCTTTTTTCGGAGGGCGTGGTCGAACAGGGGAAGGAAGCGATACGGCAGGGTGCCTGCATCGTGACGGATACCAATATGGCGCTTGCCGGCATCAATAAGGCAAGGCTCGCGGGCTTCGGCGCTACGGCGCGCTGCTTTATGGCGGAGGCGGATGTGGCCGCCGAGGCAAAGGAGAGAGGCGTGACCCGCGCGACGGTCTCAATGGAGCGGGCGGCAGCGCTCTCCGCGGAGAGGCCGCTGATACTCGCAATCGGCAATGCGCCGACCGCGCTTGTAAAAATCAAGGAGCTTATGGATGCCGGGCAACTGAAGCCTGCGCTTCTAATCGCGGCGCCGGTCGGCTTTGTCAATGTGGTCGAGGCAAAGGAACTCTTTGTCGGGAGCAGCACGCCGCACATCATTGCGCGCGGCCGTAAGGGCGGCTCGACCGTCGCGGCGGCCATCGTGAACGCGATACTCTACCAGATTTGAGAAGCACCGCAGCGCCTCGAAGAACCTTTCTTGAGAAGAAGGACAAAAGGCGGGAAGCAGGTAAGAGTGCAAACCGGTAGGCGGGGAAAAGAAGCAGAGGAAAAACCTGCATGCTTGCGTCGCAAGACCCGAGTCATGTCTGACGGCCAAGAGATACCGCAAGTGCATTGAGAAAAATTTGAGAGGCACTTGAGAATCGGATTGATTTTGTACTAAATACCGAAGGCAGTAGAGGAGCGAAAGACAAAGAATACAGCGGGACAAATCCGGGGAAGAAAGAGAAGGGAGCGTGAGATGAGCAGGCTTTACGAGGCCGTCATGGGATTGGTGGTCGCGGATGCGCTCGGCGTTCCGGTCGAGTTTGCGCTGCGGGACAGCTATCTGGTGACGGAAATGACGGGCTACGGGACCTACCGGCAGCTGCCCGGTACCTGGTCGGACGACAGTTCCATGACGCTTGCGACCTTGGAGAGCTTTAAGCGAAAGGGCTGTGTGGATCCCGCCGATATCATGCAGAACTTTTTTCTCTGGCTCTATGAGAAACAGTTTACGGCGCGGGACAATGTCTTTGATGTGGGTAATGCCTGTCGGAATGCCATTTGGACTTACGGCCAGGGTGTCGCGCCACAGAACTGCGGCGGAACGGGAGAGCGGGACAACGGAAACGGCGCGCTGATGCGCATGCTGCCGCTTGGCCTCTTACTCGAGGGGACGGACGAAGCAAAGGCAGCCGCGGTGCGGCAGGTTGCGGGACTCACCCACAACCATATGATTTCGCACATCGGCTGCCTGATTTATGTGTTTGTCGTAGGGGAATTGCTTCGCGGAAGCGAAAAGCGGGAGGCGATTACTTCTGCCCTAGAGCGCGCGGCTCGGATTTACGGAAACGAGCCCGCTTGGCAGAACTATGTCCGTCTCCCGGAAATCGAGACCTTGAGCCGCGAGGAGATTAAGAGCAGCGGCTATGTCGTGGACACGCTGGAAGCAGCGCTCTGGTGCCTCTTACGGACAGAAAGCTACCGCGACTGCGCCCTCCTTGCCGTGAACCTCGGAGAAGATACGGACACTGTGGGCGCGGTGGCAGGCGGCCTTGCGGGGCTCATCTACGGCCTTGACGGCAAGACGGGCATCCCGGCGGAATGGATTGAAGTGATACCGCGAAAAAAGTGGATACGGGAGCTCTGCGAAGGCGTGGAGACGATACGCTGCTAGGCGTTTCGGCGGTATTCTAGAATTCATAATGCGTCCAAAGGCTGATGATTTTTACGGCATTGACTTCCTCGAGCACTTCGTAGACAAGACGATGTTTGACATTGATTCTCCGGGAATAAGCCCCCTGAAGATCCCCAATCAGCTTTTCGTAGGGCGGGGGTGTTTGGTAGGGATTTTCTCTTAGGATCTCGATCAGCGCCTTGGCTTTTGTATCCAAATTTGCCGACTTTAGCTTGGGAATATCGGCAGCGGCTTTTTTTGTATACACGATGGTATACATTACCAAGTGACCTCATCTTCCGACAGGCAGTCTTCCAAAGCGGTATGAAGCCCATCGATAATTTTCGCACGTTCTTTCGGGAGAGAAGAGAGATACAGGGTCTCCATCAGGCTGTTATAGTCTTCCTCGCTAATCAGGACAGCATTGCCTGCTTTGGTGCTGATATTCACAGGTTCGTTATAACGTATGGTCTGTTCCAGAAGTTCAAAGATGTTTTTTCTGAAGTTGGTAATATTTGTGTTCAGCATAATGATGCCTCCTTATATGTACATGATAACGTACGCATTTGGGCGTGTCAAGAAGTCCGAAATGAGGAAGGCAGAGAAAGAAAACGACAAGAGAAAGGAGACAGAATGGCAGAAGAAAAGAAGATGGGACGTCCGACGGATAATCCGAAAGGCCGACCGATTCATGTGCGGCTGGATGCCGAGGCGGACGCGATTTTGGAAGCGTATTGCGCGCGTGAGAATGTGACACGGGCAGAGGCAATTCGGCGCGGTATTTCCCTGTTGAATCAGCAGAACTGACTCAGAAAAAGAGGGCGCGACTGCGCCCTTTTTTCGTGTTGCATTCGTGTTGCATGTGTACCCTGTTACGGTACCTTTTGTCCTGTCAGAATACACATTTCACCACTGCAAAACATAGAAAAACGCGTACCCAAGCATTTCCGCTCAGATACGCGCTATTTGTAAGAGCTGATGACGGGAATCGGACTTGTCAATAAATGCAGAAAAACAGCATAAAACCGTCTTTTTATTCTTCGCGTGTGATGTTTCGTGTGATGATGTGTCCCAAGCTCTCGGAGATGCGCGAATCGAACATTTGTGCAATTTCCTTTTTCACGCGGGCGCTCTCAGCGTCTATGAGCGTCTGGTAGTTGCGCTTCATCACATCCGACCCCGGCTCCCACCCGCCGTATGCCTCGACATACCGGTCGCCATATCCGGCGAGCATGGACGCGCCAAAGTGCCGGAGGTCGTGGAAGCGGAAGTGCGGGAGCGCGGTCTTCTTAAGCGCACGGGCGAAGCGCAGCGATATGCGGTCGGGTGACAGCGGTATAATCCTGCCCTCATGCGGGAGCGGGAGCGCTTCTATGGCGTCCAGCACAAAGCGCGGGAGCGTGATGGTGCGGTAGCTGGAGTAGGTCTTGGGGGCTTTCAGCTGCCACTCTCGGCGCTCATCGAGCACATACGCTTTGCTGATAGTCACGGCATCGCCCTGTATATCGCTGTACTCCAGCGCGCACAGCTCTCCGCGCCGCATAGCGCCGATGGAGCCGAGCAGGATAGCGCAGCGGAGATAGGGGTCGCTGCTGCTCTCATACAGCGCAAGCACATCGTCGAGAGAGGGGCAGTACAGGCTCGTGCGCTTTTTCGCGGGCAGTGTGATGTGCGGGCGAAAATCGGGGAGATAAAGCGTGAGCGCGGCGGTGAGCAGGCCGGAGGCGTTTCGCACAGTTTTCGGTGACAGCCCTTGCGCCGACAGCCTGGACACCCACTGCTGTATATCTGGGCTCTGGAGCCTGCGCAGGTCGCGAGCTCCAAATTCTCCGGTGAAATAGAGCCGGGACGCGCTCCGATAGTTGCGCACGGTGGACGGCGATAGCACTGCCGCTTTCAGGTCGATATACTGCTCTACGGCGGTCTGCACGGTGAGCACGCTGCGGAGCTGGCGCTTGCTGCGCTTCCAGTCGTCGGCGAGTGCTTGCGCTTCCGCACGAGTGGGAGCAGTGAAGCTCCTATAGTGCTGCTTGCCGCTGGCGTCTATGTAGTCGTACACCTGTATCCGGATACTCCCGGATGGCAGCGTCCCCTTCTTTTTCCTTGGCATGATATACCTCCTATAGCGAAGCCCTCGGCTGCCATGCGGTAGTCGGGGGCTTTTTTTTGTGCTCAGATTACATCGCTCTGGAAAGCGATTGCTTTGCCGAGCACATGCACATGCGCGAGCCGCTCCCCGCTATACACCATAGTCGGGTACCTGGGGTTCTCCGCGAGCAGCCGAAGCTCCTGCGCCGCCTCATCGTAGTACACGCGCTTCAAGGTCGCCTCGTCATCTATCTCGACCGCGTAGATCTGGCCGTTGACAAGCTCGACATCCTTCTGGATGAAGACCACATCTCCGTCCATGATACGCGCACCGGTCATGCTGTCCCCGCGCGCTTTGAGGCAGAAATCCGCGCGCACATCCGTGCCTGCTGCGATGTAGCTCTCTCGGTCTTCATTGCAGAAAATCGGCTCTCCGCAGGCTATCTCCCCGAGGAGCGGGATGCGCTTTTTTGAGATGGGGAAAACATTGGGCAGCTGCGGTATTTGAGGCTCTTCGTCCTCTGGTATGCGCATCGGCACATCAAGCCCCATGAGCCACACAGGATTCACCCCGAGCGCCTTGGCGATAACCATGAGACGCGGCTGTTTCGGCTGCGAGTAGCCACTACGGTACTGACTGATGGTGGCCTGCGATATGCCTGTCATCTCTGACAGCTCGCTCGGCTTTATGCCGGTGATGGCAAGAGCTTTTTCAAAGCGCTGCTGGAAGGATTCCTTTATGTCCATGAGAGACCTCCTTGTTGGATAAGGGAAGTCTACCATATTAAACGCGGCGTTTCAATGAATTAAACAAAGAAATTCAAAAAATTAAAAATAACGCTTGACGGGCGAGTTTCAAAATGTTAAAGTGTAGGAGAAAGGAGGGCGACATGAACCGACCGAGAATCAGAGGCAGAATTGTAGAGCTGTTTGGGTCGCAGCAGAACTTCGCGCGGCACCTCGGGCAGACCGAGCAGACCGTATCAAAGAAACTGCGAGGAAAAGCGACATTCTCGCAGGAAGACATCATCCGATGGTGCGAAGCTCTGCGGATTCCAGCGGGAGAAGTGGGCGAAATTTTTTTTGCTCCGGAACTTTCAAAAACTTAAAGAAAGGAGGCAGAGATATGGTTCGAGTGACTATCCGCTCAAAAGGAGAGCGGGACATTGTTGTTGACGATGTTCAGAAGGTATCGCAGCGGATGCGTGGGAAATACGGCATGGAAGAGACCGTTGCATGGGGCGAGCGCGCGATTTTGTCGCACCATTTCATTCCCGGACAGCCGATTACGGTAGAAGGGAAAAACAAAATCTGCGCAGTCGCAGGAAACCGCGCAGATGTTATTGAGGCCGAGCTTATCGGTTGAAATTTGATGAGATGCTGGCGCTTACAATGCCTGCTGCAATTTCGGCGAGCGCATGCAGGGAAAACGACCCGAGGTCTTCGGCGGCCTTGGTAGCCTGCTTCCATACGGGCGTGGGGCGCATATCCTCAAGGGCTTGGTGTCCTTCGAACGACAGGGCATAAAGCTTCGATACCTGCGGAAGAGTTTTCCGCGCGACATCGACGGTCACGCCATCTACAAACCCCGCCTCGAGTAGCTTGAGGCAGTGATAGTTGAGGACATCCTCGGAGTAGTCGGGATACATCTCGGCAAGCCTCGGGATTGTCATGGTCTTGTCGGGCCCGAGAGCCTCGACCGCGAGCATGATGTCGCGAGCACAATCTGGAACGAATTTCATTTTTAACCTCCTTTTGGTGAGGGCACAGAGACAGCCCTATATCCAGTATAGGGGAAAAACGACAGAAAGGACAGGTGACAATGCAAGAAATCAGAGTTTTTGAAAACCCCGAGTTTGGCGAGGTTAGAACTGCGGATCGGGGCGGAGCGCCTTGGTTCGTTGCGGCAGATGTTTGCCGGGCGCTGGAAATCGGGAACTCACGGCAGGCGCTCACGCGGCTGGATGACGACGAAAAGGATGTCATTTCAAATGACACCCTTGGGGGAAAGCAAGAAATGGCAGTTGTCAGCGAGGCCGGGCTCTATGCGCTCGTACTGAGCTCGAGAAAGCCGGAGGCGAAAGCCTTCAAGCGCTGGGTCACGCACGATGTGCTGCCGAGCATCCGCAAGCACGGGGCATATATGACGGAAGAAATCCTCCAGAAGACCCTCGAGAACCCCGATTTTCTCATCGGGCTGGCGACACAGCTCAAAGAGGAGCGGGAGAAGCGGCTGGCGGCGGAGCTGGACAAAGCAGTCTTGACGCAGCAGGTCGCCGAGCTCAGACCGAAAGCGAGCTACTACGACCTGATACTCCAGTGTGCGAGCCTGCTCTCGGTCACGGAGATTTCCAAGGACTACGGGATGAGCGCGAAAGCCTTCAACAAAAAGTTACACGAGTTGCACATCCAGTACCAGCAGAGCGGCGTGTGGTTTTTATATGCCGAGTACCAGGACGGCGGCTACACGCAGACCAAGACGCAGAACTACTGCCGGTCGGACGGCTCGCAGGGGGCACGGACGCACATGTACTGGACACAGAAAGGCCGGCTTTTCCTCTACGAGCGCCTCAAGGCCGAGGGCATCCTGCCGATGATCGAGCGGACGGACGCAGCATAAAGAGATGTTCCCGACACAGATGTCGGGAAGACAGGAGGAGATATGGGAATCGAGAAGAAAGAGGTGGCGTTGCGCGCGGCGCGCGAGGATGTGGAGCGGTTGCAGCGGCTTGCGACCCATCTCGACTATCTCGCGCGGGGCGCGTCCAAAAAGATTGATGAAATCGAGAGCGCAGATGAAAGCCAGGTGGCTATGGCTATGTTGGGGTTTGTATCTGTCGGATATTGCATTGTCATGTCGGTCGGCGAGTGTGAAGAGTACAGCAGAGAGACGAGGGCTAAGCATGGTTGAGCTTACGGGTAGCACAGTAGAAGGACTTAGGGCGCTGGAAGAGCTTACGATTCAGGTAAACGCAGTCATCGACCAGATAAACGCCTGGTGCGAAGACATCAACAGCAGCGACGACCCTTTTGTTCGGTTTTCTGGCGCGGTGTTCGTTGAGGCAGGTCTCCGCGAGGTGCAAAAGAGCTGCCGGGCTTTCGACGCAAAGCTCAAGAGGCTGCAGAAAGAGAGGGACAAGGCATGAGCAGAGCAGCAGCCGAGCGCCTCGAGAAGATTTCAAGGGAGCTGGCACACTACGCGGAGCAGATGCGCGAAGCAGACGCCTTGTCGCACAGCGACACCGCAGCAGACTGGAGCCGCTCCATTATCCTCGAGAGCGAGACACAGCGGGCGGCAAGGCAGGCCTGCCACGACTATCTGGAGGACACGGCAGAGGGTAGCAACATCCCCGGCACGGTATGGCGTGACCGGTGGCGCAGTTGAGGGGGAGAGGGATGAAAAGAAAGACATCGGAGCAGCTGGCGATTATCTCGGAGTGCTTGCAGGAAATCTGGCAAGGGCTCGAGGCGGAGGGCGACGGTGAGGCCTTATACGCCGCGACAGACCGCATCGAGAATGCGGTGTGCGAGCTGGAGGGCGCGCGCAGGGGGCTGGCGCGGTGCGGGTGGTGACATGAGGACACAGTATAACGCCGTCCGCTCTTTCCGGGCAGAGATGGCAGGGCTGAAAGCGCTTAAGGGCTGGACAAACCGCGACCTCGCCGCGTGGCTTGGGTGCTGCGAGTCCACGGTGAGCGAGATGTACCGCGACCCGATAAAAAGCAGCGGTCGGTATATCCTGCTGGTAAAGCAGCTTTTCAGGGAAGAGCAGGCGATGATGCTTACAGGAGGAGAGGCATGAAAAAGGCGCAGTTATCACTGACGATGGAGGCGCTTGCCGCAGCCAACGATGCTTCCGCGCGAGCGGAGGCGGCAAGAAAGCGCGGCGGCAACCCGATGGCCGAGGCAAGCCTCGCGGCTGCGATTGTGTCACTGGATGCAGCACGCGACAGGCTGGAAAGAGCACTTGACGACATGGCACTTGGCCGCATGTGACGGCAGAGGAGGAGAAGACATGGAAAATTTCAGACTGATTGAAAATCTGGAGACGGCGCGCAAAGGTCGGGACTTTTTGCGCAACCTGGTCGCGGACTTGGAGACGACTATCGACGCCGTCGAGCTGCTGCTGGCGGCGGCTGTAAAAGAGCCGGACGGCGAAAAGGCCGCCCGGATGGCAGAGCTCGCGGCACGCACGGCTTTTCAGGCGACAGAGCGCGTCGCCAAGGGGTACATGATGGCGGTGACGATGAGCAGCGAGGACGCAGAGGAAGACTCGGAGGAGGGTGACGAGGAGTGACGCTGTACAAATACTACACACTCGAGAGACCACCCGCGCCCGGCGCTATCCCGAGCAGGGGGCTGCGAGATACAAGGACATACGACGAGAAAAGCGACGCCTGCATGGGCAGAGTCGTGAGCGCATGGGGCTGGGCGCTGTATGACAGACGGCTCAGCATGGAGGAGATACAGAGCTACGAGCTCGCATACGGAGGAGAGGTGGAAAGATGAATGCAATCGAGGTGAGCAGCGAGAAGCGCTGCATCGAGGCAGCAAACGAAAGCTCCCGCAACGGATTAGTCCGGGAGCTCCGCGAGATGCAGGCCGAGCAGGAGAGGGACAAGCGCAGGCAGTCCTGGCTGGAGCGGCACTTGGTATCGGCGTACGAGCAGCTGGAGCGGGCACAGTGGAGCAGCTCTTTCTGGAAGTGCGTTGCATTTGGGGGCTGGGCAGTCGCCATCGGTACCATCATCGGACAGATGATGTGAGAGAAGGAGGAAAGACATGGAGCAGGAAAAAAACGGGATTTTCGGGGACGCGCTGGACACATTTTTGCAGGCGGCGCAGGACGCACAGGAGACGGACACGCTGCTGCGAGTGCTGGAGCGCATGTGCGACCGGCAGCAGATAAAGGACGCGCGGGACGGCCGCAGCATTGAGTTTTCGGTCATTTACATCGAGGACATCCGCACGGCGTGTGGCTTTGCCGAGTGCTTTGAGGCAAAACGGATTGCGGAGCAGAGAGAGGAGGCGGCGGAGTGACACTCTACGAGATTACTGACGAGTACAGACAGCTGCTCGAGATAGCCGAAGACCCGGACATGGATCCGGAGGTACTGCGTGACACGATGGAGGCTATCGACGCCGACCTCGAGGATAAAGCGGATGGCTACGCCAAAGTCATCCGCACTCTGGAGGCAGAGGAAGCCGGTCTTGATACCGAGATTAAGCGCTTGCAGGCGCGGAAAAGTACAGTGGCAGGCAGCAAGGCGCGCATCAAGGGCGCGCTGGAGGCGTCCATGCGGGCGACCGGAAAGACCAAATTCAAGACGCAGCTCTTCTCTTTCGGCATCCAGAAAAACCCCGCGAGTGTGGTACTCGCGGAGGGGAAGGTGCCTACGGAGTACTGCATCTTGCAGGAGCCGCTTCCGGACAAAAAGCGCATCGCGGCCGAGCTGAAAGCGGGGGCGCATTTCGACTGGGCAGAGCTCCGGCAGACGGAGTCGCTGCGCATCAGATGAGGAGGAGAGCATGAGAGAGGTGAAAATCCGCCCCCTGCGGGCGGAGGAGATTGATTGCAGAGTGGCGACAATCAGTGCCAAGGGGCTGGCGCTGCTGCTCTACAAGGATGCGCGCGTCGACCAGAGTATCCTCGATGAGACCTTCGGTGTATACGGCTGGCAGCGGTCACACCAGTGGATGGGCGAGCGGCTCTACTGCACTGTATCGGTGCGCGACCCGGAGACGGGCGAGTGGATAACCAAGCAGGATGTCGGCACGGAGAGCTACACCGAGAAGGAGAAAGGGCAGGCGAGTGACGCTTTTAAGCGCGCTTGCTTCAACCTCGGCATAGGCCGCGAGCTCTATACTGCGCCTTTTATCTGGATACCCGCGAGCGACTACACAGCTACGACCGGAGCCAACGGCAAGCCCGCGACCTATGATCGCTTCAAGGTCACGCGCGTGGAGATAGTAGATGGCTGCATCATCGGTCTGGAGGTGAAAAACACAAAGACCGGCCGCGTGGTCTTTTCCTACACCACGCGAGCGCCCAAGGCGGGAAAGACCGCCGAGAAGGCGGCATCTCCGGAAAAGCCCGCGGGAGAGCCGCTCGACATGAAGCGCGTCCTCCAGATGGTCGAGGCAGTAAAGCGCCACGGCATCCCGGACGAAGAGCTCTACAAGCGCTACGGCGCGAAGGTGGCGACCGACTTCCGAGTGGAGCACTACGAGGATTTCAAGCGCACGGGCGAGGCGTGGATAGCTGAGACTGAGAAAAAGTACGCGGGGAAGGCATGAAGACCCGCGGGCGGCTCACAGGCGTGCAAGTGCCCTTCCGGAGCGAGAAAGTGCTGCTGACCTTTGAGGTCGATGCGCGGCCGGAGGATGCCGAGGCTTTCCGGCAGTATGAAGACCTCGACATAGCCTTCGACAAGCACCGCGAAAAGCGCGGCAACCAGGCTAACGCCCTTTTGTGGGCTTGCCTGGGCGAGATAGCGGCTGCGCTCCGGACGGATGCCTGGTCTGTCTACCTCTACATGCTGGAGCGGTACGGGCGCTATACCACGGTGCTGGTCAAGGCCGAGGCAGTAGAGGGGCTACAGAGGGTATGGCGGGAGACGCGAGTAGTCGGAGAGCAGGACGGCATGACCGAGGTGCTCTGCTACTACGGCTCCAGCACATACGACAACGCGGAGTTTTCGCGGTTGCTGGACGGAGTGGTGGGTGAGATGAAAGAGCTCCACCTGCCACCGCCGCCCTCGCGGGAGATGCAGGCAGCGCTTGCGGAGCTTGAGCGGCGTGAGGCAAAGAAGGGAGACGGCAAGGGTTGAGAGAGCAGAGCTTTACCATACGCGGGCGGCTGGACGGCATGAACGAAATCATCGGCGCGTGCCGCCGCAACCGCTTCGCGGGGGCGGAGGAGAAGCGTGTGCAGCAGGCCATATGCCTGTCGGCGATACGCGAGCACAGGGTGCAGCCGGTGCAGTCGTATCCCGTGACGGTGAGCATAGAGTGGGTAGAGCCCAACACCAAGCGCGACCCGGACAACATCTCGGCTGCAAAAAAATTCATTTTTGACGCACTACAGGAAGCGGGAGTGCTGCGAAACGACAGCATGAAAGAAATCGGGAAAATCCACGAAAACTTCATGGTGGATGCGGCATCCCCGCGGGTGCGCGTGACGATACAGGAGGAGTGACATGATTGGAAACGCAAATATGAGGCGGCACGGAGACATCGCTTTTGACCAGAGCGTCGCCGACACCATACTGCGGGCATCGGATGCAGCCGCTGGGCGCATGATGCTGAAGCTTTGCAAAATCCGGCAAGAAACCCCGGTGCGAATGGTCGTATATGTGGGGGCAGCGTGCGTGAAGGCGGATGGCGAGATTGCCTTTTCGTGGGAGCTGCGAGCATACGGCATCGAGTAGGAGGCGCGCACATGGCTGGAGAGGGAAAGATTTTCTATCCGTCGCTTTTTGAAGCGCTGGAGGGCGCGGATGATGCGCTTTTTGCCGAGACACTTCGGGCTGTGGCGAATTTCGCCTTCAAGGGCGAGGAGCCGGGCGAGCTGTCGCCGATGGCAAGGGCGATTTACACGATAACGAAGCCGCTCATCGAGGCAAATGACGCAAAAAGAGAGGCGGGGAGGAAGGGCGCTCTTGCACGCTGGGGAGCTGCCAAACAGGGCGCAGCCGATGAAAATCCGGCTATATGTGCTAGTTCTGCTAATAGCACCGCATATGGCACAGCATATAGCAAAAAATGCGGTGCTATTTCTGCTATAAATTCTGCTAATGCCACAGTAACAGTAACAGGAACAGAAACAGAAACAGAAACAGGAACAGAAACAGAAACAGAAACAGGAACAGAAACAGGAACAGAAACAGGAACAGAAACAGGAACAGGAACAGGAACAGGAACAATTGCCCTTACGGAGACTACGTCTCCTTCAGGGCAAGAAAAACATATAGCGCGCAAAGCGCGCACACGCACGCGGAAACCCGCCGAGGAGCAGAAGCACAAGCGCGGGGAGTTCGGACATGTGCTGCTGACTGATGCCGAGTATAGCCATCTCTGTGACGAGAAGGGGCAGACGGAGACGGACGATGCTATCCGCGTAGTAGACGAGTACGCGGAGACCAGTGGCAAGCGATACAAAAACTACGCGCTCGCGATACAGCGGTGGGGATACCGCGCAGCAGCGGAGCAGGCGGCAAAAGAGCGGCGGGCGCAGATAAGCCCCGTGGGTGGCTTTTCGGCAGCAGACTATTTCGCCCGAGTGGCGAGGGGAGAGGAGGCACTATGACAGCACAGGAGGCAAGCGCTTTTCTGTCGGAGCTCGCGAAAGCGTATCCGGCACAGTATGCACGGCTGGGAGCGGCGGAGCTCAAGTGGCAGATAGAGCTCTGGAGCGGCACGATGGAGGGCTACAGCCTCGAGCAGGCGGTAGTCGGGCTGCGGGTTTTCCTGCGGGGGGACACAAGGGGCTTCGCGCCGGTGCCCGGGCAGGTCATCGACTGCATCGAGCGAGTGCAGCGACCGGCAGAGGACGGCTACACAAATACCGAGTGCATCTCGCTGATCCGCCGCGCTATCGGCGATGCGCTGTATCATGCCGAGGAGGCCTTCGAGAGACTGCCGGAGCTGTGCAGGCGGGCGGTCGGGACGCCGCGAAACCTCACCGAGTGGGCGCGGTTGGACACTCGGGAGGTCGAGACGGTGATCGCGAGCCAAGTCATCCGCGCACTGGAGGCTACACGGGTCCGGATGCGCGAGGATGCAAAACTGCCGCCGAGCGTCCGAGAGGCGCTACTGGTGGCGGGCAAGGGCGAGCCGCTGTACGCAGTGGAGAAGCGCGAGAGGGAGCGGGCAAGGCTGGAGCAGGCCGAGCGGCTGCGCTTAGATGCCCCTCAGAGCGACGACACGCCCCACAGCGGCGCGGAAGCCATGAACGCGGAGAAAATCGCGACTGGACAGCAAAGCCTCGCAGAAGCGCTTCTCGTGCGTCTGAGGGCACAAGGGCTGGGGACAATGCTCGAAAGTGCGACATGAGCGGCACGGGCGGCGCAAAGGGCGCTACGAGCGACGAGAGCGGGGCAAAACGGCACGAAACGGCAAAAGGCGAGGAAATATGCACTGAGAGGCTACAAGGGCTTAAAACGCCTTGCGGCGCGTCACAGGGCATAGCGCGAAAGGGACACATGGCGAAGAGACAAAAGAGCATCATGCCGGGCGACACGGCAGAGCGCTGCTACCTGTGCAGGAGACGCGGGCGGCTGGAGGTGCATCACTGCCTCCACGGACGCAACCGCCGGGCGGCAGACGAGATGGGGCTGACCGTGCATCTCTGCGGGGATTGCCACAGGCGACTACACGACAAGGGCGAGCACGACAGAGAGCTGGAGGCGCTCGCACAGGAGACATATGAGGAGCTGCACGGCCATGCTGCATGGATGGCACGAGTGGGCAAAAATTTCACGGAGGTAGACGGATGAATCAGGTCGTATTGATGGGCAGGCTGACGAGAGACCCGGAGGTTAGATACTCGAGCGGCGAGAAAGCACTGGCGATTGCGCGGTACACGCTGGCGGTCGACAGGCGGGGGAAGGGCGAGCGGACTGCGGACTTTATCCCGTGTGTGGCATTTGACCGTGCGGCGGAGTTCGCCGAGAAGTATTTCCGGCAGGGGATGCGGGTGCTGGTATCCGGACGGATACAGACCGGCAGCTACACGAATCGCGAGGGGCAGAAGGTCTACACGACCGAGGTCATACTGACCGAACAGGAGTTCGCGGACAGCAAGGGCGAGGCCGGGAAAAGTAGTACAGGAGCGGCGGAAAGTGGTAGAATAAATATGCAAGAAAGTGATAATTTTATGCACATTCCGGAGGGGGCTGACGATGAAGGGTTGCCGTTCAACTGAGGAGCTGCGGGAGTACGGAGTGCACCTCGTGGCGCAGCTCTGTGACATGCTGGAGATAGACGGATACGAGCTGCTGGGGCTGCAGATACGCGACCGGCAGACGGGACAGAGATTTTACTGGAGCGACTGGGAGCCGGAGAAGGGAGGAGAAAAAGAGTGAGACACATAGCCATTGATGCTTTTGCGGGCGGCGGCGGAGCGTCAGAGGGGTTGCGCATGGCTGGGGTTGACGTGAGCATAGCTATCAATCACGACCCCGAGGCGATACGGATGCACACTGTAAATCACCCGAAAGCGCTGCACCTGACGGAGGATGTTTTTCGAGTCAACCTCGCGGACTATCTGAGGCCAGACGATGTGGTCGACGTGATGTGGGCAAGCCCGGATTGCACAAGTCACAGCAAGGCGAAGGGCGGACAGCCGCGAAACAGGGGATTGCGCGTGCTTCCGTGGGCAGTGTACCGGATGTGCAAGCAGATACGCGATGCGACTGGCGCGCTGCCGAAAATCTTGCTCATGGAGAATGTCGAGGAAATCCAAGACTGGGGCCCGCTTGATGAGCACGGGCACCGGATACAATCGCGGCGCGGCGAGGACTATCGAAAATTTGTGCGAGCAATGAAAAAGCTTGGCTTTGAGTTCGACTGCCGGACGCTGGTAGCGGCAGACTACGGCGCACCGACGACGAGAAAGCGCTGGTACGCGGTACTGCGGAGCGACGGCAAGCGGATACACTTCCCACAGGCGACGCACAGCAAGATGGGCGGGTTTGGGCTGAAAAAGTGGCACTCGGTGTCTGAGTGCATCGATTTTAGCGACCTCGGCGAGTCGATTTTCAGCAGGAAAAAGCCCTTGGCGGAGGCGACGCTAAAGCGCATAGCCAACGGCATCCGGAAGTACATCCTTGAGAATCCGGACCCATTCATACTGCCTGACGGGACGGCGATGCCCTTTCTTGTGCAGTATCACGGGGAGACGAAAGACGGGGAAGCGCGCGGGCAAACGCTGGCTGAGCCGCTAAAAACCATCGACACGTCAAACCGGTATGGGCTCGCGAGCGTAATCCTCGACCGCGATGGCGCGGGCGACACGCACAAGCGCGAGGCGGTGGCGGCATTTTTGGTCAAGTACTATGGCACCGGATGCGGGCAGACGATGGACGCACCGCTTGGCACGATCACGACAAAAGACCGCTTTGGCATGGTGAGCTGCTTGCTGAAAAAAGGCGATGGCGCATTCTTTTTGACAAAATTCTATGGCCTAAGCATAGGCCAGGGGATGGATGAGCCGATTGGGGCACTGACGACATTTGGGCACTATGGCCTTATCGAATGCTGCGGCGGAGGTGAGCCTGAGGCCTATGGCATCTGTGACATACGATTCCGGATGCTAAAGCCCGAGGAGCTAAAAAGAGCTCAGGGCTTCCCCAGCACATATGTGATAGACCATGACGCGGACGGCCGGGCGTACCCGAAGAGCGAGCAGGTGGCAAAAATCGGCAATAGCGTAGTGCCGATTATGGCGGCGGCAATAGCGCGGGCGAATCTTGACGAGGGAGGTATGACGGCATGCTGACAAGGGATGAAGCGCGCGAACTGGCGGAGGTCACACTGGAAGAGTACCGTGAGGGGCGGCTGCCGAAGCAAGATGCGGTTAGATTTGTGATGGACGCGATTGAGGATGCTCGGCGCGAGGAGAGCGAAGCCATGACCAAGAGCGAATTTCTCGACGAGGTGAAGCGCATCGTAGCGGAGCGCGAGGGACAGCACGGCAAGCCCGCCGAGACTTTCAAGGCTATCGCGGCTGCGTGGAGCGTGTACCTCACGGCGATTGTAGGCGTGCCGGTGATGCTGCGCGAGGAGGATGTAGCGATGATGATGATCGAGCTCAAAGTCCAGCGCTTTGCGCACAGGCAGACCGCACACATGGACACGCTGCTCGACATCGCGGGCTATGCGGCCTGCGCGGGCGAGCTTGTGAGCGGAGGACGGTGACATGGACGGAGACAGAAGGCGCGGGAAAGACCTGCGGCATGCAGACGGCAGGCGCGAGGCACCGACATCGTGCTTCGGCATGAGCACCGGCACAGAGGGATGCTACAGGACGCTGGCGGTCGAGGTGGTACGGCTGGCGGTGGCAGACTACGCCGAGGGGCTGCGGCACCGGTATAAGGCGCAGCGCCGGAAAAGCTGGGTGCCCGCGGGCAGGATACTACACCGCGCGGGCACGGCAGAGCGCTTTTTCAAGAGCGGGAGAAGCCGGGCTTTTTGCGACATCGACGGCGAGTATCTCATGCGGGAGACGGAGAGGATGGTGAGGGATGAGCTTAAAAGCGAGGCTCGAGCAGTATCTTACTTTGGTGGCTGAGTCGAAGGATGCAGCATGGCGGGCTGAAAAGCTCGCCGCTCGCATCCGGGAGCTGGAAGCTGAGCAGGTGTCTGACAGTGTGCAGGGCACGCGGGACGATGGGACAACGGGGCACATCCGTATCACTGGAGTGCCGCTCCCGGAGATAGATAGGCTGCTGGGGATCCGGAGAAAGCGGGAGACGCGGATGCGCTTCCTCGCGATGGAGCTGGAGCAGCGGGCTGCCGAGCTGGAGGCAGAGATTGAGACTATCCCCGACCCGACCGTCCGGCTGATACTGCGGCAGCGGTACATCGACGGCATGACATGGGAGCACGTGAGCAGGCGGAACGGCCATGCAGGGACAGACTGGGCACGGGTGCGTGCAACGAGATTTTTTGCGGGGGCGCGAGAGAATGCAAGAGTGGCGAATAAGCAAAACAAAGCGGGCGGCTGACGAGCTGTGCAAAAGAATTGACAAGAGAGCGAGAAAACCGCTGCAAAATGCTTGCGTGTACGCTTTGTACGGATAAGATAAAAGAGTGAGAGGGTGGGTACAGTGAAGAGCGGCGCGCAAAGCTCTTTGCGACCATGCCTCTATGACCGACGAGGGGGAGTCGTGCCCGAGGCTATGCGGCCGAGGTAGTGCGACGTGACTTTGTGCAGAGGCTCAGGCCTCCCTTGCCGGACTATGCCGCTACTAGTGCGGAAGGCGGGTTCAATCCCCGCCGGCGGCTTCCCCGGCGTTACTTCTTCCGCCGGGTCATTACCCTCCTGTGTGCGCGAAAGCGGAGAAAAGAGACTGCTAGGCATGGCGGTCTCTTTTTTCGTGTGCGCGGGAAACAGACAATAGACAATAACGGCAGGGCGCTTCGGCGCTCTGTTTTTGTGCGAGGAGAGACTATGGCACACGGAGAGAGCTACGAGGAGTTTGTCGAGAAATTCAAACCAAAGAAAACAACGGACGACTGCTACACGCCGCCCGCGATATATGAGGCGGTGAAAGACTGGGCGGTCAAAGAGTATGGCATCGACCCGGCCAAGATTGTGCGGCCTTTTTATCCGGGCGGGGACTATGAGCGTTTCGAGTATCCGGAGGGCTGCATCGCGTTGGACAATCCGCCGTTCTCGATTTTGTCGAAAATCCTGCGATTTTACGATGAGCGCGGCATAGCGTACTTCCTTTTTGCGCCGACGCTCACGATGTTTAGTTCAATGAAATTTTCTTTAGGGGGGGTATCGTAACCGATATAGCAGTAGAGTACGAGAACGGTGCAAAGGTAAATACCAGCTTTGTGACATCGCTCGGAGACGCGCGGGTCAGGAGCGCGCCGGAGCTATACGCACGCCTTATGGATGTGAATGCCGAGGGGACTAAGCAAAAGCGCTCGGACTCGAGGCGTCGTAGCATTGAGTATCCGGGAGAGCTTTTGCGGAGCACTGAGGTGGGGCGGATGAGCCGCGCGGGGGTAGACTTTAGCGTCCCGATGGGGCAGGCGCTGGTAGTGGGCAAGCTCGACGCGCAGCGCAAGACCGGTGATGCGATTTTTGGCTCGGGGATGCTGTTGTCGCACCGGGCAGCTGAGGAGAAGGCGAGAGCCGTGAGAGAGGCGGACGCATATATCGCGAGCAGGGTTGACGCCGTGCGCTGGGAGCTTTCGGAGCGCGAGCGGCAGATAGTAGCGGAGCTGAGCAAGGGGGAGTAGAGATGGATGGAGTGGTAAAGACGATTGGCCTCGCATGGATGATGGCGTGCTTGTCCATGGTGGGCATGGTGCTGGCAGCTGAGTGGGGGCGGAGAAGATGAGCAGACGGAGCACGCTCTTGATGCTTGCGGCTGCGGCGATGGTGGCGAGGCTCGCGCATGGCGTGGGCATGGATGGACGCAGGGTGGCATACATGGTCGCGCTGGCAGTGACGCTGAGCATTAACGGCTGGCTGCTCGGGTGGTACGACTCGGGCAGGTGACTCATGCCGCTGTATATCAGGTGCTCGAGATGCGGGCAGAGAAAAGAAAGGGGGCAGCCTTGCGCGTGTGAAGCGGCCTTCGAAAAGCGGCGCGGAGAAAAGCGGGTGTACAAAAAGGCGGAGGGCACGAGGAAGCTCTACCACTCCGGCAGATGGAAAGACCTGCGCGAGGTAGTCCTATCCCTGCACTCAGGACTGGATCCATGGGCAAGAGCACACGGGCGGATAGAGTACGCGGAGACTGTGCATCACATAGTACCCGCAGAGGAGTGTCCGGAGAGCTTCTTCAATCCGGCGAACCTTATCCCCCTATCAAAGAGGAGCCACGGGGAGGTACACGCGCTATACCGAGCGAGCGACGAGGGCAAGACACAGACACAGAAAGAGCTCTTCGCACTGGTGAAGCTGGCAGAGGGTAGGGGGGTATAAAAAAGTATTCCGCTGCCTATGGCGACCGCCGCCCCTAGCTCACCTCACGCAAAATTCTAAAAACCCGCCAAAAACGGCCAAAAACGACAGGAAGGGGGTGAAGGCATGGCAAGACCGCGAAAAATCGTATCGCTCCAGACGGGAAATCTCACGCGGGCGACAAAAGACAGGCGAGCCTACGAGGAAGGTCTCGCGGCATCCGAGAAGGCAAGCATCAAGAAAGTGCCGAAGGCGCTGCTGGTCGATGAAATAGCTGTGGCAGAGTACAAGCGCGTACTGAAAGAGCTGCTCCGGATAGACATCATCGGCGACCTCGACCGGGGCAACCTCATCGTGTACTGCAATGCCTTCTCCGGATATATGAGGGCGTGCGATGCGATAAAACAGCCCGATTTTGAGCCAATAGTCGTGAACAAACCGTCGCCTTGGTACTCAATCCGAGACCAGGAGCGGAAGGCCATGGAGGCAGCGGGCAAGGCGCTGGGCATGTCGGTAAGCTCCCGCTTGTCCGTGGTGGCGAAAAAGGCAGACCAGCAGGAAGAGGCACTCAAGCGCGCCTTCGGTGATATATGACCTGTCTCGAGGAAATCACGGCTTACGCGCGGGACTGTATCGAGGGAAGGATCCCCGCGGGGCAGAAGCACAAGTGGGCGTGCGAGCGGCTGCTGCGAGACCTTGACAGAGTCGGAAGCGAGGGCTTCCCGTATATCTGGGACGAGGAGCGGGCGCAGCGCATCGTCGACTGGTTTTCGCTGCTCAGGCACTCCAAAGGCGAGCTTGCAGGCACGCCAATCATCCTGACGGCGTGGCAGCGTTTCCGAGCCTGTCAGCTGTACGGCTGGCGACACAAGGACACGGGGCGCAAGCGCTTCAAGCAGAGCTTCACAGAGGTGGGACGCAAAAACGCGAAATCGCAAATGGAGGCAGGCGAGGCACTCAACGAAATCTCTGAGCAGGCGACGCGCAACGGCGAAGTGTACGAGGTGTACACGGCGGGAGTGAAGAGAGATCAGTCGAAAATTGTATTTTCAGAGTGCAGCCTAATGACGCGCGGCACTCTCATCCGGTCGCGTTTTCGCTTCAAGCGGGACGAAATCGTGCACATCAAGACCGGTTCTTTTATCAAAGCACTGTCCAAAGACGACGGAAAGAGCGGCGATGGTACGAATCCCGCCATGCTTGTGCTCGACGAGTACCACCAGCATCCCGACACGGATTTTTATGACCTTGGGCTCGGCGCAAATGTCAAGGAGCCGATGCTGACCATCATCACGACGGCCGGCAAGGATCTGAACTACCCCTGCTACACGCAGGAGTATGACTACTGCTCGAAAGTCCTCGACCCTGCGGTCGACATAGAAAACGACGAGTACTTTATCGACATATGCGAGGCTGACCAGGGCGACGACCTCGGCGCGCTGGAGACTTGGCAGAAGGCGAACCCGATAAGAGCCTTTTATCCGGGCGGAGTGGCGAAAATCCGACGCGCCTACGAGCTGGCCAAAGAGATCCCCGACAAGATGGTGTCCTTCAAAACGAAGGTGCTGAATGTCTGGGTTGCGGCCAAACAGAACGGCTACATGGACATGCAGAAGTGGAAGGCCTGCGAGGTGGCGCGCTTTCCGATAGACCTGAAAGGCCGCCCCGTCTATGTGGGCTTCGATATGTCATCGAAAATAGACTTGACCTCCGTCTCTTTTATCGTGCCGTATCAGAGCGACGTGCTGGACGAGACCGGGAAGCAAATCACAAGGTATCTTCTCTGGTCGCACAGTTTTATCCCTACATGGGAAGCGCTGCGCGAGCATGAGCTGAAAGACCGCGCGCCCTATACCTCATGGGAGCAGCGCGGTTTTTTGAGTGTCACAGATACGCCGATAGTGCACCAAGGCGCAGTCATGCAGTATGTGAAGAGCGAGATAGAAAAGTACGACCTCGATGTACAGTGCCTATGCTTCGACCCCGCGAATGCGACGAAAATCATGATGGACTTGAGCGATGAGGGCTACACGGTCGAGGAGGTCTACCAGAGTCACCGAAGCCTCAATGAAAGCACGCAGAGCTTCCGCGAGCAGGTATACGCGGGGAATGTACTGTATACGCCGAATCCGCTGCTGAATTTCGCCATGGCCAACGCAGTGGTGCGGCAGAATGGCGGGCTCATCAAAATCGACAAAGACGCGACCACGCAGCGAGTAGACCCGGTAGACGCGACGCTGGGCGCTTTCAAGCTGGCGCTATACCACCGCTTTGACGCGGTGAGCCTTGATAGCTATGTGGCCGACTGGCTGGACAGTATGGAGTGAAAGGAGCATGAATGGGGCTTTTGGAGAAAATCAGAAATGCACTTGCAAGGCCGCGAGCCTCGCATGAGCTCACACTTGGCATGGGCTTCCGGGAATTTTTCGGCCTGGATGAAAATGCACCGCCCTCTGCAATGTCAGAGGGCACCTATTTCACCTGCATGAAAGTGCTCGCGGAGACCATGGGCAAGCTGCCGCTCAAATACTACAAAGAGGACGAGCGCGGCGGCATGGTGCGCGCACCGACGAATGCAGCGGCGCGGCTGTTACTCACGAGACCAAACGAGGTGATGACTCCCGCGGCCTTCTGGTCGACGCTGGAGCTAAACTGCCAGCACTATGGTAATGCCTACGCTTACATCCACAAGGAGTTGAGACGGGCGGGCAAATATGGCGGTGAGTACATCGTGAAGGGCTTCTACCCAATGAAGTCGGACTGCGTGACGGTCTACATCGACAACGCAGGGATTTTCGGCGGCAAAGGCAGCCTTTTCTACCAGTACACCGACCCGACCACCGCAGAAGTGCAGGTCTTTCCGGCAGAGGATGTGCTGCACTTCAAGACATGGCTCACATGGGACGGAGTCATGGGCAAGTCGGTGCGGGACATCCTGCGCACGACGGTAGACGGAGCGGGGTACTCGCAGCGATACCTCGAGCGGCTGTATAAAAGCGGTCTCACGGCATCCAGTGTGCTCCAGTACACGGGTGACCTCGACGAGAAACTCCGGGCAAAGCTGCAGGCGAAGTATAACGACCTGCTCACCGGCGCGAAAAACGCCGGAAAGGTGGTGGCGCTGCCTATCGGCATGAGCCTCCAGCCGCTTGCATACAAGCTCGCCGACGCGCAGTTTGTCGAGCTTAAAAAGTACAGTGCCCTGCAAATCGCAGCGGCCTTCGGCGTGAAGCCAAACCAGATAAACGATTACGAAAGGTCGAGCTATGCGAATTCTGAATCGCAGCAGCTCGCTTTTTTAGTGGACACAATGCTTTTCCGGCTGGCGGCGTATGAGCAGGAAATCAACTACAAGACGCTGACCGAGGCGGAGCGCGAGGCGGGCTTCCGCTTCAAGTTCAACGAGAAGGCCATCCTCCGCGCCGATGCGCAGACGCAAATGCAGACCATCTGCAGCGCAATCAATAACGGGATCTACACGCCCAATGAGGGCAGACACTTGCTTGACCTTCCGAGCAAGGAGGGCGGCGATGTGCTCATCGTCAACGGCAACTACGTGCCCATCACTGAGGTGGGCGCGGCGTATGGCAATCAAAAGGAGAAAGGGGGTGGAGTATGGCAATCCTGAGACTGAATGGCGACGTGGTGGATAACGAGTGGGGAGAAATCTACGACTACTACGGCATCGACTGCATCACGCCGAAAAAGACAGCCGTCGCGCTGGCTGAGCTTGCGGACGGCGACACGCTGCACATCAAGCTCAACTCGGGCGGCGGGCATGTAATGGCGGGGCAGGAAATCTACGCACTGCTGCGCGGCAGGGACGATGTGGACATCGAGGTCGAGTCGCTTGCGGCATCGGCGGCATCCGTCATAGCTATGGCGGCACCGTGCAAGATGCTGCCGACGGCCTTGCTCATGGTGCATCGGGCATGGATGAGTAGCGGCGGCAACAAAAACGACCTCGAGAGAGACGCGCGGGCACTGTCTGCGGTCGATGAGGCGCTGTCTGCGGCCTACTGCGAGAAGAGCGGCATGAGCAGGGACGAAGCGCTGTCGCTCATGGACGCCGAGACATGGCTCACGGCCGAGCGGGCGCTTGAGCTGAGGCTCATCGACGGAATCAGCGAGAGACAGAGCAGCAAGGCGGCGGCATCGGCAGGGCTGGCAGTCACCGAGGACATGGTGGCGGAGTACAAGCGCGTGATGCAGCAGAAAAAAGAGGCAGAGCAGCGGGAAGCAGAGGAGCTGAAAGAGCTTCTCGCCGAGCTGGAAAAGAGTGGAGACACGAAAGGAGACTGACACATGAGAAAGACTGAGCTTCTCAACAAAATCAACAGCCTCAAGGCGGAGGCAATCGAGCTCGCACAGGCGGGCAAGCTCACGGAGGCAAAGGCAAAGAAGGCAGAGCTCGACGAGGCGCAGGCAGTCTTTGACCTGCTCGACGAGCTGGAGGACAGAGCGGTGCCGGAGGCGGCAAAGCCCGCGGCAAAGCCGGAGGACAGCGAGCTCAAGAAATTCTGCAACGCAGCTCGCACGGGATTTCGGAACGCCTACACCGGCATGCAGGAGGGCACAGACGCTGACGGTGGCTATACCGTGCCGAAGGAAATCGAGACCAGGGTGAGACGCTACAAGGAGGCGAAGGACAAGCTCGAAGACCTCGTAAACGTCGACAAGACCAAGGCACCGGCCGGCGAGCGCACCTATATGACCAAGACGCAGCACACCGGATTTATGACCGCAGCAGAGGTGGCCAAGATTGGCAAGAAGGGCGGCCCGAAGTTTGAGCGCGTGAAGTATGCAACCGAGAAGCGAGCGGGAATCCTCCCGGTAACGCAGGAGCTTCTTAGTGACTCTGACGATGAGATCGCGCAGACGGTGTCCGAGTGGCTCGGCGACGAGGACATCGCGACTGTCAATAAGCTGGTGCTTGATACGGTCGCGACGGTCTCAAAGACCGAACTCCATGGACTTGACGGCATCAAGGGCGCGGCCAATAAGACGCTTGGCGCTGCGTACGCCGGGGCAATGTCCATCGTGACCAATGAGGATGGCTGGCAGTACCTTGACACCCTCAAGGACAAGAACGGCCGCTACCTCTTCAATCCCGACGGACAGAGCGAAGAGAGCAAGACTATCTCTACGGGCTTTGGCGTCCTGCCGGTGCATGTGGTGTCCTGCGCGACGCTGGCGAGCGACGGCACGAAGGTTCCCTTCATTGTCGCGGACATGAAGAGCGCGGTCACACTTTTCCGGTACGGCACCTTCAAGGTGACCAGCACCGACGTCGGCACGGTCGGCGACCTCAGTGCCTTCGAGAATGACCTGATGCTCTTCAAGGGCGCGTCGCGCCTCGACTGCAAAATCGTGGACAAGGGCGCAATCGTGAATGGCTACATCGACACGGCTACACCGGTAGTAGGCGCGTAAGCGCGGAGGCGACGCATGGAGCTATCCGAGCTTAAAGAGTATCTCCGGATAGACGGAGACGAAGAGGACGGACTGCTCCGACGGCTGGAGAAAGCTGCGCGCGAGTATATCGCATCGGCGGTGGGTGCCTATGACGAGACAGACCCCACTGCCGAGCAGCTACTCGGCGTGATGGTGCAGGACATGTACGACCACAGACAGCTCATGCAGTCCGATGTGCAGGAGAAAAAGCGCATGCAGTACACCTACGGGAGCCTGCTGCTGCAGCTCCAGATGAAGTACGAGTCGAGGGAGGAGGCTGCGCATGGCACTGGTCAAGGGGCTTAACCCCGGGCGGCTGTCCAAGCGCGTGACTATCTGCCGCTACACGGAGACAGAGGACGAGCTCGGCAGCACAGTAGTCACGCTGCGGCCGCTCCGCACGGTGTGGGCAGAGATACGCCCGCTCCGCGGCTCGGAGCAGCTGGAGTACTACAAAATCCGCAACAAGGAGACCTACAAGGTCACGATGCGGAGCACGGACGTGACCGAGAAGGATGTGCTGGCCTACAAAGACAAGCGCTTCCACATCGAGTACATCACTGACCCGCTGGAAGCCGGATACTACCTCGAGCTTTATGTGACCGAGGACATCGACCGACAGACGAGAGAGGAGGGACTATGAGTGTAGAGCTGGAGCTGCACGGAGCAGACGAGCTGGCGGCAGACAT
>ERZ773250.322-NODE-322-length-29549-cov-11.667153_pt1 | contig 29549 bp, 17 predicted proteins | sample MGYA00511258_ERZ773250 | MGnify/ENA primary metagenome ERZ773250 (study PRJEB29015, sample SAMEA2738164) | human oral metagenome | biome: human oral; feature: human-associated habitat; material: saliva | place: China | collected 2187 ... | reverse complement strand
GGCTGGATGTAGGCTGCTTTTTGCCTCCTTATTGGTATCTTCATTAGCAGTAACGTTCTGTGATATCTGTATGCCGGAGGCGTTCTGTGGGCTCGAAACAGTGCGGCAATATGCTCTGTTAGATCTGTGCGTTCTGTGAGATAAAGAACTCCCCAGCGAGTCACATGCGTCTCATCTCATATAGAGGGTGCGTTCTATTTCTCACAGAGTAACACAGAAGAACAGAACACACAAAGTCTCACAGAGACATTAAGTCAACCGATAACACAGAACCTTACAGCCATCTTTAGCTGAAACGCTCTGTGATATCTGTATGCCGAAGGCGTTCTGTGGGTTCGAAACGGTGGTGGAAAAGTTCTGTTACATCTGTGCGCTCTGTGAGAGAAAGAAATACCCTCCGTGAGAGAAAGAACTGTTCTCCGAGAGAGAAAACTATCCTCCGTGAGAGAATGAAATATCCTCTGTGCGAGAAAGAACTACCCAAGGGTGCGAGCTGTGTGCCACTCTGTAAGAGAAAAACACCCCAGCGAATTGTTTGTGTTTTATTTCATTGAGAGAGTGCATTCCTTCTCTCACCGAGTAACACTGATAACAACCAAGCACCGAGTAACACAGATAATTACCAAGATACTCCTGCGAAAAGGAGGCTCTCCCCAACCTCTCTAAGCAGGAGAAGAACTGGAAGAGAGATTGTTCGGCTGCGAGGAGAGTCAGGGCAGCTCTTAGACTTAGGCCTATTCCGTCACAGGAACCCCACGAGTGTTCTTTGTCTCGTCGATGACGAAGATACTATGAAGGCTACCAATACAATCAATCTTACCCAGCGTATTGAGCATGAACTGTTGATAACGTTTCATGTCGTGCGCATAAACCTTAATAAGAAAGTCATAGTCGCCACTCGTGTTATAACATTCAGTTATCTCATCAATATTCTGTACGACATCCATAAACTCTTGGATGAGGTCTTGTGTATGCTGTTTTAACCGAATGTTACATAGAACCATGATGCCATTTCCCACCTTATGAGAATTAACCACAGCCATATAGCGCTCTATGTAACCCTCACGTTCTAATCGTTTTTGTCGTTCGAAGACAGGCGAGGGCGAAAGATGAACACGGGCCGCCAGTTCCTTGACAGTTAGGTGGGAGTCACGCTGAAGAATCTTCAGTATCTTTCTGTCAATATCGTCTAATATCGTTGTGTTGTCCATTTTGTAAATTGCTGTTTTAGCAGAATAATATTCTGTGTAAGACCTTAATTCATGGCAAAGTTAGTATAATTTCCCGAATAAACAAGAATATTTTGAAGGCAAAAAGAATTTCTCTAACTTTGCATCCACATTCATAATGATAACAAAAAGAAAGGGTAAAAGAATATGAGCAGTATCAGAACAAATGCACCTTACCGTGCAGACATCGTAGGAAGTTTTCTTCGTCCAGCAGAGTTGAAGGAAGCAAGACAGAAATTCGTTGAAGGGAAGATTGATGCTTCGGCGTTAAAGGCTGTTGAGGATCGCCTCATCACCGACCTTATTGCTAAGCAGAAGGCTCACGGCTTGAAGGTGATAACCGATGGAGAGTTCCGCAGAAGCTATTGGCACTTAGACTTTATGTGGGGTTTGAATGGTATTGAGGAGATAGAACTCGACCATGGTTATCAATTCCACGGAGAGGAGACAACACGTGGTTCTATTGCTTTGTCTGGTCGTATTAGCGGTGAGAATCATCCATTTGTAGAGCACTTTAAGTTTGTAAAGCAATTTGAAGAGGAGGGTGTGACAGCCCGACAAACGATACCTGCTCCAGCCCAGTTGTTTGCAGAACTGTTCAGAGGTGATAACACAAAGAATACGTTGAAGTATTATCCTGACATTGACGTGCTTATTGAAGACATAGCGAAGGTCTACCGTCAGGTGATTGTCGACCTTTATGCTGCTGGATGTCGTAATATTCAGTTTGACGATTGCACGTGGGGTATGGTGGTTGACAAGAACTATTGGAAAGCACATGGAGGAGACAAGGAGACACTCGACGATTTGGCTAAGAAATATCTAAAGGTGAATAACTTAGCTCTTGAAGGACGACCAAAGGATGTTGCTTTCACCACACATATCTGTCGTGGTAATTACCATTCCACCTACGCTGCCGAAGGAGCATACGACCCTGTTGCCCCTTATGTCTTTGCGCAAGAGAACGTGGATGCATTCTATTTGGAGTATGATGATGCCCGTTCAGGAGGTTTCGAGCCGTTGAAGTATATCCCAAACGGCAAGCAGGTAGTCCTCGGACTCATCACCACGAAGCGTCCAGAACTCGAAAGCCCTGCAGAGATAGTGGCCCGAATAAGTGATGCAGAACTTTACATTCCTCATAACGACCTCTGTCTTAGTCCACAATGTGGATTTGCTTCTTGCGAGATAGGCAATAAACTCACCGAGGAAGAGCAATGGGCAAAGATAGACCTTGTGCAAGAGATTGCTGCGGAGGTGTGGGGTAAATAAGAGAAACAACCCATTTAAGTATTGATATGGAACATTAATTCTAATACCATTCAGTAATGTTGTTTACATAATTTGTATCATAAAAGTCCATATCGAATATAAAGGCTGAGCTCCATGTGAGGGGTTCAGCTTTTATAAATTTACAGACTTCCTGTAAAATCAGTAATAAGTTTGTTTAGCGTTGTTAAGCAATATGTACCATGAAGTGTTGTCTTAATTCATTATTTTTAGGTATTGTCTTATTCTGACTAATGTTATACTTTTGCCAAAGAATTTATAACATCTTTTTGATACCCATGGAATTAGGTAAAAGAATAAAATTTAATATGAATATGAACAAGAAAATTATGTTAGTGTTAGCTGCGCTGCTAACAACTTTTGCATCGTTAAGTGCTAAAACCGCATTGATAATCGTAGCTCATGGATCGCCTATGGAGTCATGGCGCAAACCAGTATTAGCGCTCGAACCACTTGTAAAAGAGCAAGTCGAAAAAAAGAAGCTCAAAGGTATAGATATCGTAAAGGTGGCACTTATGGAATATACCGAACCTTCCGTGGCTTCTGTAGTGAAGGCATGTGAGGCAGAAGGTGCAGACACGATCTTTGCTCTTCCTGTCTTTATGGCACCATCAAGTCATACTGAAGAAGACCTGCCAAATATTCTCGGACATAAATACAATCCTTTTGTAAGAGAAGAGTTGGCAGAGGAGAACACAGAGTTAGTACACACTAAAACACCTATCATCCTTGGTCCAACCTTCTATTATAGTTACTTGTTAGAAGAGAGTATGTTAAATTGCGTACAGAGTATTTCTAAAGACGCTCCTAATGAAGCTGTAATATTCTTGGCTCATGGTGATCCTGAACGAGAAGGCTTTTGGACAGAAGTCCTAAAGAATGTTGATAAGTACACTAAAGAACATACAAAGATTAATTATGTTGATCATGCTCTTATCGAAATGGGACATGATTTTGCCAATGAGTTGATGCCATTATTGACAAAAGCTTCAGCAAAGAAGAAGCGAATCATAGTTCAGGGTATCTATCTGACCTCTGATGTGAAGCGTATGGCTGATCGTCATAAGATGACAGATGTACAAAAAGATCTTGTTAAGAAGACAGGAGTAGACATCGTGTATAGTGCAGATGGTATTCTTCCTGCTTGTACTCCGCTTGTGGTAGATTGGATAGTAGCCCAAACAAATAAATGGGTTGAAAGCAAACGATAAATAGTTTCGATATGAAGAACCTTTTATTATGGTGTCTTTTCACGTTTCTTGGGCTCTTTATTCCTTCTCAGGAGGTAGGAGCCCAAGAAAGTAGGGTATATGGTTATGTGACGGATGCCAGTGATGAGGCACTGATTGGTGTGACCGTTCGGATCCAAGGAACTCAGATAGCAACTATTACAGATGTTAATGGTCGTTATCAATTGAATGGCGACTTTAATAAAAGTTCAGTGTTAATCTTTACTTATATCGGGTATGCTCAGAAGAAAGTCAATTATGACGGGAGAGAGAAGATAGATGTAAAGATGCAATCGTCAGAGAATAAATTGGGCGAAGTCGTGGTGAAGGCAAAGAGTAACATCAATGCTATCGACCTTCGTGCAAAGGCAGGAATCGTTGAGTCGATAGATATGAAACGTCTCAACGAGAAACCAATGATTGACATGGGGTTGGCTCTACAAGGTATGGTACCTGGATTGAACGTTATCAATACGGGAGATATTGGAAGTAAGCCACAGATCAGAATACGAGGCAATTCTTCTTTCCGTCATGGCAACACGAGTAATGAGCCGTTGTATGTCCTCGATGGAAAGATTATCTCCGCCGAGACATTCTACAATCTTAATCCACAAGACATAGCAAGTATAAAGGTTCTGAAAGATGCAGCTGCAGGTGCTTTGTATGGTGTAAAGGCTGCTAATGGTGTGTTGGAGATAAGTTCACAGCGCGGTTATAATGGAAAGATGACCCTTACCTACGGCACTGATATGGGCCTGACGATGCGTGGTAGGCGTGGCGTAAAGCTCATGGATACGGATGAAAAATTAGAGTTAGAGCGTTTGTTACAAAATCCTGCAGCTCCAGGCTATCGCTATAGTAGAGATTACTTTGAACGTTATCATGCGTCCGACCCCAATAAAGAACAATTGATAGCAGAAGGAGAAAAGCGTTTGGAAGCTTTAAGAAATATCCATACAGACTGGTTTAAGGAACTTATCCGTAATAATTTCTATCAGAAACACAACATCAGTATAAAAGGTGGAAGTGGGACTACAACTTATTTTCTCTCTGGGAACTATACCTATCAAGGCGGGCGTATAGAAGGTAATAATAAGCAGCGGTTTAGTGTTCGTATGGGTTTAGACCAGCAGTTGGGGAAGATAGGATACCTGATGATAGGTGTGTCTGGTGGCTATGCTAAGAGTAAGTCGCCTAATGGATCATCATTCGACCCCACATCTTTAGTTTATAATCTTAATCCTTACGAACAAAAGACAGGTGAACTCTATTCTTATCCGAATAGAAGTTATCGAGATCTCACACAACAATATCAGAGTGATGCCTCAGATAAGAATGCGGGTGTAGACATAAACGTGACTTTAACGCCATGGCAAGGTTTTACTTTAGCTTACGTTGCTGGTTTAGATTATCTTCAGGATGATAATCATAACTTTACGCCAGCTTCTTCATTCACTGAACAAAACACTGGCGTCCCTGATAATGCGAGAGGCATATATAGTCGAATGAAAGGAACGACAATTAACCTGTCAAGTAATCTCCGAGCAACCTATAATCATGTGTTTGCAGACGTTCATGACGTTACGCTTGGTGCAAACTACGACTATTATTTGTATAATTATGATGCCGTGGGTATCACCGGATATGGAGTAGGCAATGTTGATGCCCCTTCTGCAATTAATAACTCGTTACACGGAATGCGTCAGCCTTCTGTACGAAATCCTCGTGACAAGAATGCACAGATGGGTATTGGTGTCGTGGCAGGTTATACTTATAATTCAGTCTATGATGCTTACTTCACATATAAGGCTGATGCTTCATCAATACTCCCAGCTGATAAGCGTTGGAATACGGCTTGGGCAGCAGGTTTGGGTTGGACACCAACAAATTATTCATGGTTGAAAGATAATAAGGTCCTTTCAAAATTAAATATTAAAGCATCATACGGTGTTACGGCAAATCTTAATGGTGTGACTGTTTCTAATACTGTTGGTACGTTTATGTTTGGTGAGCAGGCTTATGAGGAAAGTCGTATCTTGTCATTACTATCATTATATAATAAAGATCTGAAGGCTGAACAAAATAAGTCTACAGACTTAGGTTTAACCGTAGAATTATTTAAGCGTATTACACTTGATGTGAACTGGTATAATCGGCGTACCGAACAAGCACTCTTAGATGTACCTATCGCAACAAGTTCGGGCTATTCCTCTCTTAAACGGAACATTGGTATCTTGCAAAATCGTGGTATAGAAATAGGATTAAATGCAAAGATTATAGATGCTTTTGACTGTCGTCTTTCTGTGGGAGGAAATATAGCTTATAATGATAATAAGGTAGTAAGCCTCTATTGGACGGATAAGCTCTATCTTGACGAACAGTCAATAGTGCCTAATTATGAGGTGGGTAAATCATACGACATGATCTATGGTTTACATTCTTTAGGCATCAACCCACTCACGGGTTATCCTGTCTTCTTGACCCCAGAAGGAGTAGAAAAGCAAGGTACGGAACCACTCACAAGGAATGATTTTATTGCTTTAGGTCATCAGACACCTCCATACTCTGGTAGCTTCTACGCCAGTTTCTCTTATAAGCAATTCGATGTTGACGTGTCGTTCTACTATGTCTTTGGTGGGAAGCAACGCTTCTCTTACCAATATGTGCGTAATAGTGATAACGCAATATACAATGCTGTGTCAGGACAAACACAGAAGATGTGGTTTAAACGAGGCGATGAATATAAGGAATACTGGACCCCATTCTATACGCAGAGTATTGCCGAGGAGAATCTTGCGCTCTATCCTAACACAAGGACGATAGGAAGTAGTGATTACATAAAACTCTCGAGCGTATCACTGCGTTACCGAGTTCCATCGAAATGGTTACAGAAGACAATTCCATTCATTCGATATGCGAATCTTGGATTACAAGGTTCTAACCTCTTTACATGGACAAGATATAAGGAGTCTGATCCAGAGAGTGGCACGCTTGCTGGTACGATGCAGCCAATATTCACGTTCAATCTCAATTTGACATTCTAATGATATAGTATGTAAGTAGAGTAGTTTTACATTTAAGACGCATGGATAATACAATATGAAACAAGGTATATTAATATTCAAAAGTGTAGTTGTAGGAGCGTGTCTGACACTGTTAACGGCTTGTAGTCTTAACATTCCACCCCAAGACCAATTCTCTGATCCAGATGCAATAACGAATGTCTCAAATGCTCGATCACTGTTGGCATCGGCCTATTCGTCTTATCCTCATCAAGAATATGAGTTTTCTTTATTGGGGAACGACTTTGTTCCCACCTCTTTGTCTATAAAAGATATCAGTTCATTGAATCTCTATAATTGGAATGATAAGGAGATAAACAAGCTTGCACCAAGCCTTTGGCAAGATTATTACAATGTGATTGCACAATGTGATGGACTTCTTGAGCGTATGAATGGAGTAAAAGCAGAGAATGAAAATGAGGAGAAAGAAAAGATTGTGATAGCTGCTGAGGCTAAGACGTTGAAGGCGTTATGCTATCTACAGTTGCTAAGAATCTTTGCTCCAGCCTACGATGTTAATCCTGATGCGCCTGGGGTTATCCTAAAAAGTGAACTTGGGATTGAGGATAAACAGCGTTCTTCAATACGTGAATGTGTTGCAAAGATAAAGGAATTGCTTACTGATGCCGCCTCTGTAGAGCACAGCTCTGACCGTAATGGATGGTTGTCACAAGAAGCTACACAGTATCTATTAGCTGACTTAGCCCTCTATTCAAATGATTACCAAGGGGCTATAGATGATGGAAATAAGGTTCTTAGCAAGAGCAATGATATTTATTTCACATCAGAAGGACTTAATAGTCTGTGGTCAAAAAACACCTATTCGGGACGTATCTTTGCTTTTAATAATAACTCATCTTACTATGCTGGCATCCAATATAGTAGTCAGGAAGGTGATTATTTTATGGTCAATCCACAGTTGAGTTTTGTTGGGTCAGATCTCCGAAAAGCCTCGTTTGTTTATCCATTTATGATGAATGGCTCTAACAGAGAGCTTCTTGGAAAGTATAATCGATGCAATAAGCAAAATCAGTCAACAAGTTATATCAATACGATGCGGTATGCTGGAGCTTGTTTTATTGTTGCTGAGGCATATTGCAGAAAGGGAGATACAGAGGCTGCTCGTAGATTAATCAATCATTATTGGCATTGTATAGGGGTCGCTGAAGCCCCATCGACGATTTCCAATCAAGAACTTCTAAACCTTATCTTAACTGATAAGCAACGTGAGTTTGTAGGTGAGGGCGTGAATTTCTTTGATCTTAAGCGTACACATGCTGCTGCTTTAAAACGACAATCTCAGTGGGGGAATAGTACTACAACCAGTGTAGCGACCGATGATTATCGTTGGACATTCCCTATTCCTGTGTCTGAATATCGATTTAATAAAGTGGAACAGAACCCTGGATGGCCTTCTAATTAATTTATATGGAACAAAAAATGAAGAAGTTACTCAATAGTTTATTAGTGTTAATGTCATTCTTTTTAGTAGCCTGTCATGAGGAGGAAATACCCACAGAAAGTATGACAAATGATGTTGAACTTACCATTTCAAGCACTGCATTATTGTCAGAAGACGACACGACAAGTGTGTCAGTGCATGCAATGATTGCTTTTGCTCCTAAAGAAAAGGTCGAAATAAAGCTTGCGTTTATTGGCAATGATGATAACATTCTGCGGTTGGAAGATGAGAATGTGGTGTTTAATCCCGGGCAGAAGGAGGCCATTGTTCGTGTGAGATCGAATGGTAATCATGTTCTCTCTGTGCCTCGTACAGTTACGTTGCAAGTTGTCTCAGCTTCTACACCATCCGTGAAAGGTTTCGGGAAAGGAGTGAAAATCACTGTTAAACCTGATGCCGACATACCTGCGCTCACGCCAGCACAATTACAACTCATAGCAGATGTGAAGACAAAGTATGGTGTAGATCTTATGCGTATGATAGGAAAGATACCAGTTGAGACGACAATCACGTTTAATACAGCAGATAAGGAGACTTTCTTTAAAGGACAGGCACAGCGCACGTATAAGGGGTATAGTGTGATAACACTTGCTGATGATGCTACTGTTGATGCACCAACCTTTAAGATGGTGAGCAACCCTATGGGATTAACAACATTCCTCTATGATGTGTTAAAACGTAAGACGGTTGAAGATGAAGAATTCTTTATGCAGACTCCTTATGGTAGAGCAGCTGTGAAGGCAGCTGATTACAAAGAAGATAAAGAAACTTTTGACGTCAGCTTGGGAGGTATAACCCTCGATATGTCTACGAAGGCTATTACGTTTACAACACAAAAAGAGAATCAATATGGTGACATGATAACGGGTCTACCGTTCATCTATCATTACTCTTTATGGGAGCGTTTGCTTCAGAAGAGAGGCTCCATTGTAGAGATTGAGGAAGACGGGAAGATCGTTGGTTATACCATTGATGATGATTTCTTTATGCAGGGTGGCTCGTTAAATCCTAATAAGTTCCTTGGTATGAGCAATATAAGCAACGATGAGTTTGGTAATAATCCAAGTGATTGGGTTGCGCCTTCTGCTACACTTGACCTTCAGAAGGGGAAGCTATCGTTCCTTTTCCCATGGGACTATGCCGATGGTAATGGCTACGAACAGGTGTCTGTAGTCTATACTTTACGTCCCTAAAAAGTTCTAATTGATTTATGAAGAAAATACGGAAAAAGTTCATTCTATCTACTTTTTGGTTATTTTTTATATTCGGTCTACTATTCTCTGGTTGCGCTTTCGCACAACCTTCATTGAGTGGTGATAGACTTATCTCGCTTCCGAGAGGAACTGTTGAAGGGAAGTTGCAGAATGGATTGCGTTATATTATCTTGTCGAACGCTTTACCACGTCATTGTGTTGAGGTACGAATGGTTATGGATGTTGGCTCTTTACAGGAGGAAGACGATCAGCGTGGAGGTGCACATTTCCTTGAGCACAGTGCTTTTATAGGTACGAAACATTTCCCTAATCGTTCGCTAATTGATTATTTTGAGGGACATGGTATGAAGTTTGGGCGTGATATTAACGCCTTTACGGGGTTCGATCGCACAATCTATTGGCTTTCTTTGCCTTATTATTCTGATCACACAGAGATACTTGATAGCACCTTCTTAGCCCTTCACGATTGGCTAAGTGAGATAGAGTTTGATGGTGCACGTGTGAAAAAAGAACGAGGAGTCATTGTCGAGGAGCTGCGAGGCTACCAACAAAATGATGATTTCTATCGTCTAAAGATGGGGCATAATCGTTATTCAGAACGTATCCCGCTTGGAACGGAACACGATATCAATAGCATTGATAGCGACCGGTTGAAGGCTTTTTATAAGCGATGGTACAACCCCTCTCATGCTACCGTACTTATTGTTGGGCAAGTCAATGTGCCTGAAGTGGTAGAGAAACTAACTCATACGCTTGGCTCTATACCTTCAAGTCGTGATGACAAGCCTATAATTAAGTTTGATATGAGCTATGCTAAGGGTGCCAGCTGGATGCATATTGTAGACAGCATACAGTCGGACAGCAAGTTAGAAGTAATTGTCCCACATACCACTTGTGTTCGTCGAACATTGCAAGATGTGGTTACGAAGCAACGTATGCGTATGTTGCTGCAATGCTTAGATGATCGTTTTACGACAGATGGAGTGAAGTGTAACGTTTCAAATGATTGGTATTTAGCTAATAAAGACCATTTCGTACTGTCTATTCGTGGTACGTCTACTATCGATTTAGAACGTCAGATTAGTGCTGTCTCAGCAGAGTGTCATCGTCTTTTACGTTTTGGTGTGTCACATGACGAACTACAGCAACTTGTTGATTCACGTCTAAACCATTTCGCATCTGACACTACTCAGAACCTATCGGCTAACATCTGTGATGATTTCGTTGATTATATCACAGCTGGAGATCGCACCCTTTGGATGCCTTGTGAGGTGGAATGGGTACGACAACAAGTTGCGATGACGACGAGTTCCCAGCTGCAACAACTCTTAGGTGATGTTCTTAAACAAATGAGACGCAGTCGTCTGTATGCTTACACATCGGTCAAAAAAGATACAAAGGAAGGCTATCTCACTGCTAAAAAAGCTGATGAAGCATGGCGAATGGGAGAGAAACAGCAAATGAAGCCCTATCATTTCCAAAGAAAAGAGCAAGTAACAGAGATGCGTGTCAAGGCTCCCATGTGTTTAGTCCAACCAGCGACTTTTATGTCGGAGAGCATTAAGAGTCAACAGCAATGGAGCGACTTAGGGATAGAAGAAGTGATATTGAAGAATGGGGTCAGGCTCATTCTCCGACCGACCATTGACGAGGACTCCGTTATCTCCCTGGCTGCAATAGGACGTGGGGGAACTGCTGACTTATCACTACCACAACAATTAAAAGTGTATGATGCTATTAGTTACGTAGATATGGGTGGTTTGTCTAAGGTTGCAAATGATAGCTTATTGTCTTATATGACCCAAGAGAGTCTTTCTATGACGGTTGGGGAAGATGCGTTCTGGCACCAGCTCTTGGCTTCCTCACCTTCCAATAAAGCTACTGAACTATTCAACTTGGTTTATCAGAAGATGTGTTTCCCAGGTATCAACCGTGAGGACTTTAAGGAGACTGTAGCTGCAGAGATTGAAGACTTAGGCAAAGAAACCATACTCGACAAGATGCTTTCACATGATATCGACCGCTTAATGACAATGACCATAGATTCGTTGGTAGGCAATTCAGTTGATAATAGCAGAACCTACCTTACTAAATCGGTTTTGGAGACATTGGATATTGACACACTTACAAACTATTATAAACGTTTGTTTGGCGATCCTTCACGGCTCACGATAGTGTTGACTGGCAATTTCTCTATGAGAGAAGTGTTGCCAAAGGCTATTGCGACGTTTGCCCAGATGCCTAAGCAAACGATGCCTTTACCGTTGAACAACACGCCTTTCAGGGTTGGTAAAGAGATGTTTACGAAGGGTTTTGATGGTGGTAATGACCATCAAACACTTGTCAACTACGTTTTTGCTGGTAATTACTCTCCTTCACTGCGTAATTCTCTTTGCTTGAAACTGATACGTGATGTGTTGCAAGACCGGTTATTGAAGGTGTTACGTGAAAGGGAGAATCTGGTCTACTCACCTTTTGTAGACCTTTATTATAATGGTGTGCCACAGCAGAAGTATGAGTTTCTGATTACTGTGTCGATGAAGGACGGCAACCAGCAACGAGTAGAATATCTTTTGCAAGATATCATAAACCAGCTAAAGACGACACCTATCACAGCCTCAGAGCTTAATAAGATGAAGCGCTCATTCCTCGTCACGAAAGATAAGGTGCTTAATGATAAGGCTCCTTCTGAATGGAAAACAGCTTTGATGTCACTTATTAAGAATGGCGAATCATTGCACGACTTCGAACATTATTCGATGTGTCTTAACGAGATTACACCTAAGACATTACAAGAGATGATCAACGAATTGATTGTTTGGAATCAAAGATATGTAGTATATAAAACACAAAAGAAATGAAGATTATAAAGAAATTACGTTTACTTGTTTGCCTCATTTGTATGCTTATGGCAACTCAGGCAATAGCACAAACACAATCGCAACCTGAGGCCTATCGCTTGTATGACAGTAAAGGAAAGTCAATAACATACGACCAGTTGATAAAGGCTATAGCAAAAGTTGATGTTGTCTTTGTAGGCGAGGTCCACAATTGTGTGATAACCCACTGGCTGGAGCAGAAACTCCTTGAAAGTCTTTACAAGGTCCATGGAAAGAGCCTGAAGATGGGTATGGAGATGTTTGAAAGCGATAACCAACTCATCCTTGATGAATATCTTCACGGACAGATAACAGGCGATCGCTTTGAGGACGAGGCACGTCTCTGGCCGAATTACAGCACTGATTATGCGGGTCTAATCTCTTATGCACGCGAACATCATATCCCTGTCGTTGCTACAAATGTTCCTCGTCGTTATGCTACTGCAGTGAAAGAACACGGTTTGGCCTATCTTGATTCGCTCTCTACGGAGGCGAAGTCGTACATGGCACCGCTCCCTATACGTTTTCAGACAAACGAGAGTGTTGAACAAGGATTTGCACTCATGGGTGTCATGGGCAAGAATAAGAATGCCAACCCACGTCAGATTGCTGAGGCACAAGCTATCAAAGATGCTACGATGGCTTGGCGAATAGCCAAGAACCTACCATCGAAATTTATTCATTTCAATGGTAACTTCCATACTGACAACCATGATGGTATTATTCCTTATCTCTTGCAATACAAACCAGGAACAACCTATACGGTTGTAAGAGCTGTCAGACAAGAAGACATATCTCATTTAGAAGAAGACTATAAGGGTATTGCTGATTTTTATATCTGTGTACCTGAGGATATGACTACATCTTACTAATCACAAAACAGTATTGTAAAAATGCGGACGCTCCTATCGAGTGTCCGCATTCTTTTATGCGCATAGCATGGCTATAATCGAAATTCTTTTCGTATAATCATGAGTAGCCTTCTGCGTCTTATTCAACTACTACAGGACGGATAGAATTCCCACAACGGCAGTTCTCACCATTGTAATCATAGACGCCGTCATTGTCGAATGTGATTGCACGAGCATAATCTGCTGCATCTTCAAAGAGGATAGAAGAGAAATAGTAACCACCATATCCCGCATATTTCACAGCCTTAGTATCATCATAGCGTGAACCAGCACATGGAAGGAAAAGGCCTTTTGATAGATCGTCTTGCGTTATTTCCTTTGGGAATCTGATAGTCATAGCAAACTCTCCCTCTGCAGGTTCGGTAACCAAATAGCCATAGACTTGCTTGTTGTCTTCTACCGTGACATAGCCAAACTGCCATTTACCTTTCTGTGCTAATGTGCTGACCTCTGAATAACGTGGTAGGCGATAAGTTCCTTTCGTAGCCCAATAAGCGATATCACCGAATGCTGCTTGATTGAAATCTGTCGTCTCATTTGTGAATTTATCGTCTGTGTACATCTTACCTGCGATATCTGTTTTTGTCGTATTTCCGCACACGTCTTTCGAGTAAGTGAGGGCGTTGTTACCACATACACCAAAGTTGAAATGGTCGATCTGGTCGTCAGCCTGTTCTATCTCATGCTTATAAGCTTCAGTAGAGTTTCTGTGAAGTCCATATCGTGGCTTAAAGTATTCCCATTGATTGTCTGCAATTTTCCATGTACCCTTGTCATATTGGAGATTTCCTGTTGCCCATTTCACACCAAAAAGCGTAACATATTTCGTTGAGCCCTTTGGTGTTTCTTTTGCTACAAAGGTGATGTCCTCTATGTCGTTGGCATCGATTTCTATTGTTTCACCACTTTTCTTTACCACCTTCATTTGATAGGTTTGTGCAAAGAGTGTCCCGAACGTGAAAGCAAGGAGAAGTGTAAGTATATATTTCTTCATTTTATTGTCTTTTGATTGTTATTAATTTGTTTCGTTAAGTTATTATTTATCTATTGCCATTTTGATGTTCCCATTTGGCGTACAAAGTAGGTAGATGCCTTTAGAGTAGGTTGATAGGTCGATGTCTATCTTACCGTCAGCTGTTGCATGACCCTTAAAGACACGTCGACCGTCTATCGTCATAATGCTAACAGCAGCCTCCGTAGGAAGACCGTAGAGGAGGACATGTCCTATGTGATACTCTACTTGTGGTTTGCCTATAGGCTGTTTACTCGGAAGGGAGATACCTGTAGGAGTACTACTGAAAAAGTATTTAAGCACACGTGCCAGTTCCACCGTAATGGTCTTCTCTGGTGTTGTTGCTGTCATACTTCCATTTGAGAACGTGATTTGCGGTTGACTTGATAGAGCAAACTCAGCCTTTGTTCCATCACGAAGTTCTACGCAAAAGAACTTTACTGGTTCTGCTGCTCTCACACTGAGAGGTGTGAGAAGGCAGCCGAGCAGTAGAAGAAAGATTAATTTTCGGTTCATTGTTTTGTTTGATTTATTAATAAGATGTCTGTTTTATATTACTGTGATTACTGTTGATGGACGTGTTACTTATTCTTGTGCATGGTATAGGTGACCCTTACCTGTTCATATCCGTTAGCAGCCTCAAAGTCCCAAGGGAATACAAATGTCATCGTCCCCTTTGTAAAGTCGAATTGCCCAGATGGTTCAATCCAGTCAGAAGGAGAGTTGTCAAAGGTATCATGACTGACATCACTGACTGCAAGCCATCTTTGTGGGTCAATCGAACCACCAGCTAAGAGGAACTCGTCAGTCACCTGATACCCTACCATCTTTCCGTTCTCTTTAACGTAGACAAGCGCACCTTCGTCACGTAGCTTCTTTACCCTCTCCCATGCCGAGAAATGGTAGACGAAGGGTAGGGCGGAGATCAGCTCGTCGTAGGCGTTAGGACGTTGGACGAGGAAGTCTATCTTACCCGATGATGGAACAAGTTTAATATCGTCGAGTGTCATACTAAACTGTTCTTTGGTCGCATCATAACCGATAGCCTGTACGATAGCGTTCCCGTATGGTTGTTGTAGGAAGAACTCCTGATCCTCGACGGTCTTGTGCTTCAAAACGTCATAGAAAAACGAGGTGAGTCCCATCGGATTGTCAATAATCTTCAGTACGGGTGTTTCTTCGGTTGCTTTCTCGCTTAGCGTGATGATGCTATAGCCTTTTGTTGTAAGTTGCGTTTCTCCCTTGAAGTAACTTTCTTTGTCCTCTGTGTTGAATAACACGGTTGCCTCAACAGGGACCTTACCCATTAAGTTGGTGACGTCGAACCCATATTTCTGTTTATACCCTTCGATGAGTTGTAGCTGGTGTGCACTTAGTTGTGGAACATCTGAGTCTGGGTTGACGGTTATCTTCACACCTGCGTCGGCTGCTTTTATGCGTGGGTTCGATGTGCTCCCAACACTGATGCTTAGCGTCTTAGGCACGGAGAGCAGATGTTTGGTATTAGATATAACTTTCACCGTAGCCTCTTTCTGGCCAGCTTTGAGCTGAATTGTACTTTGTTCTAAGTGTACGATCTCATCTTCATTACCTTTTATGTCAAGGTTGATGGTTTCGTCTTTCGTCGGTGCGAATGCTATTAGTAGGTGAAGGGTGATACCTTCTGTATCGTCTTCATTCATAAAAGCATTCCCTACCACAGAGAGTGCAACGTTATTTGTCATCTCTTCATCTGCTTTGTTTTCGGTGCTACAAGCTGCTGTTAGGCATACTATGAGAAGCAACAAAACACTTGTTTTTATGAGTTTCATCTTTTTGTTGTTTTTAATTATATATTTGTTCATTCTTATTCAAGGTTTGTCGACTACATTTCCTACGTACGTGTTGTCAATCGTTATAAGGTTTCCATCAAACGGGTTGTAGACGAGAGCCTCTCCCTTGCACTATTTTCTTGATATTTGTAAGGGGTGGCAAAAGTAAAAAGAAATGGTAGGTCGTACAATACCTAATAATGATGAAATTTCTAACGCTCTGTGTTCTCATTGAGAGGGTGCGTACTTCTTCTCACAGAGTAACACAGAAGAACAGAACATACAGGGTTTCACAGAGACATTAAGTCAACCGATAACACAGAGCGTTACAGCCAAGTGAAGCCTCACCCCCAGCCCCTCTCCGAATGGAGAGGGGAGTGATCACCGAGATACCCCTCCTTCGCTGCTTGTGTCTTGATGGGAATATTGATTCACTCTGATGCCTCTTTGGCTAATCATCAACACCTAACACTCAACATCCAACACCTATCTTTGGCAGTAACGTTCTGTGATATCTGTATGCCGGAGGCGTTCTGTGGACTCGAAACAGTGCGCAAAAATGTTCTGTTAAATCTGTGCGCTCTGTGAGAAAAAAGAATATCCTCCATGAGAGAAGGAACTCCCCAAGAACCGTGTAGCAGGCTAATAGGGGTAACCTCACATACTACGCCCCTTCCCTGCGGGGGAGGGTTTGGGGGAGGGGCCACTCTCTCATGGGCTCGAAACAGTGCGCAAATGGGGTCTGTTAAATCTGTGAGTTCTGTGAGAAAAAAGAATACCCTCCGTGAGAAAAAAGCACTACCCTTCGTGAGAGAAAGAACTCCCTAAGGAATCGTGATGTAAAGAAATAAAAAGACCAAAGGCATACTTAAAAATCAAACCGCCCCTCCCTCGATTCAAGAACATGCCCTTCTTGATGCGAGAACATGCCCTTCAAGGTTCAAGAACACGCCCTTCTTGAGGCTTGACAAGGCCCTTCTTCTACCTTGTTTGTAACCGTTTGATACTGTGATAGATATAAACACGAACTCTAAACATAAACTGTCCTGTCATTTACTAACCTATACTCGGACTTTTATCATACTTTTTCAATACTATAAAAACGCACTAATACTTGAAAGACTACGAATTTCACTAATTGCACGAATGGTGAACACATATAGAAACGATACACTTGATAGGGGTGGAGGGGACTGATTATTTGACAAGGAGGAGGGGGTTATATATGAAAAACTACGAATTTCACTAATTGCACCAATGGTGGATAGAGATGAAGGCGGTGCAGCTGAAAAAAGGAGAAGGACCTTTTTTTTCATCATTGAGCAGGGAATTATAACAGAAAAGGGATGATTTTTCATTAAAAAAGCTTAACTTTGTGGGTAGTATAACTAAGCAAAGTAAAAGTTACTCTACCAATAATTATCATTGCAATGCCAGTAAACAAGAATGCCTACCTGCGCTATCAAATCTTGGATCAGTGTTTCAGTAATAAGCATCGGAGGTTTAATATAGACGATTTAGTCGACTTTGTCAGTGAGAAGTTGGGCTATAACATCAGTCTGCGACAGATACGTGAGGACATTGCCAACCTGCGTTTGAGTCCTTATCACGCACCGATCCGCGCACAGCAATACGATGGAAAGAAGTGTTATTACCATTATTCTGATCCCGACTACTCTATCTTTAATAACGAGCTGACCACAGAGGAGGTGGCTAACCTCCGTTCCACGATCGATATGCTCAGCCGTTATCGTGGCATACCAACCAATGCTTGGCTGGAAGAAATCATCTCTAACTTGGAATATCGCTTCGGGGTTAAAGCCAACTCCGAGAACCTTATCGCCTTCGAACAGAATGATATGCTCAAAGGGTTAGAGCATCTGGCAGGCATCATCGACGCAACAATCAATCATCAAACACTTGAGATCGTTTATCAATCCTACTGGGGTGAAAAGCGAAACATCGTGGTCTATCCCTATTATGTCAAGCAATACAATGGTCGTTGGTTCCTCTTTGGGCAGAACGACGAGAAGGGGAGGATAGAAAGCTATGCCTTAGACCGTATCGAAAGCTACGCCAGTGGCACTAAACCCTTCGTTGAGAACGCTACAACCGACTTCGCATCTTACTTCGACGACGTTATCGGTGTGTCGGTTCCTTACGGTGATGTAGCCACCGAAGAGGTCGTCTTGCGGTTCTCGCCCCAGCGTTTCCCTTACGTCCTTTCGAAGCCCATTCACTCCTCACAGCGTGTGTTGCACGAGCCCAACACAGTCAGTATCCATGTGAAACCCAACCGTGAATTATCCCAACAAATCCTCTCCTTCATCCCCGATGTTGAGGTACTCTCCCCCGAATGGTTACGCAACGAGATAAGAGACAAGCTAAAAGATAATTTGCAGAAATATCTATCAATGCACGAAGACTGCACAGATAATCATTAACTTTGCAGCAAATAAGAAATAAAAGAACAAATATATATGACAGAACAAGAATTAGCTAATGTGATATGGGACATCAAAGAGGTTATTCGTAACTACTATGATGATTCTGAGGTGGAGGATGTTATCTTACCTTTCACCCTGCTCCGAAGACTTGATTGTGTGCTTGAGGATAAGTATGAGACGATACTCAACACGCTAAACGAAACTCCAGAGGAGATGAGAAAGTATAGGTTACAGTCGTTGATTAGGCAGCATGGACTCACTTTCTTTAATATGTCAGGCCTTTCACTGAAGAAGTTACTTAACTCTCCCGACCAGATTGTTGATGCCTTTAAGACCTATATAGAGGGCTTTACATCCAATGTGAAGGACATCCTTGCTAACTTTGTACACGAAGATGGCGACAGTGGCATTGTCGACCTATCGAAGATATACGCTCGTCTTGAGCGTGGCAATAAGCTTTTTGCCGTTGTCCTTCAGTTTGTTGAGAAAGCCGACTTACATCCAGACAGGGTGAGTAATGCCATGATGGGAACAATCTTCGAGATTGTTATCCGTCGTTCGAAGGAGTCGACGAACACGAAGGCTGGTCAGTTCTATACGCCACGTGAGATTGTTAAACTCTTGGTGGCACTAACCATGTCGGGGAAGGAAGAAGAACTGTTTGTCCCTGGTAGGGCTTTCACCATTTATGATCCCTGTTGTGGTACGGGTGGTATGCTCACCGTAGGGCGCGAGCATCTGCAAGAGATGGCACAGAACAAGCACCTACAAGTGTTCCTTTATGGTCAGGAACTTAGCCAGAAGACATACGCTATCTGTAAGGCCGACCTACTCATGAAAGGCGACGATCAGAACCTTGATCAGCAGCTCTATCAGGGCGACACCTTGGCTGATGACAAGCTCTTTGGTAAGCATTTTAACTTCATGTTGGCTAACCCTCCCTTTGGTGTAGACTGGGGTAAGGACACGAAGGTAAAGAGTATCGTGATGCAAGACAACCGTCCCGGCGGACGTTTCGAGGCGGGACTGCCTTCTACGTCAGATGGTTCGTTGCTCTTCCTGCAGCACATGATCGCTAAGATGGATAGTGAAGCAGGGTCGCGCATAGGCATTGTTCTCAATGGATCGCCCCTCTTCAATGGTGATGCAGGGACAGGATGGAGCAATATCCGTAAGATGTTGCTCGACCGTAACTTGCTCGATGCTATCATAGCCCTGCCTAAGAATCTCTTCTACGGTACTGACATCACCACCTATCTGTGGATACTTGATAACAAACGACCAGCAGAACGCTATCGCAAAGTGCTCTTTGTTGATGCTGCCCATAGCGAGTTTACCACCTTGCTTCAGAAGAACTTAGGTAAGAAACGATTTGAGATAAGCGAGGAGGGAACGCACGACATCATTAGTATCTATAAGGCTTACGAGCCTTGCTGCCGTGACATTGTCTACGACAAGACAGGCGAGACGGAACACTTAGAGGTTGCAAAGCTCATGGACTACGATGACTTCCTTTATACCAACGTGGCAGTACGACGTCCGTTGCACCTGTGGTTTAGTGATATCCGTGCTACGTATGAGGCTTTATGCAGTAACGACGACTTTAAGGCTGACGACAAGAAGAACCTTATCTTGCGAGAGGTGGCAGCGATAGACGGTGTGGACGAGCAGCGTAGCGACCACGAGTTCTTTGTGTTCTTGAAAGAGAATAGCGTGAAGACTACCAAGGCGCAGAAGAAACAGTTGCGTGATGTGTTTGGCAGAGTGGCAGAGGATGCCCCCGAAGTGTTCGACGACCCTATTAAAAACAGTGGTGAGCGTGTTGCTGATACCAATCTGAACGATACCGAGAAGATACCAATGAAGGAAGATATCGACGACTATTTCCGTCGTGAGGTGCTACCTTTTGCGCCCGATGCGTGGATGGAGCGTGATAAAGACAAGGTAGGTTGTGAGTTCCCTTTCACCCGACTTTTCTATAAGTATCGCCCTTTGCGTAGTAGCGAAGAAATCCTTTCAGAATTAGCAGCATTAGACAGTGCACTCAACAACGAACTCTCACAGCTAAAGGAGGACTAAGACGTATGAAGAAATACGATGAGTATAAGGAGAGTGGAGTGGCATGGATTGGAGAAGTACCGAAGCATTGGGAGGTGAAAAAAATGAATTATCATTGTTCCACTATAACTGATTTTGTTGCAAGTGGTAGTTTTGCGGACCTAAAAAGGAATGTACAATACTTAGGAGAGCCTGATTATGCAATGCTAATTAGGACAGTTGATTTGTCTTCTAACGACAAAAAACAGCCTCCTGTCTACATCTCTAAGAGTTCGTATGAGTTTTTATCGAACTCTAATCTGGTAGGTGGAGAAATAATATTGCCAAACATAGGTGCCGTTGGTAATGTTTACATAGTTCCTAAATTATATAAACACATGTCACTTGCACCTAATGCAATTATGGTAAGGTCTTATGGAAATGACAAATTTCTATATTATTACTTTAAAAGTAAACCTGGTGTAGATAGTCTTACACTAATAGGAATATCCACAGTTCAAGATAAATTCAATAAGACCGAATTACGTTCTCTAAGAGTTCTTGTACCTCCTGTAACTGAGCAGACCGCAATTGCAACCTACCTTGACACACACTGTGCAAAGATAGATAACCTCATTTCTATTCAACAGAAGCGTATTGCGCTACTCCAAGAACAGAAACAGAGTGTTATCACTCATGCCGTAACGAAAGGACTGAACCCTAATGTCGAAATGAAACAGTCGGGAGTTGAGTGGATAGGAGATGTGCCTAAGCATTGGGAGGTGATGCCTTTAAAGTTTACAGGTACGTTTGGTAATGGCTTGACATATTCTCCTAAGGATGTTGTAGATAATGGTATCTTGGTATTACGTTCATCTAATATTCAGAATTCCTCCTTGTCCTTTGAGGATAATGTCTATGTTAGCAATGTTTCAAGAGATTTATTGGTGAAAAAGGGTGATATAATAATCTGTTCGAGGAATGGTAGTGCTGCATTAGTAGGAAAGTCTGCTTTTGTTGATAAAGAACTTAATGCGACATTTGGAGCTTTCATGATGAGATATATTCCTAATATTGAAAAGAAGTATGGATTCTATCTCTTTCAAACAGCGATAGGTCAATACAAGGGCTATTTCTCTACAACAACCATCAATCAGTTAACAAAAACTACTATTGATGATATTAAAATTCCTTTAGCAATGGCAGAAGAGCAAGCCGCTATCGCCTCTTACCTCGACCACAAATGCGCTACCATAGATACCTCTATCTCCAACGCCCAACACCAAATAGACCTTCTTCAAGAGTATAAACAGAGCTTGATAACGGAGGTGGTTACAGGCAAAAGAAAGGTAACTGATAACTGACAACATGCCGAGTAAGAACCAAACAGGGGCTTACCACGTAATGAGCAAAGCCCTTAGAAAGGGTTTAAGGACAGTTCTAAGGGCTACAACTTAAGTTTCGCTCGGCTGCAACTTGAGTTTCACTTGACTGAAACTCTAATATCAGTAGACTGAAACTTGAGTTTCATAAGTATGAAACTGTCAGAAGGGTGGACCTTTGCCTAATGACAGTAGGACTGTAGCAGACGTTATATATACAAGAAAGAGAAACGAAACATTGACAATAAACAACAACAAAATATGCTAAATCCTTTAAGCGAAACAACCTTTGAGGCGCATATTGCAGACTATCTTGCAAACAGCGACTTATACAATCAGCGCAGTAGCGCACAGTTTGACATCGAACGCTTGTGCGATGCCGAGATGTTAGAACAGTTCTTACGAGCACAACCCATCGTGTGGAAAAAGCTGTCGCAGCACTTTGCGGGGCGAGAGACAGAGACGGTTATCCGTGAGTATAACAAACGATTAGACCGTGGAGAGAGTATCTTGAACATCATGCGCAAGGGCTTCACGGTGAGTGGGGCTAAGGTGAAGTTCTGCCAGTTTAAGCCTACGTTGGAAGGCGAAGGAACAGAAAACTACAGACTCTATCGTGCCAATCGGTTTAGTGTGGTGCGCCAGATGCGCTACTCCATGGGAGCTGACAGTGGTAACGAACTGGACCTGTGTATCCTGTTGAATGGTATACCCCTCTTCACCTTCGAGCTAAAGAATGAAGGAACGGGGCAGAACTATACGCACGGTATAGCCCAGTATCGCACGCAACGCAATGCCGAGAACCGAATGTTAAGAAACTGTCTGGTGCACTTCGTGATGGATAACCAATATGTCTTTATGACTACTAAGCTGAACGGAGAGGGAACAACCTTCCTGCCTTTCAATCGTGAGACAGTGAATCCGACGATAGAAGGCGACTATCCAACAGCTTATATGTGGAGAGACATTCTGCAAGCCGACTCCCTGCTCGACCTATTGTTATACTTCATCAAACGCTATGATGAAAGCTATGAAGACCGCAACACAAAAGAGATGAAGCGGCACACGGTGGTAATCTTCCCACGTTATCATCAACTAAGAGCTGTACACAAACTGCGTCGGTTGGTTGAAGAAGAGGGAGTAGGACATAACTACCTCATACAACACTCGGCAGGAAGTGGAAAGACGAAAACCATGGCATGGCTGGCACATCAGTTTACGAACATGATTGACGCAAATGGTGCAGCAGTCTTTGATAGTATTATCATGGTAACCGACCGCATTGTGCTAAACCGCAATATGGCAGAAGACGTTGTCAACTTCGAGACTACGCTTGGTACGGTGATGGATATTCGCAAGCGTTCTAAGACCTTAGCTGATGCACTGAATGGTAAGAACAGAATCATTATCTCTACAGTGCAGAAGTTTGCATACGCCTTAGACTATCTGAAGCATGAACAGCAGAAGCGGTATGCCGTCATCATTGACGAGGCTCACACGGCAGTAGGCAATGAGGCAGCAAAGGACTTAGTAAATGCACTCTCGACACAGGAAGACTTAGCCCAGATAGAGGACTATAATCCAGACGACTATGAAAGTCCGTTGGATGCGTTGATGGCACAGCAGCAGAACTACCGTAAGATGATGAAGCACATCTCTTATTTTGCCTTCACCGCAACACCAAAGGATAAGACCTACGCCCTATATGGTAAGGATGGGAAGGAAGCCCACGACCTTTACTCTATGAAACAAGCCATCGACGAGAAGTTTATCCTTGACGTCACACAGAACTACGTCAGCTATAAAACGATGTTTGAGTTGATAGAGAAAGACCCCGACAAGGATGCTGAAGTACAGTTTGAGAAGAAGAAGGCATTGAAGGTGATAGCTGCGATGTTGGGGAAAGATATGTATATCAAGTCGCGCAAGGCAAGTATGATGGTCGACCAGTTCATGAAGTTCACCATCAATAAGATAAACCATCAGGCAAAGGCAATGGTGGTGTGCGACTCACGACAGTCAGCTGCCGACTACAAACAGATTATCGATAGGATTATTGCAGAGGAATACAAAGGAGAGATAAAAACCCTTGTGGCTTTCTCAGGAGAGGTGACTGATAGTAGCGGTAAGAAATGTACAGAAGCCAATATGAATGATGATGGTGTTACAGACAATGCCATTGCAGAGAAGTTCAAGGAAGACGATTATAAGATATTGATAGTGGCAGAGAAGTTCCAGACAGGCTTCGATCAGAAGCTACTGCACACAATGTTTGTTGATCGCTCGTTGGGTGGCATACAATGTATACAGACGCTCTCACGTCTTAATCGTACTTATTGGCCTTATAAAGAAGACACGTTGGTAGTAGATTTCCGTAACGATACAGAGTCGGTTCGTAAGGCGTTCAATCAGTATTATACCGTTACAACACTGAGTGGAGAAGTTGACCCGCAGCGTGTCTACACGATGAAAGAAGATGTAGAGCAATGGAACTTGTTCAGTGAAGAGGAGGTAAATGAGGTATGCGAACGACTGATAGACCCAAAGAAGGTGTCAAGTGTGCCGTCAATCCTGTTAGACATTGTGAGAGAGAGGGTAGCCCCTTTAACAGATGAAGAGAAAGACAGGTATCGTAAGTTGGTTAATCGGTTTGTAAGACAGTATGGCTTCTTAGCACAAGTTATCGACTTCACCGACCCCGACTTGGAGAAATTCTATGTGTTCTGTAAGGTGTTCTATAAGTATTTGCCTTATACAAAAGAGACGCTACCAATGGAGTTAGCGAGCATGATAGATCTTGACAAACTACGCATACAGCTCTCCTACGAAGGAAGCATAAAGTTAGAGGATGAACCAACAGAACTAAAATCGAGCCGTATTGGTGAAGTGGGATTGAAGCAAGAGGACGAGAAGAAGACCATTGCAGAAATACTCAATATGGTGAATAGTCCGTTTGTGGGTATTCTGAATGAGAATGATAAAATCATCAAACAGATATTGGAAGAACTGATGAGAAACCCAGAGCTTGCCGATGCTATCCGTGCTAATAACTCTCGAGATGTGTTGGTGAATATCTGTAGACAGAAATTTGATGATACCATCGTAGACCAGATAGAGAAGTATTTCCACCTTAAGGAATTACTTGAGAAGGAGAAAGGTCTTGAACAGATGTTGATTAATAAGATTCTGGATAATCTGGGTTTACAGATATCAGCATCAAGAAATCTTATCTATGATGAGGCTGTGCTGAAGGATAAGATAATAGCAATGATGCAACCAGAGTTTGTGGGTGTCTGCAAGAAGATGAGAGCACTACCAGAGATTGTGGATTGTTTCTTCTTTGTACTTAACACAGTAAGTCTACCTAAGTTAGACGGTATCAACGACCTACTAAAGGAAGGACTAAACAACATCTTTACTGACCCTCACCCAAATGCAGTAATGAGGTATTCTCTCTTTAACTCGTTGGTTCAGAAGTATGAATCTTACTTAAAGAAACTATACTATCTGATAAATGATGATGAGGTAGAAGGACAAGATGGAAGAGACGCCATGTTGGCAGATGCTATCCATGCCTTTAGGTGTCTATGGAAACTGAAATACGCTACAGATGAAGATGGGAAGAAGTTCTCTTCTTATTTGCAGATGTTGAGAGATTGGCGAAATAATGAAGCACATAATGCACCTGTCAACACAACAGCAGATGTCGATGCCGCAATAAAAGTTGTTGTGGCACTGTATCTCTATGTGACAGCATTCTCCATCACCGACCTTGAGAGTGCTGGTCATGACATGGACGCAAGAAGAGATTGTCCGCTTTATGAGTTGCCAGAGAACGACGCTGTTAGTTATAGTCGGGTTGCAGAAGACGGCCCAGATGATAAGTAGGCGTTGATGCTGATATGATGTCTTCTTTCTGAACTGTTGCAAAGAGCGCAACAGTTCAGAAAGAAGATGATTTACAGAAGGCTGTAGATGAACGAAGAATAATCTTTCTGTCATACTTATTATTCCTTCTAAACGATTAAGTCGTTAGTTCGTAGTGGGTTGGAAGACAAAGTTAAAATGACAGCAAACGAAGGGAGAAATAAAGTTGGAGGATGGAGAGTTGTTGTGATGTAAGTTCAGAGCAAAGGCTTTCCCTCTATTTTATAGATATATAAAGGAAAGAGCCCGCAATCTAAAACCTATGGAACTTAATTCTCTTGTGTTAATTTTATGACCTTCCAAATGATTATTCAAAAATAAAATCTTATATTTGCAATAGTAAAAGGTATGAGTATGAAGACATCACAGTATTCTATAGGTCACGGACATAAGTCCATAGAGGAGTTTATCGAAGAGCTTAATTCTTTCAAGATTTCCTATCTTATTGACGTGAGGACTGTACCCTATTCAAAGTGGAATCCTGAGTTTAATCAAGAGACCTTGAAGCGAGATTTGAGTAGTTACTGCCAGATAAGATACGATTGGTGGGGTAATCCAGAGAGTGACTCATATATAGGAGGTAGACCTTTAAGTACCGAGTGTCTTGATGATGATGGTTTCTTTGATTATAAGGAGATGGCAAAAGACTATCGTTTCAAGAGAGGACTGGAAAGGTTGGTTCTTGCTTCAGAAAATGATCTTCGTGTCGCATTGATGTGTAGTGAAAGTAATCCATCAGAATGTCACAGAAGTAAACTGATAGGGCGTGAACTTTATTTCCAGTATAAGATTAATATGCGTCACATCATAGATGTATCTAAAAGTATTTCAGAAGTGGATGTGATAAGAGGTTTATGTCGTGGCTGGGAGCCTAATTCTTTATTCTCAGATCAGCCAGAGCCTTATTTCAAGTCTCGCAAATCATACAAATCAACAATAGAACTGAGTTATCAATATGATACAGAATTTTATACTATTGGGTCTTATTAATTAGCAGAAAGAAACGACTTGCGTATAAGAGCGGTATGCCGAAGAGGAATAAGTATATTCCTTATGTTGGTTTAGGTGACACACCAGACATAATCCCTGAAGATACATTAATCAGATTGTCTTTGGCTCATTGGTGGAGTAAAGATGGTGAGACTGAAGAAAGATGTTATCTGCAAGTTTCTGGCTTTTACTTAAAGTAAGGGGATAAACCTTACGTCTAATAATATAGTTTTCTTTTGACAAATAAGAAAATTAATCTTCTATGCAGAAAGGCTGCACTCATGTGTATTACCTTTGCACACGTAACATAAATAATAACTTTAAAGAATAGGATTATGAAAGAACTAAAATGCCCTAAGTGTGGAAATATCTTCAAGGTGGATGAGGCTGACTATGCTTCTATATTGAACCAGGTTAAGACAAAGGAAATCGAAGCAGAGGTGAAGAGAAGAATGATTGAGATGGACGAGCGTAACAAGGCTGAATTGGCGTTGGTTACGACGAAGACCGAGCAGACATTCCAAAATAAGTTATCGGAGAAGGAGAAGGAATTAGGTCAGAAGGTGGCTGAGATAGAACGACTGAAAGGTGAGAAAGAGAGTGAGTTGTCTCGACAGAAGTCGGAGATGAGTGAAGAGATATCGAAACTCAAAGCACGGTTAGAAGGGATAGAGTCGCAGAAGACAAGTGAAATGAAGATTGCACTCGCTGAAAAAGAAAAGACGATCAGTGAGTTGAAGTCAGAGATCAGCCAGAGTGGGGACAAACTGCAGTTGGCTGTGATGGATGAGCGTAACAAGGCGCAGCAGGCAGCACAAGAGAAAGAAAACAAGATTGTGATGCTGCAGAACGAGATAGAGCAGGAGAGGAGTAAAGCTCAGCTACATGAAGCAGACTTGCAGAAGCAACATGAGAGAGAGTTGCGTATGAAGCAAGAGCAGATAGACTATTACAAAGAACTAAAGTCGAAGATGTCGACAAAGATGGTCGGTGAGACGTTAGAGCAGCATTGTAGTGATGAGTTCGAACGTTATCTGCGTCCACTGATGCCTAATGCTTATTTTGAAAAAGACAATGACGCCAGTGATGGTACGAAGGGCGACTTCATCTTCCGAGATAGTGAGGATGGGACAGAATACCTATCTATCATGTTTGAAATGAAGAACGAGATGGATACTACTGCCACCAAACATAAGAACGAAGACTTCTTGAAGAAGTTAGATGAGGATAGAAAGAAGAAGGGATGTGAGTATGCCGTGTTGGTCAGTTTGTTGGAGGCAGACAGTGAGCTATATAATAGTGGTATCGTAAATAAGAGTCATGTCTACCCGAAGATGTATGTTATTCGCCCACAATTCTTTGTGACTTTCATCACACTGTTGGTGCAGGCATCGAAGAACGCTTTGGAATACAAGAAGCAACTCATCTTAGCACAGAGTAAGGAGGTGGATGTAACGAACTTTGAGGCAAAGATGGAGGACTTCAAAGAAAAGTTTAGTAGACATTATGAACTCTATACGAGAAAGTTTGATGATGCGATTAGGGATATAGACGCTACCATATCTAAACTGCAAAAGGTGCGTGCGGAGTTGGTTAGTAGTGAAAATAACCTGCGCCTTGCTACTAAGGATACCGAGAAATTGACCATTCGTAGACTCACAACTAATAACCCAACGATGAAAGCGAAGTTTGATGAGGCTCGGAATGCACAGGCAGCAGTAGAAATCACAGACGACGAGGAATAGGCGTTGTGTTGTTACTGTAGAATCCTTATCTATTAAATACTTGAGAAAATGAAGACATTATCTGTAAGACAGCCATGGGCTTCGCTATTGGTGAGTGGGCTGAAAGACATAGAGAATAGAACGTGGGCTCCCAACTATAAGGGCCGAATCTTGATACATGCCTCCTCGACGAAAGTTCCAAAGAATTTCGCTGATAGAACTATCTTTGACGTAAACAATGAAATAGAGAACGAACAAATGTTTGGTAATTTCCCAGAGTTTGAAGACCTGGAATACTCAGCAATCATTGGTTATGTAACAGTAAATGGAGATAGCGACGACTCTACTTCGGTTTGGGCAGTACCAGTGGAACATCAATGGCATATAGAGGATGCCTATATCTTCGATGAACCTATTAGAGGGATTAAAGGGAAGTTGAATCTCTTTGAGACACCCGAGATAGACGAGAGCAATCTACCACCAGCTCATAAGCTGGTACGTCGTGCACCACGTTTAGAGGGCGATTGCCTTGTTGTTCCACTGACAGAGAGCAGTTTGGACGATATCGTTGAGGATGGAATGCTACATTTAAGTGTTACTGATGAGGTCGTTGCTTTACTGGAAAAACCGGTTGAGGAGCAAACGATAGCAGAAGATATTTTTAAGGATGTTTTCACCGTACGCCTTGAATCGCCTACTCGAACGATGACCTTCGAGGTAGCGGAGATGGGTTATGGGAACTATCAATTAGAAGATGGCTCATCTTTGAAAGCAATCAATTGGAACATGGAGGAAATCAATTACTTTGATATGGTCTTCAGGCTAAAGAAGTAAACTCCTGTTATAATAGGGTGGATAGAGGTCACGAAAAAGAGTAGAACTCTTGTTTGAACGTTTGATATCATACGAACATACAGTCTATGAACATCTATGTTGTCAAATA
>ERZ773250.321-NODE-321-length-29570-cov-5.556497_pt1 | contig 29570 bp, 29 predicted proteins | sample MGYA00511258_ERZ773250 | MGnify/ENA primary metagenome ERZ773250 (study PRJEB29015, sample SAMEA2738164) | human oral metagenome | biome: human oral; feature: human-associated habitat; material: saliva | place: China | collected 2187 ... | reverse complement strand
AAAGGCGAGCCCGGCAAGAGCCTGACACTCGCGGACTTGGACATTAGCTGGAAGGGCAACCAGCTCGTAGTAGCTGGTAAGGAGAGCCCAAGCCTCCTCGGCCCTGCAGGTCCCGCCGGGGCGCAAGGTGTCCGAGGACCGCAAGGTATCCAGGGACCGAAGGGTGCAGAGGGAAAGCAGGGAGCGAAAGGCGAGCCCGGCAAGAGCCTGACACTCGCGGACTTGGACATTAGCTGGAAGGGCAACCAGCTCGTAGTAGCTGGTAAGGAGAGCCCAAGCCTCCTCGGCCCTGCAGGTCCCGCCGGGGCGCAAGGTGTCCGAGGACCGCAAGGTATCCGAGGTCCGCAAGGTATCCAGGGACCGAAGGGCGCAGAGGGTAAGCCCGGAGCCAAAGGCGAGCCCGGCAAGAGCGTAACACCTCAGGAGGTGGCAGATACGATCAATACTGAAGCATGGCAAAATCAGATTGCAAATGCGACAGCGAATAATATAATACAGACACCCACCCTGTCGGACAAGATACGCAATATGGTCCAACCCGACACGACTGAGCTTATCAAGCGTCACTCCTCGCGTACAATGAGTCATGACATCCTCTCAAAAAATGGGGATAAATATCGCATTATCGTACCAGCTTTTGCGCTATTTGAGCCGGAGGTTGAAGATGGGGCAGCTGTCAGCCTCCATGTGAGCATACGGCAGCCGATCGGGAGTTGTACCAATCCCAACAATCACGACGAGAGAGGGTACTTTTTTATTGTTGAGAGCTGGGAGGCTATCTATACCACAAGCGCGGAAAAGCTCTGCAACAAAAGAGGCGAAGTAAAGGTATACTACGATAGTGAGCAGTGTGCAGAGTCTCTACTTAGCATCAAGTTAGAGCGCTCTAACGATCATTGGGTTTTTGTCAATTACTACGATTTTGCGGCATCAATACAAGCTGAGTGTACGCAGATTGTCCCCCAATCCCATTACAGTAACAAGAGTCAAGATGAGATGCTAAGTTACGCCCCGCTGCAGTACCTATCCGGGAAAAAAAGGAACGCCGTCTTGCCAACAGGACGCGTCGGGATCGTAATCAGGGTATGGGCAAATAAGTGGGTCGGGGATGTACGTGTACGCACAGAGCTAGGAGAGTCTCTCTATAATACCTCTGACAGTACGGGAGGTAATATTGGGAGCGATGGGGCTCTTATCCCTGCCGGGCACATCGGAGAGTTTATGTGCATTAACGAAGAGAAAATTTGGCTTTATACCGATCTGTCAAGATGAGCTACGACCGCTATACATACGCTAATAATCGCTACTCAGTCTCTCTCTATCGAGAGGGTGCGTCGAGTACCGCCCCTGCGCGCAACATAAAGTTATGGGGGGAGAGCCCCCTTGTTGTTGAGCGTGACGCTCGACGCACGATGGACGCACGCTGGGGGACACGTACAGAGCTGCATCTTGTCTCGGAGACGCACTATGCTTACGAGCACATTGTGCTCGATGAGCGCGAGTGGTGGATGGAGGTCAAAACCGGTACTACCCTCATATTTAAGGGGAGAGTAGAGCGCGGGTTGTACGAGGAGCAGTACGACTCGACACCTTACGAGTGTATACTGACCGCGAGCTGCGGTATCAAGCGGCTCGACGACTATCGTCTCGACATCGACGCACTACCACGTACAGACCGTCAAGTTACCTCCTTGTGGGAGGTGATTAAGGGCTGCCTTATGCTGACCGGTCAGAGTGAGGTAGAGGCGGCCGGAGACGTTGCGCCCTGGCTCACTGCAGCACATATTAACGCAGAGATTTACTGCACGGACGAGGACGGACTTATATCGTCCGAGACCGCTGGAGAGGTACTAGATGGGATACTATCCTCTCTAGGGCTTGTGTGCTACCATACAGGCGCAAAATGGCGCATCGAGCGAGTCTCCCATCTTGCGACATCAACACCCGTAGTCCTTGAAACCTCAGAGCACTACCTAGAGGGGACGCCCAGCCTCGAGACTGAGGCAGCCATGGGCTCCATCCGCATCAACCTCCCCGAGGAGAGGAGCCAAAATGTTTACCGGCTTAAGTCTACGACGCTCCCCCTACCCACTTGCCCCTACTCAGAGGACTACTTTAGCGAGTCTATGCCGCAACTATTTACCCTATCTGCCTCTAAGGGTGTCGCAAAAAGGGCAACACGCCCCTCAGCGCGAGAGCAAGCGCGGGGGATGCAGGTACGTATCCCCTACGTCGCTAAAGAGGCGGTAGCTCTCAGTATCCCCTATAACCCACCGCGTGAGGCGACGGGTATAAAGATTGATATTGAGCTCGGATTTGAGGGGCTAGAGGATTGGGACGGCGACCTACTCGCCGTCGTCGAGATAAAAGCGGGCAATAGAAGAGAGGCGGAATTTATGAGCGCAAGAGGCGGCGTCTGCTACACAGCGACTGATCGCAAGGACCCGACAAAGTTTCAGCGTCTCCCGCAGACCGCCACTGAGGTGCGCGACAACTCACTAATAGGGCAGTGCCTGTTTTGTGTAGGGATGGGCAAGGAGGGGGCGAATACCTTGAGGTCGGTGTGGTCGGTGACCCCAAGAGACAAGATGCAGTACCAAGCGTACTACAAGACCTCCATCGACGATTACCTCCGCAACCACCTTCCGTATGCTAAGGTCTCTCGCTCCGAGCTCGAGGGGGGTAAAATGGCAAAATTTGGTTTTGCCACCGACCTTGTTTACCCTCAAACAATTGAGATACACGAGCAACGCAAGCGAGATAGGGGCATTAGCTATAAGGTCGATCTTACAACACTTGCCGTCTACATACCCTTGCGTTTTTACGCCGTGCGAGATGGGCTCGAGGCGACAGAGATCACCCCGAGTACAGTGATGGTAGGACGTATCTACATCACGTACGAGTATGCCAATAAGGGCGAGTACGACCGCTTTGTCGTGGCCGATATGGGCAAGGCCTACTTGCGCAAAGGAGAGCCCATCGACTTAACCTACACCACACAGATAAAGGGGGTAGCTCTCCCCCCGTCACTCAAGGGGCAACTCACCGACAAAGATGGTAAGCCCCTGCAGGATCTCGGGGGTCGTACCGTCCCCGAGTGGGTCGCTGCCTCCTATTTTGCCACCATGGCCAAGCCGCACGACACCCTGAGTCTCACAACAGCCACCCCCACCCCCTACCCCGTGGGGACGCTGTTTAGGCTCCGTAATCGTCCCCATCACACCTACCGCCTCATGGGATCGCGGTACGATGCGAGACTAGGGACAAGCGAGCTCACTCTATCCGATGCCCCCTCACCCTTAGATGCTACTCGCTATGATCTATGACGACCTTGCCTTTGCTGTGACCCATTGCGGGCTGAGTCCCACCGATTTCGCCCGCCTCACCACGGAGGAGTGGCACGCAATTGCTACGATGCAACTCAAAAGAGAGGAGCAAGAGGCGCACACCTCCTGGGAGCAGGCGCGGAGTATTATGTACGCCTCGGTTGTCCCTCATCTCTCCTCCCCCATCTCCGCGCACGAGGCTTTCCCCCTCCCCTGGGACGCCCCAAAAGAGGAGGCTCCCCCCGACATCCTAACCCCTGAGGAGCTCCGAGCCATCGAGGAGCGATACCGATAAGACCCAACACACCAACCCTAATACTATGAGCCAATCTATTCATACTGCCACTATCCACGTTGACATCTCCCAAGCCCTCACAGCGACCGACGACCTCGCTCGTGAGGTCTCGGAGCTGCAGTCTAAGGTCAATAGCGCGGGGGAGCAGGCGACACAAGCCGCCGAAGCGGCCGCAAACAAAACAACACAGGCAAGCGAGCAGACCCGAGACGCCAAGCAGCGCCTCACCAAGCAGACCAACGAGAGTCGAGATGCTCTCGACCAATTTGGAGAGCATGGGGAGCGGGCTGCCAACCGGCTATCCGCAGCGATACAGACTATTGAGCTGTCGGCAATTATTAGCCAGGTACAGGGGATAGCATCAGCATTCGGAGATCTAGCCGCCCCCGCCATCAACTTTGAGCAATCGATGGCCGACCTCTCGGCCATTACGGGGAGCGTAGGAGAGGAGCTCGAGGACCTCTCTAAGACCGCACGACGGGTCGGAGTGGAGAGCGGATTGGGAGCGTCGGAGTCCGCCCGCGCCTTTGCCATCCTTGCGGGACAGATCGACGTACCGATTGAGCAGCTCAAGCTCTTGCAAGAGCAGACTATCCTACTAGCACAAGCAGGGGCCCTCCCGCTCGAGGAGGCAAGCAACGCCCTTGCAGGGACGATTAACCAATTTGGGTTGGAGGCGTCGGAGGCAGCAAGGATTGTCAACGTGCTAGCTGCGGGGTCAAGAGCCGGAGGATCGGAGGTTGTCGACCTCGCTGAGTCTTTCAAGGTCGCCGGTGCGGCCGCAAGTTCGGCCGGTGTATCCGTCGAGGAGACGGCCGCAGCGCTAGAAATCCTCGCCCAAAATAACACCAAGGGTGCCGAGGCGGGTACGGCGATGCGTAATATGCTTATCGCGATGCAGACCCGGCTCAAGATCGACATTACAAAGACGGGCTTTGCTGGGGGGCTGCAGATCATCCAAAAACACCTTGACGGGATGAGCTCAGAGACCGAAAAGGCTACGTTTTTGGCCAAAACCTTTGGCCGAGAAAACATCGTGGCCGCCCAGTTTTTGCTCAAGAATGCAGAGGGCGTTAGGGCCATGACTAAGGAGGTGACGGGGTCAAATGCGGCTATCGAGCAAGCTAATATCCGCAACAGTACCTGGGCACATCGACTCGAGGTGATGCGCGCCCGAATGGACGAGCTAAAGATATCCATTAACGAGGCAACAGGGGGGATGCTGCCCTGGATGGCAGGACTAGGAGAGCAGCTGGTACCCCTTGCGCAGCTTACCCCCTTACTTACTAATCTTAAGGGGGCGTTTAGTGGCATAAATAAGGTATTGATTGGCTCTCCTCTCGGTAAGTACGCCCTTATTTTTGGTGCTATTGCAGGTGCTGTCTACATCGCGTACGAAAACAGCGAGACGTTCCGCACGGCGTGTCAGGAACTATGGCAGGCCATACAGGAGACCGCGGGCGAGATGATGGAGCGACTTAAGCCGGCCTTTGACGCGCTCATCGGGGCGGTGCGTGACCTTATGCCCTCTATCACGCAGCTTATCTCAACCCTAGGGGGGCTATTAGCCTCTGCCCTCCGCTCCCTAATGCCGATTATCCGTACTATTATAGAGCTGTTTGCCCGCCTCATCCCTCCGATTGTTAAAATCATTGAGGCACTCATGCCCCTCGTGGATCTTATTGTCCGCCTCCTTATCCCCGTCCTCGATAAGCTGGGTAAGCTCATCGAGAGTCTCGGACCCATCTTTGAGCTTTGGGGGTGGTGGATCGAAAACTTTGTTATTAAGCCCCTCGAGGTGGCGATCGGACTTGTGGCTGACCTCATCGACTGGTTGGGTGACCTCTTTGCCACCGACCCTCCAACCGACAAAATCGAGGCTACCACACGCGCCATCGACGACCAGACCCGCGCTATACGGGACAACAACCAGGCACGAGGTGTACAGAGCCTAGGAGGCGCTGGCGGGTCCTGGGGGGATGACAAAAAGGAGGTGCCGACTAAGGTCGAGACACCTACCCACTCTCTATCCCTACCCACCAAAAAGGATAAGGGGGAGGAGAAGAAGATCTACAACCTTACGACGATTGAGGGCCTTACGAACAATATCTCTAAGCTGCAGGAGCAGCTCAATAAGAGCAACAAAGAGGACGCCATACAGCTGCAGAAGAAAATCAACGAGTATCAACAGATCCTCGACAAACTAAAGGAGATTATTGCGATTGAGAGTAGAGCGAGTAAGCGTGTCGGCATCGGAGAGACCCTAGACAAAGCGGGCAAGGTCGCAAGTAAAAGTGACCTCTTCGGACGCGATAAAAAGCAGCAACAAGAGGACGCAAAAAAATGGGACGCCAAGGAGCTAGTCTCCGGCGCAGTCAAAAAAGCCCCGGAAACGCTGTACAACACAACAAAAAAGAGCCTAGACAGAGCGCGCAAAGAGTGGGATCGATACGTAGCCGGGGTGCAAAAATCGGTGGGCAACATTGCCAATCTCGCCGGCACCATGGGAGGGATCATTGGCAACCTAGGAGATATGACAGAGAGCTCCATGCTGCAGGCAGCCGGGGCGTGGCTCGAGTGGGGGTCTAACGTGGCAAGCGTCATCAAGGACGCCCTCCCCAACCTCCTATCGCTCTTTAACGCGAACGTGGCCGTATCTGCTTCGGAGGCAGGTAAATCACAAGCCGGGATCCCCGTTGTGGGCCCCATTATGGCAGCGGTGAGTATTGCGAGCATCATCGCCTCCCTCACCTCCATACCCAAGGTCAATGCTTTTGCGGATGGGGGGATTGTCTACGGTCCCACGCTCTCCCTCACGGGGGAGTACGCAGGTGCAAGCAGCAACCCCGAGGTTATCGCCCCCCTTGATAAGTTGCGCTCGCTGATACAACCGATGAGCGCAGGCGGCGGAGGGCAAGTCGAGTTTAAGATCCGCGGGCGCGAGCTCGTCGGCATCCTCTCTAAGGAGGGCACTATACGTAAGCTAAGCTAATACTATGATTATTACAACTGACAGCATCAAGGCTCTCATAAGAGCCCTACAAGAGACCCAATCCCTCGCCTACATTGCCCTAGACCAGGGGCAGTGTGACGAGTATCTTGATGAGCTAAAGCACCCGCCTATCAAGACCCCGGCGCTCCTTATTGCCCCAGAGGGCGAGGAGCGATGCAACGAGGATAAGGAGTGGGATCGATACCGTGCTGACCTTACCCTCCGCCTCTACGTTAACCTCCCCCTTATAGCCTCGAGTGCCGCCCCCGACCGACATCTCGAGAGTTATGCCCACTACCTCGCCCTCATCGACGAGGTTATCAAGGCAGCCAAAAAGGAGGGATGGAGACTAGAGGGGTATAAGGTAGGGGCAAGGGTAGAGAGCCTGCAGGAGACGAGGATACAGCTAGCCCGTGAGGCGTGGGCAGAGGATTAAAACTCAAGATCGCCAAAAAGCGACGCCTGCACGGGGCGAGACTGAGCTGCACGCATCTGTGTCTGCTCCTCCTTAAGGTTAATGGCCATGATGCGGCGGAGCGTCTCGTAGCACATCGGATAGACCGGATAGACCCACCTACGCCACACTTCGGCAAGGCAGCGGTCCTGCCGCCCCGGCTCGTAGTACTCCCGTACTAGTTGCTGCACCATCTCAACGTGCCTTAGATAGTTTTCATGCTTCATATAGACAAAATCAATACCAAAGCACAAAGTTATAAACAAAATGAATACAAAGAGGCCCTTTACCCCGAAAGACCCCGCTAAGTATGACCATGCTAAGCGATTGTATCTTGACAAGGTACCCTTGCGCGAGATTGCGGAGCGTCTCGGTATTACCCCGCAGACCCTCACAAAATGGAAAAAAGAGGGAGCGTGGCAAGCGAGCCGCAACGCCTCTCTCCTCTCACCTAAAACCATCTACAATAAGCTACTTAAGCAGCTCGACGACCTTATTGAGAGAGGGGATCCCCTTGCTACTGCGGATGCGATCAGTAAGATCTGCAAACAGATAAAAAGCCTGCAAAAAGAGGCGACAGCCGACGATGTCATCCTCGCCCTCACGGGCTTTGGCGATTGGCTCGTGGCAGAGGGTAAGCGACTCAAGACAAGTCGTGAGTTTGTACAAGAGCTTACTCGCCTGCAGGACATCTATATCCATTATCTCCTCGAGCGCGACAACCTACTAACACAGCAAGCAGATGATTAAGCGACCCCAAAGACAAGTATCGGCGGAGCTCCTCAAGCGTTGGGATGAGCGGGTGTCCCTCATCACCCGCACAACCTTTGACCTCGGGGAGTGTGAGGAGACCAAGGAGGAGCGCGTACGGCGTGCCAAGGAGGACTACAACTACTTCGTGCGTACCTATTTTTCGCACATCGCTCCCTGCGACTCCGCTAAATTCCACCTCGACGCGGCAAAATACATCGCGGGGCATCCGAGGGCGCGCGCCCTTTTCGAGTGGGCGCGGGGACATGCAAAATCTACGCACATGGGCTGCCTTATCCCCTTGTGGATCCTCGCACGAAGGGAGAACTTGTTTCGGTTTATCGTGCTGGTATCCAGCAGCAACGACAACGCCAAGGGGCTGCTAGCCGACCTCCAAGCGGAGCTTGCCAACAACGAGGCCTATATCCAAGACTTTGGCATTAAGGCGGATAAGGGTACCGAGTGGACCTCCGGCAAGTTTTCCTTGGCCGATGGCACCACGTTTGTGGCCATTGGCCGTGGCCAAAGCCCTCGAGGTCTCAAAAAAAACGGGCAGCGCCCTGACTATATCCTTATCGACGATATCGACGAAGACCAACTTAGCAACAACGAGAGCCGCGTCCGCAAGGCTTATAACTGGGTGATGGGGCCACTATACGGTACCATGGCCGGGGGGCGTGGGCGACTTATCATGGTAGGCAATCGATTTGCAAAAAATATGATCCTTGCGCACTTTGCTAATATCAAGAATCTATACCATACTCGCGTCAATATCATAGACAGCAAGGGCAATCCCTCGTGGGGGTATTACTCGCGCGAGGATATACAAGCGATGCGCGATGAGCAAGGGGAGATCAGCTTTGCTCGTGAGTACCTTAATAATCCGATTGAGGAGGGAGCCGTCTTTAAGCCCGAGTGGATGCGCTACACCAAGATCCTACCTCTCAAGGAGTACGTCAAGATCATAGCCTATACCGACCCCTCCTTTAAGTCGACAAAGGCTAACGACTACAAGGCAACAATGCTCGTCGGTAAGACCAAAGAGGGGTATTACCACGTCCTAAAGGCCTACGCAGGGCAATGCTCTGTCGCTGAGATGGTGGCTTGGCACTACGATATCGAGGCGTGGATTGCGCGCAAAAAAGGGCGCAAACCTCCCCGCTACTACATGGAGGCAAACTTTATCCAAGACCTCCTACTCAAAGAGTTTAAGGATGAGGGTATTGCCCGAGGAGGGCGACAAATCCCCATCACGCCCGACAAGCGCAAGAAACCCGATAAGTACTCGCGTATTGAGACGATGCAGCCTCTTTTTGAGAGGGGATTTGTCCTCTTTAATGAGGAGGAGCGCGATAGTGAGGGACTAAAAATCCTCATTGACCAGCTACTTGCGACCGAGAAGGGGAGCCGTCTCCACGACGACGCCCCCGACGCCCTCGAGTCCGCAATTTGGATGCTCAACAAGGTAGGGTCAGACCAGCGTAACTATACGACCTCCAAGCGTCCCGACCGACACTATTAACCGCCGTTTAACTTGTGATTAACCACCACTTAACTAATACCGATTATGCTCGTACAACAACAAGAGATGCTTACCGTCGTCGATGCCTACAAGCTCGAGGAGATGACCGACAACACCCCCGATATTACCCTCACCTGCCTCCGTGCCTCTGAGGCACGGGTGCTTAGTTACCTATCCGCTAAGTACGACATCACCGCGATACAAGCCATGCCCTCTGACGCCCCTTGCCTTGCCGATATCAAGGAGATGATCAAGGATATAGCCCTCTACTATATCATGCGTCGACACAACGTAGATATAGCCTTTGAGCGCGTTGTAGAGGCGTATAAGCTGCACCAAGAGTACCTCAAAGGCATAGCGACAGGCACGCTCGGCATCGTAGGGCTACCGCCCCGCAAAACAGAGGATGGGCGGATCGTATCTCACCTCACCATGGGCTCGCGCCCTAAAGTCGATTTTGAGTATTAACCTTATATCTAGCATACCCATGGCACTACACAAAGCCACCGAATCCCTCCTCGAAAAAATCATCCAAAAGCAAGCCTCACAGACCTCCCGCGATATGCGATCCTGGCGAGACGCTAAAAAGGAGGCTACTAAGCCCGATTTTCCGCGGCGCACGCGTCTTGTCGATATTATCGACGATATGCTGCACGACCTCTACCTCGCCTCCAAGATGGAGCTACGGAGGGACCGATCGCTTAACAAGCCCTTTGCCCTCCTCGATGCTAAGGGGGTAACTAACGAGGAGGTAACTAAGCTCCTTAGCGACTCCATCGCTTTTAACGAGCTATTGACCATACTTTTTGAGACGCCCTACTGGGGGCACTCGCTCCTTGAGCTTACCCCCTCATCGACGGACCTCTTTACCGTCTCGTTGCTCCCTCGTCGTCATGTTGTGCCGGGGTTGGGGCAAATCCTCCTGGATGTGGCCGACACAAAGGGGATCGACTACCGCGCGGATAGTCGGTACGGCACCTCCATCCTCGAGGTAGGCGCTCCGAACGACCTAGGTATCCTCTTTGATTGTTGTCCCAACACCATTTTTAAGCGCTACGCCCTGAGCGCTTGGAGCGAGTTTGCCGAGACGTTTGGCATACCCCCTCGGACGCTCAAAATCGATACCGACGACCAGGAGGCGCTTGCGCGGGCGGAGGAGATGATGACGCGGATGGGACGCGCTAACTGGGCAATTATCGACAGCAACGAGGAGATGTCGTTTGCAACCGGTGTCGCGGGCAATGGCGACATCTTCGAGCGCCTTATATGGGCGTGTAAACAAGACATCTCGATTAAGGTCCTAGGTTGTATAATCGGCGAGGATACCGCTAACGGTAACTACAGCAAGGAGGAGTCATCGCTTAAGCTCCTCGACGCTAAATGCGCTAAGGATCGAGCGCTCGTGGAAAAAGCGATGAACTCTACTATCCTGCCTGCTCTCAGTGCACTCGGACATATCCCCTCAGGCCTCCGCTTTGAGTATCCCGAGGAGGAGGACAAGAGCGCACTATGGCAGCGCACGAAGGACATCCTCCCCTATTACGAGGTAGACGAAAAGTGGATTGAGGACAAATTCGGGGTGGCCGTGACCGGTAAGCGTGCCACCCTCGGAGAGGCTAACCAACTCACCGCCTCCGATCCTTTTTTCGGCTAAGCTCCTCGAGGTACGATCGACTTACCGAGATCCTCGAGGGGCTATACACCCCTATTCGCGTTGAGCTTAAGGGGGACGACGACCCCGACAAGAGCGGCCGCCTCCGTAAGGCCTTTAATCGCGCCAAAAAGTTTGTACTTGAGCAGGGGGGCAAGATGACCCCCAAGATGCTACGCGAGAAGCCCATCCGCAAGGCTATTGAGGTGAGCGCGCGAGGGTACACCGCTAAGGTAGACCCCATCATCCGAGACCTCTCTAACTCGACGCAGCGCGCCCTGCGTCAAGACCTGCATACCTTTGCAGGCTTTAAGACGTACCACCACCTCCAAGAGGTGGCCGGTCGGTCGCGCAACGCCGACGGCACCCTAAAGAATTGGCAAGAGTTTGTAGCCGACACGGCTAAGATTGACGAAAAATACAATAAAACCTGGCTCAAGGCTGAGTACGCCTTTGTCCAAGCATCCGCGCAAATGGCTGCAAAATGGGAGCGCTTTGCGGAGTTTGGCGACGCGTACGACCTCTTATATAAGACCGCAGGCGACGAAAAAGTACGCGCCGACCATGCTCGCCTCAATGGTATGTGTCTCCCCTTTAGCGACCCCGCGTGGGACACCTGTTTCCCCCCTAATGGCTGGGGGTGTCGGTGCGATGTAATACAGGTAATCCCGGGGACGCACCCTCGCTCTGAGAGCAAGGAGGTCGTCGATCTCATGGAGGAGATGACACCCGGTAAGCAGGAGATTTTTAGGTTTAACCCAGGCAAAGAGGGGCGACTTATACCCCCAAAACACCCATACTATGGAAAAAATGGGAATAAAGAAAGGGAAGCTATTGAGAAGAATATTAATAGTAGCAACAAAACGGACTCTAAATATGCAGAAGAAGAAGCTCAAGCGAGGAAGCTATTAGAAGAGACTCCCAAACGAGATGATGGTACAAAATACATAAAATTTGGAGATGGTGGTGTAACAATTAACCCCGGCATCCAAAAAGACGAGCGTTTCAAAAACCTTTATACAGCAGGATGGCTTGCGAAGAGGTACGATCACGAAATCGTATTATACAAAGCAACGGGAGATGGTAACACTGCAGATAGCCGTAACATAACAGAGGATCGATTAGTCGAATATAAACACATTGAGAGCAACTCAAAAAATGCCTTCGACAAAAACATACAAACCGGAGCAAAACAAGCGGATCACCTTGTGTTGGTTATTAAGGGAGAGTACGATGAAAAAATAATCAAAGATACCATAGGATGGCGCACCCTAAAATATCCAAACATAAAAACTATACGTTTTATCATCAACTACGAACGAGATATTGAGATTACGAGAGAGCAGATAATAAGTCAAGACTACACCCTATAAAAAAAGAACCGCCAAAGTCTAAAAAACCCTGGCGGAGATCCTCGTGGTGTGCTAGGGAACACCCTAGCTCACCAATCTTTGACGCAAAGATAACAATAAAATCGGAATAAACAAACTATGGAACTAGATAAGCAAGACCTTGAGCGCTTGTTAGCGAACGACCTACTCGTCATCATGCAAGAGGAGACCGCAGAGGCATTTGTACGCAAGGAGTGGGACGGTAAAGCATGGCCTCCACGCAAGCACGAGGACGGCATCGGATCTCTTATGCTGCGAAGCGGGGCACTAAGACGGAGCATCACGGTCGAGGCAGACGGCAACCAGGTAGTTATCAACAGCAGCACTCTCTATGCTCATATACACAACGAGGGAGGGGTTGTACAGGTACCCGTAACAGCCAAGATGCGCAAATATTTTTGGGCGATGTACAAAACGACAAAAGACCCTAAATACAAGGCGCTTGCCATCACTAAGCGGACGCAGCTTACCATCCGCATACCTAAGCGTCAGTTTGCAGGTGTGACACGTCATACGCGCAGCAAATGGCGCAAGGCAGTAGACCATCGCCTGCAGTCTCTAGACCTGATAGGCTCCATAAAGGCAAAAATCAAGCGATAAAAAAGGGGGCTGCCCTCGTATCGTGTGAGAGTAGCCCCTTGTCGTGGAATATGTGAGAAGTAGTAGCCTCTAGAGGGCCAGGCGTTGTCGGATGGGGAGATAGGTCGCTTTGCCAATCCGCTTGGGCAGGGGCTCTTTATCATCCAGCTCAAAGGCGATCAACTCCTCAAGAAGACTAGAGATAGCGCCAACATGAGCCTCGGCAAAAGGAAAGTCGGAGTCGCTCGTTGCTCTGCGCAGTGCTTCGACGAGTGCCGTAGTGAGGGTTTTCCAATCATCGATACCACCCCAGCCAATACCCAGTTCGATAGTGATTTTATCGGGACTTATCGTAGTCATAGCCTTAGGCATTAAGCATACATCCCTCTAGCTCTGCCTCAGTAAAGAGCATCGGTTGGAACTCGAAAGAGGGCAAGTCGGCACGGATACCCTGTTTGTAGTTCTCGTGGGCGTACTCGGAGATAAGCCGAGCAAGAGGCATCGACATGGTACTCCCTGCCATCACCTTACGCACGTGGCTAATACAACAGCCATACAAATCAGCAATTGCCCTCTTGTCTTCGGGGCGAATGTAGCGACGAACCTGCGCTTGCCACTCGAAGAAGCCCTTGTATCTCGCTGCTCGAGGGCGAGATAGACGCTTGATTCGTTCCCCAAGTAACATCTCCTTAATACGATCGTTACACCAAAGGTAAAATTCGGGGCTTAGCCACTGGGCGAAGACGATGGCTAGATCTTCGTGTAGCCAAGTGCCTCCTCCATTCTCGGGACTACCTTGTTTTACTTGCACCAACTCAAATAGGGGAATTCCCCTATTTGCTGTTAATGTGGCAATTAACTCCCCTGTCTGCTTGTTGCTTAACCAATCCTTAGTAAGTTTCCCGAAATCCTTTGCCATCTCGGTGGCATTGACCATCAGGGTGTCGTTGTCCTTGCGAAAGGTGACGGGGTTGCCTCGGAAGGCGAATACGCTAAGAGCGGGTTCTTGCTCGTTTAGAGTCTGAGCTTGACGTTGCATTTCGTTCTGCATAATTAATTGGTAATTTATTGCGTTTGCGGTACAGAAAAACGGCGCACCGCTGACCCGTTGCAAAAGTTCTACCAATAGAGCTTGTGGCAGCATTAACTAGCCACACGGGGGCGGTGCACCGTTAGATGTAGGTTACACCATAGGCATTAAAAAACGCCCTCTATGGGTAATAGGGGCGACTCTTCGTTGCCCTATTGGAGATAACTTTTGCACCGCAAACATACTAATTTATTTTGGATTACTACATAGATCTCGTTCAAGATCCCACGGGATCTCAATCAAACTCCCACGGGAAGTCAATCATACCTCCGTCATGTTAAGGGGTGCTGCTCCCTCTGAGAGCACCTTTATATTTTGCCACTCCCGGTCGGTGAGCTCGAGGACGAAACGCAATCCACCCTCCATCACACACTCCTTGCGTACGACCGAGGAGCGTCGATTGCTCGTCCCGACAGTCCGCACGACGGCCGCATATCCACGACCATACTTGGCAAACTCAATACTCATACTGCAGATATATTAAGAGGGATCGTCACCCATCCCGTGGCACCCTTAATCTCCGCTTGGACAAAGGTGCTGGAGGCGTAAGGCTGATAGCTATCCTCGATGATCTTTACCCCCTCAAGGAGGCGCGGATCTTGTCGCTTATCAGCGAGCTGTCGTAAGCGGATCACTCGCGAGGGCTGCAAAGCTCCGCTCTTATTGCGCTCGAGGAGGCTCATGATCAGACCAACAAGTTGCGCGCTATCCTCATCCTTAGCCAGACTTGTAATATAGTCCTTGACCATCAAGATACCATCCTCTACTGTATCGCGGTAGTCGTCCACCATGCGGTTACCGAGCGTGATACGACATCGAGAGTCCGAGCTGGTAAAGGTGTGCGTGTATTGCCCCTCAGGCTTACATAAGCTCATAACCTCTCGCTTCATTTTTATGATCGTATCAAAGTTGTCAAAGATGGTCTTTTTTATCGTTGACATCTGGTCAGAGAGCTCCTCTAGCTGTGCGACCGCTGCAGCTACCTCGTCATCAACAAGACGAGCGTATTCCTCACGCTGCGCCTTGCGCGCTGCTTCCTCCCGTTCCTGGGCTTTCTTAGCCCGAAATTCTTCATACTCAGCCCGCTCTTCGGGCGTCATGGTTACTTGTTCTGTTGTCATATTATTATCTATTATTGTATCAACCATCCCTTTATCGTGCTAAGTGATAGGCTGAGTAGCTCTATATCCCTTGTCATCATAACACCCCATTGTCGCACACAATTAGCGGCGTCGGCAAAATCATCTGCATTGATAATAAATGATAGCGACTCCTTGCGAGCACGCCCGTTGTCGTCGAGTTTTGTCGCAGCACATCGAGCTCGATAAAAATTATCATGTTGCTTATCCCGATCACATACGGCAATTACTTGATCAATCTTTACCTTTTTGATGCTCAATACCTCTACATCTCGATAAGAGCTAAGCTCGCTAAGTATTGCGATCTCAGCCTCATGCGACATGTGAGCAGAGACAATATAGACCTCTGTTACTTTTTTAGCCTTACCGGCATCGTCTATACGCTCATAGCGTACCTTGACCTCATAATGCAGTTTTGTAATCATAATCTTATAGTGTTATTAATTTGTATATACCTACAGCATCGAGCACAGCCGAACTAATTAAGCTCATCCCGATAAATACATCTCCTGCCCTGCCCCATTTGTCATCACGCCTAAAATACTTAACAAGGCCTAATACAAGCAATCCGCATATCCATGAGTGCACGAGTAACACGAGCACGCCTAGTATGATTAGTATCATCATCTCCTTGCCTCCTTATACATTGCCTCTACTCGATTAATATCCTTGAGCTTAAGCATAAACGCCCCATAGAGAGAGCGGAGTCGCTCCCGGGGGATGCGATTAAACTCGCGTATCCCCGCTGCCCTGCAGGCAGTCGCCTTGATGTAAGAGATATTAATCTCACTCTTACCGCACGCTGTGAGGTACTTGCCGATAACCGCGATAAGCCGCTTACGCAGCGCATCCATTGATTGATGCCCATCTCGCCGCTCAATCTCCCTTGAGAGGCAAGCGCAGACGTCGACAAGCTGATGCTGCGAGAGGTCGACACTGCTCTCTACGTTGTACTGAGAGAGGAGAGCTCGCTTGTCCTCGTCCGTCATACCCAGCTGTCCGGCAAGGGTATGGTACTTCTTGACGAGATCCTTATGGATCTTATCCATTACCTTAGTTTCTTTCATTTTATCTGTATATTTGCACTAGTTAATAACTAGTTATTTATGATTCAGACAATTCACCTGTATATCAGCACGGATATCGAGATATTCAGTGATGAGGCACGAGTACCTAAATATAGTGCCGTGCGAGACCTAAATAATTTCGTCCTAACAATCCGGCATCTAGTCAAATTGTGTCATCAATCCGGCTGCTCTGTAAAGTGTCACGAGAGGTCGGATAAGGTCGAGCCTTCCTCCGAGACCGCTTATTGCCCTTATAAGCACACTTATGAGCTTGACATAAGGGTGGATTGTTACAATCCCTATTCCTATCATTATTTTCTCGCGGCCGTTGAGTCTGCTTGTGATTTTGCGACACAACAGATGCGCGACTATGCATATATCTATCCCTTAAGCGTTTCCGCAAATATCGTTGACGAGCCTGATCTTGATGATTTTCTTCGTTCTGCGTGCGAGCTAAATGTTGATAATCATCCTCTTTAGATTCTGTCACAGACACTTCTGCAGCCTCTAATTCATCCATAAAGTGATTGACTAGGGTTGCCATTTTATCTCTTCTTATCGCTTTTATATTGCTAATCGTGATAGATACGTCTACCATGATATCCCCCTTCCAGGGGGTCCAGTCTATTGAGTGATTCATACTTCTCCTATCCTTTCTTCGTATTTCCATCTTTTGATTCTGAGAGCCTGATTAACCCTGCTCACATGGTCTTCCAGCGCGCGCTGCTTTGCCTCTACGAGGGAGGGGAGTATCTCTTTTTCCCCTCCTGCGTCGAGTACCCAACCACGCACCACGGGCTCTATCGTGTAGACCATGTAGGGTGTTGTCCCGAGCCATGTACGCCGATCACACGATGACCATCGTATGCCCTCAATTCTAATCTTGTTCTGTTCCATCGTTTTAGTCATTCTTAATATCCATTTCGGGTAGTCGTGTCGCGTGAAGTAGTGCCTCACGATAAGGAGGTTAGCTATCACTGCGCTATACCATACAAGGTATACCCACCAAGGCAGCGTATCTGCAGTTTCCGTCATTAGCGATAGCCCTGTAATAATGAGCCATGCTGTCCTTAGTACGTCTTTCATTTCAATTCTGCATTAAAGTCCTTTTTCCGTTGTTCGTAGGCCACAAAGTCTGCCCCTCCGTAGCCATCCTCTGTACTGTACCTAGTTTCGCATTGCGCCACGCCCCCCACGACGCGGATCTTGATATCGGCATCGTGCTTAATCTTGAGCTGCTTCGTGTTGTAAGCGTCACCATTACGCTCTTGCCCAATCATGATAAATAGCTTGTTCGGGTGTCGATGTCTAAGGGCAATGATGTCACTAGCGGATGAGTCCTCTAAGTACATTACGCTATCGACAAAGACGATGTCGGGGGAGTGCTTTTTAGAGAGCCTTTTGCTCAATTCGGGGAGTTGCTCCCCATCAATGAGCATAATACGTCGTCCACACTCCTCTAAGCCGGCTCTGCGCCAAGCCATCTGCATAGCAGGAGATAAACCCTGCTCCAGCGAGTTATAAGCGACCTTTTTTACAAATTGAGTAAGGTACTTAGCGAGCTTAAGGCAGTAGGTGGTCTTACCGCTGCCGCCCTTGCCATAAACAAACCAAATCCCACGCAGGGCAGGTCTGCCGAGATGCTTGAGCCATGCCCCCTCAAAGGGGGATATCTCGAAGCGAGCGGATAAAACGTTGTTATTCGAGTAACTCTTAGCCATTACCTCTATCCTCCCTCTTACGCTGCGTTTTTGGCAGCCCACACCGAACGCTTAACCCTGCGCAGATCGCTTTCGCTCTCTTTCGTGATTTTGCGAATTTTGGCGTCACTCTCGATGCCGTTTGCAACGCACACAAGGGCAACATCCTCCTCTCCGATCTCAGCAAGCTCAAAAAACCTCCGCCCAAGGCGCGACAGAATTTCCTCAAACCCCTTTTTTCCAAGCCGTACCCCTCGAGCAATACGAGCCTTAAGGTATTGAGTCCCGCAGAGGACAATACCGCAACGCCCCTCCAGCTGATTGTACAGCGTTATAAAGAAGTAAAGGACTTGGTCGCTGAGCTTGTCCGCCTCGTCGAGGATTAAGAGAGGGTTATCCGCGCGACTAAGGGCATCTACCACCTCTTCCATCATATCATTGATGGTGTAGCCGGCAACATTTGCCCCCATCGACTTAAGCACCTTAGAGACAAAGGTGCGGCGGTTCCAGTGCTCGCCGCACGTAATATGATACACGTTGCGGTGCTCGTCTGCATACTCCCTGCAGGTCTCTGTTTTGCCCGATCCTGCCGCTCCGATCACTCCAGCAACAAGTGCATCCTCTTGCGCCCGTGATAGGAGCATGGTCATCTCACGATGCACGGAGGTATCGGCAAGCTGCCACCCCTCGCTCTTGGTACGAGTCTGCTGGGCAACGCTCCGCCACATCTCCTCAGAGATGGTCTCCCAATCTGTGCCGTTCAGCATCTTATTGATCGTCGCAGAGCTAACGCCATCTAGCGAGTTAGCCGCCTTCTTCTGTGAGCCCTTACGCTCCACATAACTGCGCAATTGCGCTACGATTTCTTCTTTCTTCATTGCTCTAATCCTATTATCTGTTATACCGCCCCCCTAATCCCCCCGGCTTTCTTGGAGGGCGACAGAGAGGCGTCTATATGCCTATTATCTGTCGTTTAATCGCCGCTTAACTGCGACTTAATGCCTCTAAAACTTGTCCCAAAAACTATTGTCCGATTTCTTCTCTCGAGGGGATGGAGTCTCCTCGATCTCCTCTTCTATCTCTTCCACGTCCTCAACGTCCGCCATCGCAAGAGCCTCACTCCGTCTGTCCTTATGATTGCCCTTACTGTCGACAATCAAGAGACGCCCGAGTAGTGTCTTAATGTCTGAGTGACTCCCGATCAGCCTTTCGGTCGAGCGATGTGCCTCTATTAAGGTCTCCTTAACCTCCGCTTCCATTGCATCGTTAAAGTCAAACACACGTTTCAGCTCCTCTGCATCGCCCTCTACTCGATCTTGCAATGCCATGGGTTGTACGTACTTCTCATCAAGCAGGTAACGCAGACTTTTATCCTTATTGACTACCAATACATTGCTTAAGTCGTCACGATCATAGAGCACTATCCAATCCTCCTTGCGGTGCGTACGAAACGACTGCTCGAAGGTGTCGTACACTCGCTCCTTGCCAAGGAGTGTAGGGCATAAACCCTTACCCTGCATGCGGTTTGTGTACCCCGTTGTCTCGCCAAAGTGAAGCAGGTACTGCTCGCGGGGCATGGGGAATCGCCTATCCTCGGGCATAGCCTCATAGAGGGCGATAAACTGATCGTGCTTTAGTCTCCGCTCCTCAGCAATGATGGCCTCCAGCTGCTTGACCACCTCGTTGCGGTCGGGGAAAAACTTGCGCAGCTGATTGAGTGCATCGCTATTGGGTTGGTTATCGGGATCGCTGGTGATATTGTGACCTGCCCAGTTGCCAAAACGTCGGCAATACTTCTCATTCAGGATGTCGAAATAGTGCTCGATGGGCTTACTCTTGGCATTACCCTGCTTGGCGGGGATTAGCTTATCACAGCACCCCTTATACAGCATGGCAAGGTCTCCCTCTAGCTTGCGGTCTAGGGCATAGTGGTCGCATTGTATCTGTGCCGTCCGGTACATAGCCCCGAAGAGTTCCCTCGTGTGTTGCAACGCATTGCGCAAGGCAGCGCGTATCAAGTCCTTACTCTCGTGATCCCCAATAGCGTACCCGATAGGATAGTCGCAAGAGGGATCCAATACCACCTCGAGGGTCAAGCGGTTGGTGTACGTGGTAACAGATTGCCCCTTGCGTGTCTTTGTGCGTGCTTGGTAGAGGAGCTCCGCTGTCCAGCCGTCAAGTGACCACATGGCAAGTGCCGTAGTGGGCTTATATCGCTTAACCTGCATTAGACGTTTGTTGCGATAGTTAGTTGCTCCGAGACGGCCATAGTCCACAAGGTGGGCATACTCATCCCTAAAACAACCGACCGCCCGACTCGTAATACCGCTCCAACCCTGCATCTTAGCTATCTTGTTGTACTCGTCTGCTACCATCTGATTGTTAGCATTGATATGCAGACTAAGCATAGAGAGGAGTACTCGCTTTTGTTCGTCGCTCACGATCTTAGCAGCGTACTTGTTCTGATAGTTCTTGTTGATCATCGATTCGTACCCCTCCTTTTTATACCGGTTGTATTTGCGTTGGAGCGAGCGAGGGTTGTCAGGGAGATTGTGTATCCATCCGGCATCCTTGATGCGCTTTAACGCATTAGCAGCATCAATCCAAAAGTTACCCCGATGTAGACGGGGGTGCGATTGTGAGAGGCGCACTCCATCCGCAACCTCAATCTTACGGCCGAAAGAGTCGAGTACGGAGCAGGCGTGTGTATACTCTCTAATCTTATCCTCCGAGAGATGGCGACCGCCATCAAACGTGTACTCCGTGTAGTACGCCAAGGCCTCTGCGTTAAGTTCGATTTCCTCCACAAATGGCTTGCTTTTTTCTCTTTCCTTCAAATCCGGATAACGCTCGTAAACTTGTACCTTATACTCAAGAGGTAGAGTATCTAAATCATACAAGGCGGGAGTACCTTTGCAAGCACGACGTACAGGACGGAGTTTATTCCTTCTTCGTAGATTGTCAATTGCGATCTTATCAATACCACAATCACACATCTCACGGTAAGTGATACATCTAGTCTTGTCTTGATACTCCATAACACCTATTATTCGCCTGTTACTTCAGTCGATGGCGATAAATATGCATTGTCTTTAATCCGCACGCCATCCATTATAGTACACCACGCACCAATCTGCACGTTGTTACCAATTTTCACGTCACTACAGATCTCTACATCATCCCCGATTATGCAGCCGTCGCCGATCTTTACATTCTCTCTTATAAGCACATAGTTTCCGAGCTGTACGTCGCTTCCTATCTTAATACGCAGCGAGCGTGGCAAGAGTCGCTTGAGTTGCTCAACATCCTTGTAGCGATACTCGATGACAGCACCATCCTCTGTCTCTATCTTAAGATGCTTCATTTCTTTACACCGTTTATAAATTCTCTTAGGTTATTGATGGTAAGCTCAAACTTCTTCTCCTCGTCGTCGCCATCCTTGATAATAATAGACTTGAGTTTAATGTCGATAGTCGCCTTATGGATTCCATACTGCCATATGAGGGTATCCCCATCAATAAGCAGCACCTTGTCGGCATCTGCCGTAATGATCTCTTTCGCACCAACTCTCATAGCCTCATTGCGTATCGCATTAGAGAGCGATGTCTTACGCTTATACGCAAGCGACTGACTAATCATCGCAGGGCTACATCCTATAGTCGCCTCTATCTTACGCCGTATCTCGGGCGTGTATTCTATTCTTCTTTTTGTCTCCATCTTTCGTACCTTTGTTTTTGTTGTATTTGTATTTACAGCGCAAAGTAACGACAAAGTTTTGACACGTGCAAGTTTTAATGGACAGTATTTCAACAATAAAAGATCGGCTTATCCTTTTTATAGAGTCCATGGGCATAAGCAAGCAGTTGTTTTTCAATGAGATGGGTATTGCACAATCCAATTTTAGGGGGAGCAACATGAAATCATCAATTGGGAGTGATAAGGTTGTTAAGATATTAACAGCATACCCTTCTCTTTCTCCAGAGTGGCTCATGTTAGGAGAGGGAGAGATGCTCAGAGATCCCTCCAAGCAAGCTGCCAATGACCACAAAAAAGAAATAATCCCAAGCCATACACCCCAAGAGGGCATACCCCTAATACCAATAGAGGCATGGGCTGGAGCACTAAGCGGAGAGGATTACAGCATAATAGAGAGTGAGTGCGAGCGATATATAGTGCCCTCATTCAAGGATGCCGATTTCCTTATTACTGTGAGGGGAGATTCTATGACCCCCAGGTACTATTCCGGTGATATTGTTGCCTGTCGTAAGGTTTTCCTATCTGATCTATGGTTCCAGTGGGGCAAGGTCTATATTATAGATACCAACCAAGGCTCCCTACTAAAAAAGGTAAGACGAGGTTCCTCTGAGGAGACGATTACCCTTGTCTCCGAAAACCCCGAGTACGAACCTTTCGAGCTCCGCAAGGATCAGATCTACAATATAGCCATAGTACAAGGCGTCATAAGAGCTGAGTAGCTCAAAAAATGGATTTCAAAAACCCCAAACCCGGAAATTTGAATATAACAAATTGAAAATCAAAGCACTATCCATGTATCTGGCAAAGCACATGCGGGTAATATAGGGGTAGATTCTCGCGATTTTTGGGCGTTTTAGCTTCTAAAAAGGGAAATATGGGGTATAGATTACACCTCTAGAGGTGTATCAATTTGACTGCCCATTCCGATAAAAATAGAGTTATCAACAATTAAGCACTACTGCCCATTTGACTGCCCATTTGACTGCCCAATGCCATTTTTAACGCTATTTTAACACACCAAAAGGCGAGAAAATCGGGTAAATCCGAGGTCAAAAGGCGGTAAATACCCCCTCCGATCTCCGCTCATTTACCACCCATTTACCGCGTCCTAAACGGCCGCTAAATCCAATACCATAAGACACGCGCAGGGAGCCGCAAACACCCCTCATTTTAGCCCGAGGGCAGCGCGGAGGTATGCGATCTATCCACCTGCCCCCTGTAACGCCCGAAACACCGCTATTACGTCCTCTAGCGGCATCTCCCAATACGTACCACCGACGCTGTACAATCCCCTCAGAGGGCAAAATACGCCCCCTCTACACCATGCGATCGATGGAGCCAAAAGGACACAAAAAAAGGCTGCAAATGCAACCCAATTAAAGCGGATTCATTTACCGCATTTACCGCTCATTTACCGCTCGAGGCAAAACTTAAAGCCAAATTCAAGCGACTTAAAGCGGATTGTACTTTTCGTTTTCCATGCCTAGGAGCTAAAAATCGCCCTCATCCTACTATAACATAACGACTTAGCCACCTCTCCACTCTCTACCAGTCTTGTACTTTTCGTTTTTCCCCCCTTACACGGAGATAACCATTGATTTTAATGCGGTTATCCTGCGAGATTTCTTCTGTCTGGAGAGAGTCCGTTTCATTCGGAGATTGCGCATAAACAGAAATACCGGAAAACAATGAAAAGATTGTTACTCCGGCAAAAAACTGAAACTTAAATATTTTTATTTTCATTGCCTGATGTTTTTGCAGGCAAAGTTCGGAAGATTGCTTAGGGTAAAATAACCCTCAAATAGCAAGTAATATCCCTATTGCATAAAACTTATAGAGAGTCGAGAAATTGTTTGGGTTTTATACGATGATATTTATGGAAAGCTTCTGTAAAATGGCTGAGATTGGCGTATCCGACTTTATAGCCCACTTCAGACACCGAGTAGAGACGGGTGGATAGCAGGCGCTTTGCCCATTCCATCTTTTCGGATAGAGCATACTCGGCAATCGCCTTGCCAATGACCTGCTTGAAACATTTCTGTAGTTTGGAACTGCTCATATTGGCTTCGCTTGCCAGTTCTGGAATGCTCGGCACGTTGCCGAGGCTTTGAAGTATTCTGCGACGGACACGAAAGACTGCCTCCACATCATTTAGATTCAAATTGGATAGAGATTTCACCTCCGAGCGCTTTTCAAGTTTTTCGAGGAACATCGTCAGTAACTCTATCGCCTTGCCGTGAAGATGAAGTGCGGAGAACAGGGCATCGCCCTCGGCTATTGACTTGATTCCGTCCAATATCTGCTGCATGGCAGGCGTGATGGTCTCGAACAGATAAAAAGCCTTGTCTGAATGAAGCAGCCGACCGATGTAACTCTCGTGAGCCATATCCATCTTTCTCAGCCAATCCTTATTGAAAGTCAGCGTAATGTTCTCATACCGTCGCTTGGGCGGGAAACTCCACTCGGTGGGGATGCTACTCGAAGGCATGAAGATACCGTCGAGTGTGTCAATTCCTACCGTTTTCGTGCTGGTGCCGATAATCTGCTCGTGCTTATGCTCATTGATATAAAACATCACGGGAATCCATTTTGAATTTTCCACCGAACGGCGAATCATCGTCATCGGCTCGTAGGCCACGAAACTGATATAGGTCAGTGTGAGCCACGGCAACGGATAGTATTGCTTGAAAAAGCCACTACCCACCGAAGGCGGAACGGAAAAACCGTTATCCGTTACCGATGTGCCGAATTGCTCGGCAACCATCTCCATCCAATCTTCTGGCTTATTGATTGCACAAAATTCTATGGTCATATCATCATGTCTTTTTGCAAAGATAATAAATAACGAGGATAAAAGATAGAAGAATGCTTCTATTTTTACCCTCGTTGAATTTGTTTTTAAGAATGAAAATGTAGAAAATTAAGGATTACCGCAAAATGCCCTTATCCATTATTCAAATACGAGCAGACTCGAAGGTACCCCTACTGTGGTAACAACAGGTTTAGGTGAACATGCTCCTGTTGCGGGATTGTAGGTATAGTACCCAGTTCCTTCTTTGCAAGTCATCCCAAAAACTATTTCATCTTTCCATTTCCCATAAGTGAAGCATCCCATACTTGTAGTTAGAGGCAAATTAATTTTCTCGATGGTTTTATTCCGCACATCGATTCTGACGGGTTGATAATTGAAGTCAAGGATAGAAGATTGTGCAGGATCATTGTGCATAGTAAGAGATGGAATATTGACACAAGCATACACAATACCATTTCCTGCATAGTAATAATATAGTATCCAACCATGTGGCTTATCAATACCTGTTGCAGGTGTTTTAGAGAGTTGGAAGTGATAGTCTTTATCCCATTCATCTGTCCCATTCTTAATACGAACAAAACCATCCTTCAAAGGATTATTTCCTTCCATACCGAGGCTGTAAAAATACATATCCCCTAATTCGTCAGTAAATGCAATCGTATGCCGAAACAAGCCGACGAATCCTACGCGGTCATCTTTTATCACTTTCTCAACCTGATGGGTCTTCAAATTAATGATAGCAACCTCTGCGCCAATACCCGGATAAGCAGTGTAGCGTGTTTGCTTCTGCTGAAGAGCTACATACAGTTTGTCTTTCGACTTGGAGAGAACAGCACAACCCGGATCAGGATTATTATCTTTGTATGCGTATTGGGAGAGATCTATTTCTGCCGTTTGTTTCATTGTTTGCACATCAAGTATGCTGATTTTACCACGCTGGCTGAGCACGACATAGGCTTTTCCATCATTCGAAAAGGTTATTTCACCAGGAGCTGAACCTTGTCCGAAAGTCACGGATTCTCCTCTCACGAGATAACCGTTGGCATCACGTGTGAATTTATGAACTTTATCGCCTCCGTTCCCATCGGCGACAAGCACTGTATTCCCTTGGGCAAAAGGGTAGGCTCCGAATGCAAATTCAAAAGCCTTTTTATTGTCCACAGTCTTTTGAGAGAGGTCTGCGAATGTTCCTAAGTAGTCGATTTTTTGATCAACTGTGTTGAAACAAACGAAATGCTGTTTCGTTTCTACAGGACTTGGAGTTGGTTCATCATTCTTATCGCATGACGCCAATCCAAACGTCCCGATAAACATAGCCGATAAAGCCATGTACTGAAATGTTGTTTTTTTCATTGCGTTGTTATTTATAGAGTTAAAAAATATCTTTCGAAAATACATATCTTAGTTTGATATAAAATGTACGTCCTGCCAATGGACGACGGAATTGGTCCCAAACCTCTTTATTGGCGATGTTATGGCATTCTAAAGCTATAGAGTATTTATTTCTGTAAGTCAATAATACTCCAAGATCATTAGTAAAACTGCGAGGAATACGACGTTTCTGTTGTTCCGTCAGTTCCCAAAAATAGAAAAACTCTTCTGTGAATTTCCCATCCCAGAAAGCCTTAACATGCCAATTTTTCAACAATTTATCACTGTGATACTCTGCTCCGAAATTAGCAAACAGATAAGGTATATTGGGGACACGCATTCCCTTTGTCGGATTGGGTGTTGTGCTTTTTGGGAGATAATCGAGAGCATCTCGTACATCTTGATAGGTAAAGTTAGCGTAGGCATATACTGAAGGGGTTATGTCTGCTTTCAATTCAGTTTCAAGACCTTTAATATTGACTTTTTCTGCGTTTACATATCCCGCAGCCATATGCTGATGAATTAGTTTTATCATATCGCTCACTTGCATATAAAAACTGTTTACCTCAAATTGAAGTCTTGATATGCCAAGTATGTTGTTTTTGTCTATCAAAAATCCCAAATTAAAATTGTGACTTTTCTCTGGTTTCAATCCTGCAGCAGGAAATGTAATAATGCCGTCACCAAACAATTCTTTTGAATTAGGAAGACGTATTGCACGCTGATAGGAAGCTTTCAAGTGAAATCCATTGAAAGGCTCATATTTCAACGCTTCAATCCAACCAAATTGTGAAGCAGTATTCTCTTTTTGCTTTGGTGGCGTTGATATTTCATATGAAGTCAAATCATCGATCTTTGAGTTTAGATAATAATGCTTTGCTGACAACATATTAGTTAGTTTCCTGCTGAACAATTTTGATTCATAAGTAAGTCCTGACACAATGCTTGTTTTCTTCCGTGGGAAGCCTGCCACTTCAAAACCTGCATGCTTACTGGCGAGATCATCCTTTGGTTGTTCATGAGCATAATTGAACAATACATTGAGATTGAAATTGTGATTGGACGAAATTTTGTAGTCGAAATTGATACGCTCATTAAATTCGAAAAAATTATCATCCGAAGCGTGAGGAACACTTCCAGTCTCTCCTTGTCCATTGGGAGAGGGATAGATATTTCCTTCGAAGTCATGGTTCACTCGTGCTGTATCTGTAAAATTATTTGTTGTATGAGAGAGAGAAAAATGCGATTCAAAATGGAGACGATTATTCAACATCCCTTTTTTTATCAGCTTGTTCTCGAACATAAGCATACTGGATTTGTTCTCGGCGTGCTGGATATTCTTCAAGACTCCTTGTATCTCGTTAAAACGGTTGTAATACCCGAACTCTGTACTAATCTCATCGAACCAAAGTTTCGTAAAAGCGACTTTCCCTTTCAGCATATACGAACGAAAACGGTCATGGTCTCGCTTCACCAATAGGTTCTCTCTTTCGGGAACTCTGAAGGAGTAATCATTCTTTGCAGAAGTATAATACCCTCCTGCACCGAGCAAAATACCACTCTTTGGGAAATTCTTGCGAGAGAAGACGTTTCCTTTGTGTGTTTGATAAGAACCTAATTCATACGAAGCATCTAAATAGTCCGTACTGAATTCTTTCGTAACGATATTGACCGCTCCCCCCAATCCGTCGCAACCGAAACGAGCAGGAATGATACTCTTATAGACTTCTATCCGTTCGATAATATCTATAGGAATTTCATCAAGAGAAAACGTACCGTCCGAAGTGCTCATAGGAATTCCATCCCACAGTATTTGGATGCGATTGCCTTCTAATCCATGAACAATAATTCTTGAACTGCTTCCCAAACCACCAGTTTGTCCGACTTTCAATCCTATGGTCTTATCTAAGATGGTCTCCAAAGAAACTGAGCGACCTTGTAAATCTTTACCATTGATTACAGTAATTGCTTCAGGAGACTCACGCATAAATTGAACTTTGGATTTACCTGTAACAACAACGCCATCCAACTCTCGTGCATTTGCCCGAAGACGTATTGTATGCTTTTTTATGGACGATTTCAACGTATCTATAGCCGTTTCATAACCGACATATCGGGTTAAAACAACATAAGAATCGACACCTTTCGCTTGTATTTGGACGATACCACGCCGATTGGTTAAAGCACCATTCTTAAAAGAAGGAACTCCTATTGGTTTCCATTGAACAGTTGCTGCCTCTATTCCATTTCCATTATCCGCATCGACAACCTTTAATTCGACTGTATTTGTCTGCGCATAGAGGTGTAGCGGAAATAGTATTGAAAGAAGCAACAGACTTACACACTTTGAAGTATAATCATATCTTGAAACTTTCATACAGTATATTTCTCTTTGAAACTTCTTGCAAAGTTAAAATGGTTATTCCGCAGAAAATACCCCTATTCTCCATACGTATGCCCCTGTTGTAGCATTTCTATGATATATCGTTTCGGGGCATTCTTCTATTCATTCAGGGTATTTTATCCGTGCTCATCTCCGTACCTTTGCATCTTAGAAAAATCAAACAGAAATCGATATGAATAAAGAGAAAATGAAGCCTCTTGATGAGGAACGGGAGAGCCGTAGCCTGCTCTCCAATGCAGTGGTTGTGCTGCAACTCGTTTTCGGCACACTGCCCCTGCTGCTCGTGGTATGGGCGGTGGACAAGTTGATGAACGGCACATTCTCTTCCACAATAGTTTGGGGAGTTGGAGGAGTAATGATCCTATTCGCCTTGCTTCGAGGCGTGTTCTACGGAACTTCGATTTGGCGGGCGCACCGCTCGGCTTACAATGCCCTTACACGATTGAGGTTGCGTATCATAAGTCATTTGCAACGCTTGCCACTCGGATTTTTTCAGGAGCGTAAGGTGGGCGACTTGGTGAACATCATTAACCATGACGTGGAGCAAATTGAGATTTATTTGGCACACGGATTACCCGAGATCCTCTCGGCAACGCTTTTCCCTGCCTTACTATGGGTAATCATTATGGTGTTAGACTGGCGTTTGGGGCTGTCGCTCATTTCTCTTTTGCCTGTAGCATTTCTTCTGCAAATGGCTGTCAAAACACTTTGGGGAAAGAGCTTTCAACACTTTATGGAAAGTACGCAAAAAATGTCGGAAGACCTTTTGGAATATGTGGCTACCATACCGGTAATCAAGGCTTTCAGCAACGAGGAAAACAGAACGCAGCAGGTGCTTGGTGGTATGCGCGACTACATCCGTTGGGTGAAGCGAAGTATGTTCAGCGTTACTGTTCCGATGACATTGATAACGATGTTCTTGGAAGGTGGTATCGTAGTAATGACCCTTGTCGGGCTATGGCTGATGACTTCGGGCGAACTGACCGTGACACGTTTTATCCTTGCCCTAATATTGGGTGGACTGTTCTCGTCCTCCTTTGCTAAGTTGGCGACATTCCAACATGTCCGAATCGTCTATGGACAGTCGTTGGCAAAAGTGCAGTCCATCACAGAGGTACAGACAAAGGACACGGCGGACAAGAAAACGGATACGACACAAACGGATGTTTGTTTCGAGCACGTTACATTTTCCTATCCAAACAAGAAAGACAATGCGCTGAAAGATGTATGTCTTCAATTTCCGAGAGGAAGCCATACTGCTATCGTCGGCG
>ERZ773250.316-NODE-316-length-29937-cov-11.693528_pt1 | contig 29937 bp, 19 predicted proteins | sample MGYA00511258_ERZ773250 | MGnify/ENA primary metagenome ERZ773250 (study PRJEB29015, sample SAMEA2738164) | human oral metagenome | biome: human oral; feature: human-associated habitat; material: saliva | place: China | collected 2187 ... | reverse complement strand
TTGAACACACCGTTCTCTATCTCGTAGGTCACCTGACTCGCCTCGTTTACCACAGGGCGCAATCCCTCAATCCAGTCCTCATAGTCTAAAGACTGATGGAAGGTAGTGAACGTAAGGCGCCCATCGTCCTTAAGCTGATTGTATCTGCTTACTATCTCCTCCCTACTCCGTCCATTGCTCATAAACCTTGGGTCGCACAGCCGCACAGCCAATTCAGGTACATCGTAAGTCTTACCTGTACCCGGTGCACCGTGCAAAACAATGTTCTTACGCCGTCTCCATATACCGACAATATCGTCATACCGAGTACTTTTTGAGCTATTATTTGTATCTGTATTCATCTTCTTATCCAATTTATCTTGCATATAGTCTTTCATGCACCAGAATAAAGTCTGAACCGCAAGGTTGAGTGGTTTGTTTTTGAATCGTTCGATTTCTTTCAGCATAATCTGCTGTATCTCTTCTCCATAATGTTCTACAAAGCCATTAATAAGTTCCATAAAATGGCCATACTTCTCCCCTGCCTTTCGAGGAGTATAACCAAAATAGCGCCAAATATTACGATAGATTTCATCCTTATAGAAGGTGTATTTCTCTGGATAAACACATGTTAGCAAGGCTGCGGCTGTACGTTCATCATTTGCATTGTTCTTCCATTTACCTGAACATAATGCTTCCATCTCTGACTTAAAAGCAGCCAATCGAGTCGTCAATGGGATAGACTCGTTAATCAAATGTTGACAACAAACACTTGTCTTGTCGGCTTCATTATCCACCAAATACTTAATAACAGTATCAACACGAGGGTTGTCTACTATGTTTTCTCCCCTAAGAGAGTCAAAGACTTTAAGAACTTCTTTTCCCTCCACCCTATCGAGTAAGTCCCATTTATAGTATTCTCCATATTCTATAAATAGCTTTTCTTTCTCAAAGATGTCGATGAGTTCTTCCATAAGATAGACTCTGAAAGCATCTACAAGTTCATCACGCATCTGCCATAGGAAACCTTGTCTTGTCTCCCGACCTTTCTTCATTGCAATGCACCAGTAGATTTCTTTATTATCTGCCCCTACTACTCTAAATCTATTTAATCGCCTTTGTACCCACTTAGAGAAGTTATATACCTTACTGTTATAGTACTGGGCAGGTTTTCCATACTGTTTAGAGACCTTTGTACAAGTTGCCATATTCCCATCTTGACGTAGGAAACACAGCAATGCTTCATGATATGGCATCGACCGCTCATCACGTAATATATCAAGCCACTCAGCCGTAGTAATTCCTATATCACCACAACTATAATCTCCGTTTGTATTGACAGTTTTATATAATGTCTTTATTGCCATAACTCAACAATCGTATGTTGTTTATTCATTTTATTATCGTTTCAGACCCAAGATTAAAATCATCAAGATAGAAAACAGCCCACCATCAAGCAATTAAATGTAGTCCTCTCTCACAGCATTTAGCTATGGGAAAGGCGAGAGGAGGGCTGGAGGAAGAGGCCACCCAGCCTATTCTTTCTCCGAGGCGGTGAGCTTCTTTCTATTCTGAATCCACCATTTCACAGCGGCTTGCATAATAGCTTGCATACCATCGCAGATTTCGTCGATATTAGCTTGCGTCAGTTCACCATTGCCCTCGCCGCCCGCATGCTTCAAGATGAAGGTCTTGTCTTGTAAGGAATAGCCACAAAGCGAACGGCTCTTCACCTCCTTCAAGTCTGCTTCGAAGCGTTCTGGCGTGGTGTGTAACACTTGTACATTAAGGCGAGGCCACGTAGTGCACTCAATTAACTCAAACTCTTTTCCGTCTACTTCACGAACGGAATAATGGAAATCAAATGTTTTCATTGTCTTATTTTGTCTTTATTAAACTCATTTTGTCGCCTGTTCTTCCTTGCTTCCAACGCTGGAGTTTTCCATAAACTCACAAGGGTTACAGCAGTCCCAAAGCCCATCCGCAAAGTAACAACAGTCCTTGTATGTAAATATTTTTCGTCCTCTCCCTATCAGTGTACGCCCTTCTTGTTTCAAGCGGACGCCCTTCTTGCCTGCAAAACATGCCCTTCTTGGGTGTTGCGAAGGCCCTTCTTGATGCTTACTAAGGCCCTTCTTGCATCGAGTTTATAAGTGATTGATATCTTGTTAGTTGCGATTTCGGTTTTTAATCATATCACTCTATAGTCGTAAGGGGTTTCTCGTGCGCTTTTGTCAGGTTTTTTCATGAGCACTGTAAAAACCCTTGGAGTTTTTTCTCTCACAGAGTTCACAGATTTAACAGAAGCCTACTTGCTAACGTTTAGAACCCACAAACGCCTGCAGGCAGGCGACAGATATCACAGAATTTACTGCTAACGTGAGCTGAAAGGCTCTGTGTTATCGGTTGAGAGCAAGGAGCTTTGCAGCCTCACCCCCAACCCCTCTCCGAATGGAGAGGGGAGTGATCACCGAGATACCCCCACATGTCCTCCAGATGTTCAGCGGCCCATCTCCTATCATCAGCAGGCCAAAAGGGGTAACCTCACATACTACTCCCCTCTCCATTCGGAGAGGGGCTGGGGGTGAGGCCTCTGTGTTCTCTGTATGCCGAAGGCCTTCTGTGTGCTCGAAACGTGCGCCTAAATGCTCAGTGAACTCTGTGCGCTCTGTGAGAGAAAAAACTCTCCAGCGTGAGAGGAAAAACTCCCCAGCGACTTGCATGAATCTTATCTTATCGAGAGGGTGCGTTTTATTTCTCACAGATTTACACAGAAGAACAGAACACACAGCATCCCACAGAGACATTAAGTCAACCGATATCACAGAACCTTACACCCATCTTTAGCTGAAACGCTCTGTGTTCTCTGTATGCCGGAGGCCTTCTGTGTGCTCGAAACGTGCGCCTAAATGCTCAGTGAACTCTGTGCGCTCTGTGAGAGAAAAATACCCCTATGTGGAGGATGTTGGCTTAGTTATATCCCTTATTGACGGTCTTGTAGGGGTAACCTCACATATTACTCCCCTCCCTACGGGGGAGGGGCAAGGGGGAGGGGCCGGTCGGTGTAGAGTGTGGGGCCAGCTGGTTTTGCACCCTCTACCACTCGTATACAGTATCATTTCAGCCTCAGCAAGAGGAACAAAAAAAGCCTGCTACACCCATGCAGCAGACTTTCAAACTAATACCTTATGCTTTTAACTTAAACGAGTTTTCGATACTTGCGAGCTCAGCATGGAAGCCCTTATCAACCTTCAGACGGTCTTCTATCTTCGAACAACTGTGGATTACGGTGCTGTGGTCGCGGTTTCCGACCAGCTTACCGATACGGCTTGCAGGCATCTTAGTGTATTTCTGTGCCATATACATGCTCACTTGGCGTGCCATCACTATGTCTTTCTTACGCGAACGAGAGTTGACAGCTGTCATCGTAACATTATAATGCGAGCAAACCTTATCCAAGATATCATCGATGGTCAGCGGTTCATCATCAATCTTCACGGCACGCTTGATGACACGCTCAGCCAGTCGCATATCAATATTACTGTTATAGACAACGCTGTAAGCAAGGAGCGAGTTGATAACACCCTGCAGATCGCGCACGCTACCATTAGCTGTTTCAGCAATGAAGCGCACCACATCCTCTGGTATATTGAGTCCGTCGCGTTTTATCTTACTATGGAGAATATCCACACAGAGCTGTACGTTAGGTTTTTCTAACTCTGCTATCAGACCGCAAGAGAAACGTGTTAGTAGGCGGTCGTTCATCCCCTTGAGGTCGACGGGTGGTCGGTCGCTTGCTAAGATAATTCGTTTACCGTTGCGGAAGAGGTGGTTGAAGATATGGAAGAAGGTGTCTTGCGTCTTCGTAGCAGTAACCCATTCCTGTATATCATCGACTATCAAGACATCAATCGTTTGATAGAAATTGATAAAGTCGTTGGTAGTGTTCTGTCGAACAGAGTCGGTGTACTGCACCTGAAAGAGGCGAGCAGAGACATATAACACACGCTTCTGCGGATAAAGCTGCTTAGCTTTTAATCCGATAGCATTAATAAGGTGAGTCTTACCACAGCCCGATGGACCATAGATGAACATAGGGTTAAACTGCGTTGTGTTAGGGTGTTCTGCAATAGAAAGGCCGATAGAACGAGGTAGCTTATTACTGTCACCTTCCACATAGTTGCTGAATGACTTATGAGGGTCGAGTTGTGAGTCGAGGTCTTGCGGTACAGTATCGAGCACAGTAGGACTCTGGTTAGCCCGTGCGGTAGGGCGTTGTGAAGCCACATCCTCGATGGTGTCCTGCTCTAAGTCTTGTGATAAGTGATTTTCCTGGTCAACCATCACGCGGTAAGTAAGCTGTACTCCCTGTCCGAAAACACGTGTGAGGACCTTACGTAGCAAGTCTACGTAATGTCCTTCCAGATACTCATATACGAACTGACTTGGGACCTGCACTAACAAAGTCTTTGATGCTGGCTTGTACGATTGGAGTACAATCGGACGGAACCAAGTATCAAATTGCTGCTCGGTCACATTCTCCTTTATGAGCTGGAGGCAACTATCCCAAAGTGTTTTAGGACTCGCATTCATAACTGGTTGTCTATCGTTTCTATGTCTTTCTATGAGGTATTGGCATGCCAACTACCCCTTGTTTATTATTTGATAGTGCAAAGATAGCAATTTATTTATAAAGAGAACTATCGCTAACTCTATACCTCTTAATTATAAAAAGGTGTAAAACGTTATATTTGTGGACTTTGCGTCATCTTGCATCTCAGGTAGCATATAAGCGTAGTTGTGTATTTCTAAGTATTTGAAGAACAAGTACTTTACTACTGCTAACCACGGAAACGACCCAAGTAGTGAAACAAACACAAGGGAGAGGGGAAGAAGCTGATACTCAAAAGGCTTCAACACGCATCCCTTGTGTGTGAAACATCGACCGTTCTATTTAGACCTTATTTAAATTACTTGTCCTTTCTTCCGAATAGAGAGAAGTGTACATAACGTTTCGGATGAGCCTTGACATTAGTCAAAAGACTATCTGCTGAGCGCACTGTATTATTCAAATTATTATACAGATTAGCGTCATTAAGCATTAAGCCTAATGTTCCCTCGTTGCTATTCAGCTTGGCTGTAAAGGCGTTCATATTGTCAATAGTAGCGTTCACCTTGGCCATTGTCGTCGCAATGTCAAGTTCGTTCACCTTATTATTAAGGTTGCCCATCATCGTGTTAGCACCACGGATGGCCCCACGCGCCTCTGTTATGCCCTTGTTAGCATTGAGCATTACACCGTTAGCATTGTCCATCACTCGGCCAGCCTTCCCTACCACAGTAGGCAAAGCACCATTGGCTTGTGCAAGCAGTTGGTTGAGTTCGCGAGAGGTAGTGGTGAGGTTGGTGGTTATATCTTCCACATTGTGAAGCGAAGTACGCAGGGCTGGGTCGGCAAGGAGGCTGTTCACGCTTCCAAGGATGCTGTCTACCTTAGGTAACATCTTCTGAATAGCAGGCACCATACCCTTTATGTCGCCCAGAGTACCATCGTTGATGCGACCGTCTATCCACCCGTTAGCAGCCAACAACGTCTTACTCTCGCCAAGTTTCAAGACTACCTTCACATTACCCATGATGTCGCTAATAATCTCAGCAGTAGTACCTTCTGGCACCTTCATAGTCTTATCTACATCGATATCAACGGTGATAGACTCGCCTAACTTATCATAGTTGTAGTCGATATTACGCACTACACCGACCTTAAAGCCGCGAGCGTAGACAGGAGTAGACGTGGATAAGCCCGTGATATCATTGAACTTAATCCTATAATGCGCATCATTCGAGAAGAGAGACAGACCTTTCAGGAACTGGATCCCAAAGAACAATACAACGATCGCAAGTAGTGCTACTACGGCAATCTTTACTTGTGGCGTAAATACTTTCTTCATATCTTGTTTACTTTACTTATTCTTTTTATTCCTTAGAAACTCTGATATCGCTTGGTTGACATCCATTCGTGAGCCGTCTTTATAGGCAATTATAAACGATTGTGGGAAGTCCTTTAATAGATTGTTGCGCATGCGCGCTATCTCATTATAATTCGTACTTGACCCTACCGTGTACTTATAATAATTGCCCTCTTGCGTACAGTCGATGTCTGTGCGGCCTCGGAAGAGCGGACTACCAGCGTGTAGCTGCTTGTTGGAGGCCATGACCTGTATCTTAAACACAGGTACGCTCGTCTGGGCAGTAGTACGGTCGTCACACGTTGGCAGGAGGTCTTTGATAGCAGCCGATATCCGCTTCTTAGCCTCTTCCACCTTACTCATACGACGGGGCTTCTCAGTCTGTGAGACAGTCTGACGTCGCTCCGTTGGCACAACAGTACGAGGTTTGTCGACAGGGGCCGTTGGGATGACACGATCGATGACTATCTTCTTATTCTCAACAGGGCGGTAAGGGACAACGATGCGGGTGTCGTACTTGTTCTTATACTGTACGAAAGCATTGTAGATACCCCTCGCCATGGCATCAATACCCTCTGGTGAGTTAAGATACTCTTCCTCGTCTGCAGCAGTGATAAAGCCTAACTCTATCAGACAACTCGGCATATAACTCTCACGAAGGACAAGGAAACCAGCCTGATGGACACCCTTGTCGATACGACCAGCCGATGAGCAGACAGCGTTCTGTATCATTCTTGCCAGCTCAACACTCCTTTCCATGTTCGCATTCTGCATGAACTCGAACATAATATAGCTCTCTGACGAATTAGGGTCAAAGCCCTGATAGGTCTGCTGATAGCCTTTCTCCATGGAGATAACGCTGTTCTCTCGCTTAGCCACGTCAAGGTTATCCTTCGCACGGTGCATACCTAAGGTGTAAACTTGGAACCCTTTCACATACCGACCAGAGGCAACAGAGTTTGTGTGGACCGATACAAACAGGTCGGCCTTTGCTTTGTTGGCTATATCAGCACGCTGATGTAAAGGAATGAACACATCGCTCTTTCGCGTATATATCACATTGACGTCGGGCATATTACGCTCTACATAACGCCCAAAAGCCAAGGCTATATTCAAGTTGATGTCCTTCTCTTTGGATATAGCACCTATCGCACCAGCATCATGACCACCATGACCGGGGTCGATAACCAATGTGAAACGCCCGTTTGCAGCCCATGTAAGACCAGCAAACATGACCAAGAAGACAAAGAGAAGCGATATTTTCTTAAACATACTTAATTCTTTAGGGGAACAAAGATACGGCTTTTCGGTGGGAAACCATGGCTCTAATCTTTGGTTTTATCATTTATTAAGTGTAATTCAACGCCTGCCCCTTCACTATCAGCACCCATGGGTGGGTTTTTCTTGACTATCTTTAAGTCGATACTACTTATCTCTGGGAAGGCGACTGACAGCTCTTTAACAAGGGAACCAGCGGCTGACTCTAACAGACGGGCGGGTCGGCTCATCACTTCTCTAACGATGTCGAATACCGTTGCATAGTTCAGCGTGTCGGCGACATCATCGCTCTCCATGGCCTTAGCAAACGGATAGCCTATACGGAGATCGACAACATAAAGATTACCAACAACACGCTCCTGCGCTCCTACTCCTATGCGAGCATGGAAATGGAGACCCTGCAGAAGAATGTAACTTGTCATTATTTTCATCATTACTTACGAGAAATGAGGACAAAAGAAGGCCTTTGTCCTCTGGGTTCATACTGACTGCTATCCGCAACGTGAGGCCCCACAGTTGGTACAGATAAGGCAGCCTTCTTGATAGACAAGGGTCTCCTGCCCACAAACAGGACATTTTAAGCCTGAAGCACTGGTCCCATCAGTGACGTACTTCTTCAATGCGCGCTCCACACCATTCTTCCATGTATTAATGCTTTCACTCTTTAGTTGCAACGAGCCGACGAGCTTGATGACATGATCGATTGGCATTCTGTAGCGTAAGACACCAGAGATCAGCTTCGCATAGTTCCAATACTCTGGATTAAACTTTTCTGATAAGCCCTCGACAGTGGTCTTATAACCACGCTTGTTCTCAAACTGAAAGTCGTAACGATGCGTACCGTCTTCTGCGGTCTGCTTGATGATCTTTCCCTTTGTAACGCTCTTTGGAAGGGCAATACCCTCCTCATCATCTTGTAAGCCCGTGAAGATCTCGTAGGGATAACCCTCTAACAAACCTACGAAGGCCACCCATTTCTCTTTGTTGTTTTGGAACCTCACGACATCACACTCCAGTTCCTTTGGGCGTACCTCAATGACTTGTGGATGATTGCAGATGTGCTCGTGATGTTCTTCGGCTGAGTTTAAGTCCTTTGCCTTCTCCTCATCAGCAGGCTTGTTCTCCTTGGTCTTGTCTTTCTTTGACACTGATATCATCACACCCGAACGGCTTCCATCACGATAGATGGTGCAGCCCTTGCATCCACTACGCCATGCCTCGACATAAAGCTTATTAACCAGAGCCTCATCAACTTGGTTAGGTAGGTTCACTGTCACGGATATAGAGTGGTCAACCCACTTCTGTATCTCACCTTGCATACGCACCTTCATCAGCCAGTCGACGTCGTTTGCCGTTGCTTTATAATAAGGAGAGCGTTTCACAAGTTCGTCTATTTCTTCTTGGCTATACCTCTTTTGTGTGTCAATCCCGTTCACCTCCATCCATGTAAGGAACTTACGGTGGTAGACAATGTACTCTTCGAAGGAATCGCCAACCTCGTCGACGAAGTCTACATGTACGTCTGTATCATTAGGATTAACCTTACGACGACGCTTGTAGACAGGCATGAAGACTGGTTCGATACCTGATGTCGTCTGTGTCATAAGCGAGGTTGTACCCGTAGGGGCTATCGTCAAGCAGGCTATATTCCTACGACCATACCTCTTCATATCCTCGTAGAGCTGCGCATCGGCCTCCTTTAATCGTAGAATAAACGGATTGTTCTCCTCACGCTTAGCATCATATATCTCGAAGGCACTACGCTCCTGTGCCATTGTCACTGATGAGCGATAAGCATTCAGGGCTAATGCACGATGAATGGAAACGGAGAAATCGGTTGCTTCCTGCGTTCCATAACGTAAGCCCATAGCAGCTATCATATCGCCCTCGGCCGTGATACCCACTCCTGTGCGTCGACCCTGACAACTCTTCTTCTTTATCTTCTCCCAGAGATGATACTCTGCACTCTTCACCTCATCTTGCTGCGGATCGCTCTTAATCTTCGTTAGGATGAGGTCTATCTTCTCCATTTCAAGGTCGATGATGTCGTCCATTAGTCGCTGTGCGAGCTGTGCATGACGTTCAAACAACTCTTTGTCAAAGCGTGCATGGTCTGTGAATGGATCGATAACGTAGGAGTAGAGGTTCAATGACAAGAGTCTACAACTATCGTAAGGACAGAGAGGTATCTCTCCACATGGGTTTGTTGAAACGGTCTGGAAACCAAGGTCAGCATAACAGTCGGGGATGCTCTCACGGATAATCGTATCCCAGAACAGCACGCCCGGCTCGGCACTCTTCCATGCGTTATGTACTATCTTCTCCCACAGTTCCTTGGCCGATACCTCCTTGGTAACGGCTGGCTCATCGCTATCAATAGGGAACTGCTGTACGTAAGGTTTACCTTCAACGACGGCTTGCATGAACTCGTCGGTTATCTTCACAGACACATTGGCACCTGTCACCTTACCTTCTTCCATCTTGGCATCGATGAATGCCTCTGAATCGGGGTGTTTAATACTTACCGAAAGCATCAAGGCTCCACGCCTACCGTCCTGTGCCACCTCACGTGTACTGTTCGAATAACGCTCCATGAAAGGGACAAGACCAGTAGAGGTCAGGGCCGAGTTGTTCACTGGCGAACCTTTCGGACGGATGTGGGAGAGGTCATGACCGACGCCACCACGGCGTTTCATCAACTGTACCTGCTCTTCGTCGATACGCATGATAGCACCGTATGAATCGGCATTACCGTCTAAGCCGATGACAAAACAGTTGGAGAGCGATGCCACCTGATGGTTGTTACCGATACCAGTCATCGGACTACCAGCTGGGATAATATATCTGAAATGGTCTAAGAGGTCGAACACCTCTTGTGCCGTCAATGGATTCTTATATTTCTGCTCAATACGTGCTATCTCGTTAGCTATGCGCCAGTGCATCTGTTCTGGCGACTTCTCGTAGATGTTACCATAGCTATCTTTCATCGCATACTTGTTGACCCACACTCGAGCAGCAAGTTCGTCGCCACCGAAATAAGCTAAGGTAGCTTGAAAGGCTTCGTCGAAAGAGTAAGTTTGATTGGTTGTCATTATCGTTGTTTTAGATTTTTTTCGTCTGCGAAGTTACGAATTGTTTTCCAAAATAGAAAACATTTACTTAACTTTGTAGCACTAAAATCATCTAAAATGGAAATGTTTAATAACAGAAGGACTATAAGGAAATATACCTCAAAGGAGGTGTCTGAGGATTTAATAAGAACTTTGTTGGAGAAGGCGGAACGTACTCCTACAATGGGTAACCTGCAGCTCTACTCGGTTGTCATTACTCGGGAAGCGGAGAAGAAGGCGCAACTTGCACCGGCTCACTTTAATCAACCGATGGTGACTGGGGCTCCAGTTGTTCTCACGTTCTGCGCTGACTTCCGTCGTACTACGCTTTGGGCGGAGAACCGTAAGGCAATGCCTGGATACGACAATTTCCTTTCGTTTCTCAATGCGGCTACTGATGCACTGCTCTACTGTCAGACCTTCTGCAACCTTGCCGAGGAGGAGGGATTAGGCACATGTTTCTTAGGAACAACCATCTATAACCCGCAGTCGATTATTAAGACGCTCGGTCTGCCTCGCCTTGTGATGCCTGTTGCAACCATCACCCTCGGTTGGCCTGATGAGAACCCACCCCTCACCGACCGCCTACCTATCGATAGTATCATCCATAACGAGACTTACAACGATTATACTCCAGCCCGCATTGATACGTTCTACACTCCTAAGGAACAACTCGAAGAGAATAAACACTTTGTGGAAATCAACCATAAAGAGACGCTCGCACAGGTGTACACCGACCTAAGATATACTAAGGAGGCGAATGAAGCAATCTCGGAAGTGTTGCTAAAGACGCTGAAAGAACAAGGTTTTATGTAGGATTAACAATCACCTAATAGCCTACCATCATCATCCAACACCCATCACCCAACACCCAACAGAGAACCTCACCCCAACCCCTCTCCGAATGGAGAGGGGCGTGATTACCGTGATACCCTTATTTACTCGATATAGTTATCCAAATTACTCTCCCTACTCTTCGAGAGAGACGACTATTATCACGCTATCTATCATCCCATACTTTACACTCTACCAGATAATTACGACGCTCTTCCCTACCCTCTCTTATTATTTTACCAATACCCCGCACGTCACGTAATTACGCCCTATACTCTCCGTGCTAAGACCTAACTCATCATGTGTCAATATCCCGCACGTACTTAGTCAATGTCCTTAACACCACCTGTTAACAACCAACATTCTGGCAGCTAATATCTAATACGTAAACCACTAACGCTCCCCTCATATTCTATTATTATCATCCTTCAATACTCTCAACCAACTACTCCTTATTATATATAGCCAAGTTAGGTGTTGAGTGGTGGGTGTTAGGTATTGAGTGGTGGGTGTTAGGGGTTGAGTGGTGGGTGTTGGGTGTTGAATGTTGGGGGTTAATGATTAGCCTTGGGGGTGTTAGGTGTTGAGTGTTGGGGGTTAATGATTAGCTTAGATGGGTGTTAAGTGTTGAATGTTAAGCGTTAATGATTAGCTTAGGTGGGTGTTGGGTGTTGAATGTTGGGTGTTTATGATTAGCTTTGGTGGGTGTTGGGTGATGAGTGTTAGGTGCTGATGATTAGTCAAAGAGGCGTCAGAGTAAATGCAAGTTCCTATCACGACACAAGCAGCGAAGTAGGGGTAACCTCGGTAATCACTCCCCTCTCCATTCGGAGAGGGGTCGGGGGTGAGGTCCCAGAACGCCTCCGGCATACAGAGAACACAGAACGTTATTGCTAAAGAAGGGTGTTGGGTGATGAGTGTTAGGTGCTGATGATTAGCTAACGTTGGCTGTAAGGTTCTGTGAAATCGGTTGACTTAATGTCTCTGTGAAACTTTGTGTGTTCTGTTCATCTGTGTTTTTCTGTGAGAAATAGAACGTACCCTCTGGATGAGTAAAACGCTAAACATTCAATAGGGATTGTCAAGATATTTCAGTTATCATGCCCCTCTCTTTTCATCGAAAGGCCGGGCTTGATGCAAGAAGAGGGCTTTCAACGTTCGAGAACATGGCTTTCTTGTCCCATGAAGGGCGTCTTCTGCAAGCAAGGAGGGCATATACTCAAATGCTAAATGTAATTAGCTGATTTCTTGTGGGTTATATGCTTGGTTGTAAATGATGATTTTTGCTTGTCTTGTGGTAGTTAGTTTGATGATGTGTAATGATTTTTCACGACAGGGAAGACTTGTTGCATGGAGAGGAAGGGGGCTACGAGGCAGTGTCTCGGAGGTCTGAACAGCAGGACACGGAGGGGTGAAAGGCAGGGGTCGAGGGAGGGCAAACCTCTCTCTATGAGCCCTGTGTGTTCTGCTCATCTGTGTTCTCTGTGAGAAAAAGAACGTTTTTGAGATTCGCTGGGGAGTTTTTTCTCTCACAGAACTCACAGATTTAACAGAACATTTTGCGCACAGTTTCGAACCCATAAGAGAGTGGCCCCTCCCCCAACCCCTCCCCCGCAGGGAGGGGCGTGATATGTGAGGTTACCCCTACAAGACCGCCATTAAGGGACATAACAAAACCTACATCCTTTTTATAGGGGTATCTCGGTGATTACTCCCCTTCCCTTCGGGGGAGGGGAAAGGGGAGGGGCCGCTCTCTCTCTCATGTTTTCTCTTTTCTTTCTCTCACAGAGTTACACAGAAGAACAGAGCGTACAGGGTTGCACAGAGACATTAAGTCAACCGATAACACAGAGCGTTTAAGCTAATCTCAGCAGTAAATTCTGTGATATCTGTCGCCTGCTTGCAGGCGTTTGTGGGTTCCCCCTGTTAGCAGAAAGGCCTCTGTTCATCTGTGAAAATCTGTGAGAGATATAATTTCCAACGAGCCTCTTGCGTTCTTTCTCTCACAGAGTTACACAGAAGAACAGAACGTACAAGGGTGCACAGCCCCATTAAGACACAAGCAGCGAAGTAGGGGTAACCTCGGTGATCACGCCCCTCCCTTCGGGGGAGGGGAAGGGGGAGGGGCCGCTAACCAATAGGGGTAGCCTCGGTGATCACGCCCCTCTCCATTCGGAGAGGGGTTGGGGGTGAGGCTCTTAATAGCTTCGTTCTGTTTCACAGTGACATTTTCTCCTATCTTTTTTACCCCAAATCGCTTGACAATCAATATTTTTTTATATATTTGCGACATCTTTGAATCTATTATAACAACAACCTAAAAACTTCGAATTATGGAACACATTCCACAAGTCTTTTGGCTTATTCCCATCGCATCGGTGTGCGCCTTGGGGATGGCATGGTATTTCTTCAAATCTATGATGAGGTCTGAAGAGGGCACACCCCGCATGATTGAGATTGCTGAATACGTGCGTCGTGGTGCTATGGCCTACCTGAAACAGCAGTACAAGGTCGTATTGATTGTCTTTGTTGTCCTTGCGATTGTCTTCGCAATCATGGCTTACGGCTTCAATGCACAGAACGAATGGGTACCGTTCGCATTCCTTACTGGTGGGTTCTTCTCTGGTCTTGCAGGCTTCTTCGGGATGAAGACTGCCACCTACGCCAGTGCCAGAACGGCCAATGCAGCACGTAATGGACTCAACGACGGACTCAAGATTGCTTTCCGTTCGGGCGCTGTCATGGGTCTTGTTGTCGTTGGATTAGGCTTGTTAGACATAGCCATCTGGTTCATTGTCCTCACTTGGTTCTATACTGATAAGATGACGACAAGCGAGATGCTTATCACTATCACGACTACGATGTTGACCTTCGGTATGGGTGCTTCAACGCAGGCGTTGTTTGCTCGTGTGGGTGGTGGTATCTATACAAAGGCTGCCGATGTGGGGGCCGACCTCGTTGGTAAGGTGGAAGCAAACATCCCTGAAGACGACCCACGCAACCCGGCTACGATTGCCGACAACGTGGGCGACAACGTAGGCGACGTCGCTGGAATGGGTGCCGACCTATACGAAAGCTATTGTGGGTCAATCCTCTCTACGGCTGCCTTGGGTGCAACGGCCTTCGCAGCATCGTCAGGTGATATGCAACTAAAGGCTGTCATCGCGCCAATGCTCATCGCTGCAGTCGGTGTCTTCCTTAGTCTCTTTGGCATCTTCCTCGTGAGAACGAAGGAGGGAGCTACGATGAAAGACCTTCTCCACGCTTTAGGCCTTGGCACGAACACGGCGGCTGTACTCATTGCGGCGGCGAGCTTCCTCATTCTCTACCTCTTAGGACTGGAGAACTGGTTAGGTGTTAGCTTCTCAGTCATCACGGGCTTGGCGGCAGGAGTTATCATCGGACAAGCAACGGAGTACTATACCTCACAGAGTTACATGCCTACGAAGGCTATCTCTGAAGCCAGTCACACGGGTGCGGCAACGGTGATTATAAAAGGTATCGGTACGGGTATGATTTCTACTTGTGTACCTGTCCTCTCTATCTCAGTGGCTATCATGCTGAGTTATCTCTGTGCCAACGGCTTCGATATGTCGATGTCAGCCCTCTCTATTCAGCATGGCTTGTATGGAATAGGTATCGCTGCAGTCGGCATGCTATCTACTTTAGGTATCACCTTAGCGACAGATGCCTACGGACCAATTGCTGATAATGCAGGCGGAAATGCGGAGATGAGCGAGTTAGGAGCGGAGGTGCGCCATCGTACAGATGCCCTTGATGCCTTGGGTAACACTACGGCTGCTACGGGTAAGGGCTTTGCCATCGGTTCGGCAGCACTGACGGCTTTGGCGTTGTTGGCTTCTTATATCGAAGAGATAAAGATTGCCATGGCACGTGTCGGTACACAGATGACGAACGTTGCAGGCGAGACCATCGATGCCACAAAGGCTACTATCCCCGACTTCATGAACTTCTTCCAAGTGAACCTGATGAACCCGAAGGTGCTTGTCGGTGCTTTCATCGGTGCGATGGCGGCCTTCCTCTTCTGCGGACTAACGATGGGCGCAGTGGGTAGAGCTGCTGGTAAGATGGTGGCAGAGGTGCGCCGTCAGTTCCGTGAGATTAAGGGTATATTAGAAGGAACAGGTACACCAGACTACGGCCGATGTGTGGAAATCAGTACACAAAGTGCTCAACACGAGATGATTATCCCATCGCTCTTGGCCATCATCATCCCCGTCATCGTGGGTCTTCTGCTCGGTGTAGCAGGCGTATTGGGCTTATTGGTAGGCGGTTTGGCCGCTGGCTTCACCCTTGCCGTCTTCATGTCGAATGCTGGTGGTGCATGGGATAATGCGAAGAAGTATGTCGAAGAGGGTAATTTCGGTGGTAAAGGCTCTGATGCTCATAAGGCTACTGTGGTCGGAGACACCGTTGGCGACCCCTTCAAAGACACTTCTGGACCATCGCTCAACATCCTTATTAAACTCATGAGCATGGTGAGCATCGTCATGGCGGGCCTCACTGTCGCTTGCCTCTAACGGTCTGCTCGGATTTATTTTCACGAGTGGAAAGATTTTTTTTCATGAAAAGAAATATTTTTCTTCACGACAAGAAATATTTCTTTTCATGAACATAATTCGTCGTGATGTTATTTTTCTACGGTCGACATCTTTGTTTTCAGCATACTGCCGACAAAGTTCTCAGACCGTTAAGGGGCTTGTTATGCCTCTAAAAGAGAATATAATAAGAACTTAAAAACTTTTCCTTGAAATGTTTGCGAGCATCGTCTACTTTCCTTATATTTGTACGCAACATTGATAAAGAACCTAAAAACGAGTCATCATGAGAAGAGTTATATTCCTTCTGTCTATTTATGTCCTTGGCCTCGTATTACTGTTATTAGGAACAGAGGGCAGACTTTCCATCCCACTCATTGCTTTAATCATAATGAGTTCGTTCGGTACGCTCTATCTAATTAGGCATCCTAAGAAGGATAAGAAGGCTTAACAAAGAAGGCAGGAGGCATCATGAGGCATCAATAAATGCCTCATATCCATGCGATTATGGTATCGGCACAACGCTTATCAATAACATTCTGACAAGCGTTAAAGCCCATGAAAGGTTTGACGAGTCCCTATTCAGTCAGGCCCATCAGCTGCTTTGCTGCCTGAAGAATCTCTTTATGGTCGAACGCTAAGTCGGGTAGTTCGGTCAAGGAGAACCACTTTGCTTGTGCAGCATCATCCAAGCCGCTGACCTCCGCAGGCTTATCAAGTATCGTGTAATAAGCCACCGTGATAACTCGCTCACGTGGGTCGCGGTCGACAGCATCAAAGACTCCCACACGGTGAAGGCCATCAACAACCAGACCCGTCTCTTCCTCCAACTCACGACGAGCAGCGTCAGCGGTCGTCTCGTCAATATTCATAAAACCACCAGGGAAGGCCCATTTCCCTTTACAAGGCTCGTTTCTACGCTGAATAAGCAACAACTCCAAGCCGTTTTCAGTGTGTGCAAACACCAAGCAGTCGGCCGTCACTGCTGGGTGTGGATATTTGTATGTGTACATTTCAGTCCTCTTTTGTTTATAAAACACCTTTCTCTCTATATAAGTCTATTAGGTTATCCATCATATAAATCCGTCTATGTGTTATCACTTGTTACGATAGCTTCAATATAACTGACAACTACACGATTTGTAAAGCGACACCTGTAAAGGCTAATTGAGCCACAACGATATACGAACTAAGATATTCAAGCCTAATAGTAAGGCAAATATACAAATAATATATGAAATGATAACACATCCAAGAGATTATTTACAAAAGGGAAATATTTAGACAAATAAAAGTATTCAAAATAATCTTTAAGGATAAACATTCTCTATTTATTTTCGTTAACTTTGCGTCTATGGAATTTAGGACCATAGTCAACATCCCCCGTCCGACATTCGAATTGGAGCCTTGCGAACGCATCCTTTTCGTCGGATCATGCTTTGCCGATAATATTGGTAAGCGTTTCGAAGAAGAGAAATTCCGTGCTGTGGTAAACCCGTTTGGCGTGATGTATAACCCAGTGTCTGTGCTACATACGGCAAGGAAGATGGCAGGTACGCCGTTCGACACAGCCGTCTTCACCTTAGGGACCAACCATGTCTATGTGGAGCGAGCCACAGGCGAGATTGTAGACAACTGCCAGAAACGCCCTCAACGAGAGTTTGAAGAGCGCGAGCTAACGATTGATGAGTGTGCTGATGCGCTGCGTGAGGCCATCAGCCTATTGCGAACAAGTAACCCGAGACTTAGGGTTATCGTCACCGTCAGCCCTATCCGCTATGCCAAATATGGCTATCACGAGAGCCAACTATCGAAGGCAGTGTTGCTGCTTGCTGCCGATAAGCTAACGAAGGAAGCCAGTGGAGAGATCTATTACTTTCCCGCCTACGAAATAGTGAACGACGAGTTGCGCGACTATCGGTTCTATAAAGCAGACATGCTCCACCCCAACGAGCAGGCAGTGGCTTATATATGGGAACAGCTGGTGGCAACTTGTTTCTCCGCCACAGCCAAGCAGTTTCTCAAAGAATGGCGTCCCATCAAAGAAGCCTTAGCCCATCGTCCATTCCATCCAGAGGCCGCAAGCTATCAAGAATTCCTAAAGAAGACAAAAGAAGCAGCACGATTACTGAAACAAAAATATCCCAACTTGGAACTGAAAGAATAATTATGGAAGAATTAAATGATAAGCAGACAGAACTGCTACTTAAGGAACATGGCATCAGATTGACCGCTAATCGCATACTCATCGCACGTACCTTATCCACAATGAGCTATCCTGCATCAATGAAGGAACTGGAAGCTAAGATTCAGACAATCGATAAGTCAAATATCTTCCGAACCTTACTACTGTTTAAGCAGCACCATCTTGTTCATCAGATGGAGGACGGCAATGATGTAGTACGCTTCGAGCTCTGCCAGAGTCAGGACGAGAATACCGACGACGACATGCACGTACACTTCTATTGCGAACGCTGCCAACGCACCTACTGCCTTAGTGACACCCCCATTCCACAGGTCGAACTGCCTGCAGGATTCGAACAGTCATCCGTCAACTACATGGTGAAAGGACTCTGTCCTAAGTGTTCGCACAGATATTATCTTAAGTGAAATGACAAAAAACAGCCCATAGAATAGGCCTGTATTAAGACTTTTCATTACCTTTGCAAGAGATATAAAAAAATATAAATAGTAATGAATTATACTATTGAGAAAGTAACGACGCTCATCGGCGCACGCCGTTATGGAGACCAGGACGCAAACATCAGCTTTGTACTTACCGACAGCCGTTCTCTTTGTTTCCCTGAGGAAACACTCTTCTTTGCCCTCAAGTCTGAGCGCAACGATGGACATAACTATATCCCAGAACTCTATGCAAGGGGCGTGAGGAACTTTGTTGTGGAAGTAGTACCAGATGATTGGGCTACACGCTATCCTGCTTCTAATTTCTTAAAGGTCGTTGGCTCGTTGGAAGCCTTGCAACGATTGGCTGAACGTCATCGTGATGAATACTTGATACCGATAGTCGGTATCACGGGTTCTAACGGTAAAACGATGGTGAAAGAGTGGCTTTATCAGTTGCTCTCTCCGCAGATGATTGTCACACGCTCACCTCGTAGTTATAATTCTCAGATAGGTGTTCCACTGTCTGTATTGCTCTTGAACGAGAATACACAGGTCGGTGTCTTTGAGGCGGGAATAAGTCAACCGGGCGAGATGATGGCTTTGCGCGATATTATTCAGCCTACGATTGGCGTGTTCACCTCCCTTGGTACGGCCCACCAAGAGAATTTCTCTTCTATAGAAGATAAGTGTAACGAGAAGATAAAACTCTTCCATGACACGGAGGCGATTGTCTATCCTGCTGATGAAGAGATAATTACACGTTGCTTGGCAGCCTACGATTATAAGGGAAAGAAGCTGGACTGGTCTGTAAAACAGCAGCAGGCAGCTTTCTTTGTGACGTCTATTGAGAAGAAGGACATAGCGACCACGGTCTCATACGTGTGGCAGGGAGAGACGAAAGGACAGTATATACTACCGTTCATCGACGATGCCAGCATAGAAAACTCAATCACTTGTGCGGTCGTCTCACTCCATCTTGGTATTACGCCTGCCGTCCTCAGCGAGCGAATGGCACAATTAGAGCCTGTTGCCATGCGCCTTGAGGTGAAGGAGGGCCAGCATGGCTGTACGCTTATCAACGACTCTTATAACTCTGACTTCAACTCCTTAGACATAGCACTCGACTTTATGAACCGTCGTCCCGACCACAAGGGTCGCAAGCGCACATTGGTGCTTAGCGACATACTACAGAGTGGTGACACGGATAAAGACCTATATAATAAGGTGGCATTCCTATGTGAGAAGCGTGGTGTTGAGAAGTTTATCGGTATTGGCGAGGGCCTGTTGTCACAGCGTTCTGCCTTTAAGCACCTGAGAGAGAAGCATTTCTTCGCTACGGTCAATGCCTTTATCCATAGCGACATCTTCGCTAACCTCCATGACGAAGTAATCCTATTAAAGGGTGCACGACAGTTTGGCTTCGACCGACTAACAGAACTCTTGGTGAAGAAGGTACATGAGACTGTGTTAGAGGTGAACCTCAATGCCGTGGTTGACAACCTCAACTGGTATCGCTCTTTCCTCAAACCTACGACCAAGTTGGTATGTATGATAAAGGCCGATGCCTATGGGGCTGGCGCCGTAGAGATAGCCAAGACTTTGCAAGACCATCGTGTCGACTATCTTGCTGTGGCTGTGGCTGATGAGGGTGTGACACTCCGTAAGAATGGTATCACAAGTAATATCATGATTATGAACCCAGAGATGACGTCCTTCAAGACGCTCTTCGACTACGACCTCGAGCCTGAGGTCTATAGCTTCCGACTCCTCGATGCGTTGGTGAAGGCGGCTCAGAAGGAGGGTATCACGGGCTTCCCTGTTCATATCAAGCTCGATACGGGTATGCACCGATTAGGGTTTGACCCACAGAAGGATATGGACGAACTCATTAAACGGCTGAAACAACAGAACGCTATCATCCCTCGTTCGGTCTTCTCTCACTTTGTTGGCTCTGATGCCGATAGCTTCGACGAGTTCTCTGCACGTCAGTTTGCGCTCTTCGATGAGGGGAGCAAGAAGCTGCAAGCTGCCTTCAGCCACAAGATCATACGCCACATGGACAACTCTTCTGGCATTGAGCATTTCCCTGAACGTCAGATGGATATGTGTCGATTGGGCTTGGGCTTATATGGTATCAATCCTCGAACGAATAAGACAATCAACAATATATCTACCTTGAAGACGACCATCCTTCAGCTACGTAACGTACCGGCTGGCGACACGGTGGGCTATTCTCGCAAGGGAACTATCGACCATGACAGTGTGATTGCGGCCATCCCTATCGGCTACGCTGACGGCTTGAACCGCCATTTAGGTAATCGTCACTGCTATTGTTTAGTGAACGGTAAGAAGGCAGAATACGTCGGTAATATCTGCATGGACGTAGCGATGATCGACGTCACTGGCATTGACTGTAAAGAAGGCGACAGTGTTGAGATCTTCGGCGACCACCTTCCTGTGACCGTCCTCAGCGACGCCCTCGACACCATCCCCTACGAGGTTCTGACCACCATCAGCACCCGCGTGAAGCGTGTCTACTATCAGGACTAAAAAAGGAAACATCCTACTATCTGGCCCCTCCCACTTCCTACCCTCGTAGGAAGGGGTGTAATAGGCGAGATACCCCTATTTATTAGACAAGTAATGAGATAGGATAAAACCTAAATATGTCTCACTTATGGGGGTAACTCGCTGTTTACGCCCCTCCCTACGGGGGAGGGGAAGGGGGAGGGGCCTCTTATTATTATATTATATATGTCTATCTTTTATTTCCTTATCGGTATCTTCATCGGCGCAACCATCATGCTGCTGTGGATGAAGAACAAATCAACACAAGACTTGAGGACGGTCAGTGAGCAACTGGCTGTGGTACGTAACCAACTCGAAACGGAGCGGAAGGGCGTCGACGAACGTATCGCTGCGGTGAAAGAGGCGGCTCGACAACAATTAGAGGCAGAACGGAGACATGGCGAACAGCTGCGTGACGAACTGCAAAAACAGGCTGAAGCGAAGAATAAACTCCTGCAAGAGGAGGTGCGCAACATGGCCGCACAGATGTTAGATGAGAGTCGGGAGAAGATGAATACGGCTGACAAAGAACGCTTGGATGCCCTCCTCTCACCACTGAAAGAGCGTTTAGAGGCTTTTAATCAGACTGTTACGAACAACAGCAAAGAGAATACTGCGAACAAGACGGAGATTAAGACTACCTTTGAGGAGGCGATGAAACGGCTTCACACAGAGCAGGTAATGACCATTAAGGCGATGCGTGAGGACCAAGAGCGGGCTGTGAAGGAACTGCGCGAACAGACGGAACGTATCGGCAATGATGCTGCCTCGCTCACTCAGGCCCTCAAAGGCGACTCTAAGATGCAGGGCGATTGGGGTGAGATGATTCTTGAGAAGACCTTAGAAGACTGTGGCCTCACGAAAGACTCACAGTATTTCTTGCAGAAGAACTATAGGGACAATGACGGTAATAACTACCGCCCAGACGCAGTGATAGCCTTCCCTCACAACGAGTGTGCCGTCATCGACGCTAAGGTTTCACTAACGGCTTACCAGGCGGCCATCAAAGAGGAGGATGCTGCGAAGCGTGAACGCTACCTGAGAGAACACGTCGCTTCTATCAAGAAGCATGTCGACGAGTTGGCAAAAAAGGACTATGAGCGTCTTGTACCGCATTGTATCGGTTACGTACTGATGTTCGTTCCTTACGAGAGTGGCTATTCTGCGGCTTTGAAGACCGACCCTACGATCCTTCAATATGCTTACCAAAAACATATCATCATACTGAGTCCGAGCAACCTGCTCATGGCCTTGCAGCTTACACACGCCATGTGGCAGAATTTCCGTATAACAGAAAACGTGGAGAAAATACTCAATGAGTCGAATGAACTGTATAATAAGTTTGTCAACTTTGCTGAGTCTTTCGTTAAGATAGGTACAAACATCGAACGACTACAGCAAGAATTCAATCGAGCAAAGGGCCAGCTTAACGAGGGAAAGGGTAATATCGTGCGCCGCTTGGAGGGCTTGCGCACATTGGGTATCAACCCGAAGAAGCAAATACCGGAGGGGCTGTAACTTTCTCTCTCACTATTTATTAATCTTCGTTTTCTCACAGAACAACACAGATAAACAGATTTCACAAAGGTGCATAGAGGACTGTTTTCTCTGTATTTCTGTGTTACTCTGTGAGAGAAAAAACATTGGAGACTCGTCTGGGGAGTTCTTTCTCTCACTGTGAGTATTTCTTTCTCTCACTGTGAGTATTTCTTTCTCTCACTGTGGGTATTTCTTTCTCTCACTGTGGGTAATTCTTTCTCTCACAGAGCGCACAGAGTTCACTGAGCCTTTTGGCGCACAGTTCGAGCCCACAGAACGCCTTCGGCATATAGAGAACACAGAGGCCTCACCCCCAGCCCCTCTCCGAATGGAGAGGGGAGTAGTATGTGAGGTTACCCCTACAAGACTGCCATTAATGGACATAACGAAGCCTACATCCTTTTTATAGGGGTATCTCGGTGATTACGCCCCTCCCTTCGGGGGAGGGGAAGGGGGAGGGGCCAGTTCTTCTCTGCCTGCTCTCCCTGTTAGCAGAAAGGCTTCTGTTCATCTGTGAAAATCTGTGAGAGATAAAACATCCAACGAGCCACTTGCATTCTAAACGCTGTGAGAGATAAAATTCCCAACGAGCCACTTGCGTTCTAAACGCTGTGAGAGAGAATATTTCCAACGAGTAGTTTTCACCTATGAAAATACTTAACAAGAACACACGCAAAAGCCCTTACTATGAGAGAGAGACATGAGCAAAGGACAAGAACGCAACTAACACGATATCAAACAGATACAGACACGAAAGGAGAAGGGCATGTTCATGGGACAAGAAGGGCCTCTTCATGGGGCAAGAAGGGCATGTTCTTGAACGCTGTTAAGCCTTAGCAATAATCGAGGAGAGGAAATATATTTACATAAAAAAACTCTACCTATAAAACAATCTACCCCTGAAACCAACGATGACCCTACTTCAACAGATACTTTCTTCTCGACTCAATGATATCATCCATGTTCTCGCTCGCCCATGAAAGGAGGTTATCAATAAGTGGCAGAAGACTTTTCCCCTTCTCCGTAAGCGAATACTCGACACGAGGCGGCACCTCTGGGAACACTTCACGATGGATGAGTCCATCGCCCTCCAGCATCTTTAGTGTCGACGTCAACATCTTTTGAGAGATGTCTGGTATATTGCGTTGCAGTTCCTTAAAGCGTTGGCAACGGTTGTTTTCCAACGTGAAAAGCACCAACATCGACCACTTGTCTCCTATTCTCGACAGGACATTCCGAACAGGACAGTTTGGGTAAAGGGCATCTCTGACCTCATTTCTATTCATACTCATAAACTCTTTTGAACATATTAGTATACAAAAGTAACTATTAAAAGCTAAGGTTCGCATCCTGATGATGTTAAACTATGTAAAACACCCACCCTTCAACCACCTTATTTTCAGCATTACTTACCTCGAAGTAACCGACTGACATTTACGTGCCTACTTGTAGAATAGCTTGAAGATCAATACCTTTGCAACATCAAAACAAACAAAACAATAAAACAAAAAAGGATTATGAAAACAGTTGAAACAATTCAGAGCGGCAAGAACTTCACAGCAGTTAACGTTGGTAAACTTAGTGATATCAAGGATTATGTGCTCCCTTTCGGAGACATCGAAATTCCTGGTAAGGTATTCGTTGGGCAGGCATTACAAGCAACAGGAAGCGAACTTTCATTCCAAACCCTTGTTCCTGGTCAGGATAGCGGCTTCCTTCACAGCCACAAGACACACGAGGAACTTTACTTTATCCTCCGTGGTCAAGGTGAGTATCAGGTAGATGGTGAGGTCTTCCCAGTGACAGAAGGCAGTATTGTTCGTGTTGCTCCAGAGGGCAAACGTGCGTTGAAAAATACGGGAAATGACGAGATGTTAATGCTTTGTATTCAGCATAGAGCAAACAGCTTTGGCAAGGACGACACACCAGCAGATGACGGTGTGATACTGAATGAAGAACTGAAATGGTAATAGACCCACTGTTTCCAACGTGTCCGATACGTAATATTCTCTCACGGATATGCGTTGCGGACACGCTTTGCCTTATCCAAACGCTTAGTAAGAAAGGCTGGGCAAGCTACGAGGAGTTGAGTAGCTACCTCCCAGAAGACGCTCTTTCTGCTTCGTTAACAGTCTTGAAGGAAGATAAGATTGTCGTTGAAAGCGGGAACCGATACGCCCTTTCAAGCATTGGAAAAGAACTCTGTCCGCTCATCTCATTGCTTATCACTTGGTGTGAGAAGAACGTTTCCCTATCTGTAGGACAATCGTTCAGATGACATAAAACATCATCTTTATCAACATGACAGACTTTGGTAAAACGAAAAGGAGTGAAAGATAACATCCTATCTTTCACTCCTTTTTCATTCTATAAAGCCCTATCAAAAGTAGAGATAACAATTACTGGCATGCCCTACAACGAATAGGAAGGCCCTTACTTCTCCAATACTTTGAACTCAGCACCCGTTGCGAAGTCCTGTCCCGACTGTTCGCTGAGGGCAGTCAGACGTACGAAGCGGGCCTTGACAGGGGTGGTGAGGAGGACAGTCTTTTCCTTTCTGTTGTTCTCAAACTCACCTTCTGCAACGGCTTTGCCCCATGTCTTGCCGTCATTACTTACTTGGATGCTATACTTCTTGATGTTACCATTATTGCTGTCTTGGCGTGGCAGATAGGTGAAACCCTTGATTGTCTTCACCCCACCACAGTCGAAATCTACCCAGTGAGGGTGGTTCGCTACCGTAACAGAATACATGGTATGCCAATAAGTACTTGGGTCGCCATCGGTGAGGTGGCTTGCGTCGCCCTCACCACTCTCCTGACTTGATGCAAAGACAACCGATAGTGGGATGCTCTCGATGCGTGAGAAGGATTGAGAAGCCACGAGCCAGTCGTTCTCCTTGGTCCAAGCTGAGATCGTTCCACCCTCGCGCAGGCCAACAGGACCAGTATATTTCACGGCCTTCTTACTGCCATTGAGACGATAGAAGATGTCGCCCTTCGCTCCATTCGCATTGATCGTCACATTGCCCTCAGCGTCACGCACGATGGTAAGTGGCGTAGCGCCGTTCAGACTAACGTTCGCATTGCTAACGAGGTCATTGGTCTCAACAGAGTTCATTGGACGTATCATATAACCGAAGGTATGTGGCGTTGCCATCACACGGTCGCGCTGTAACGGTCCACCCTGCCCACAGCTGTTACCACCAAGACCTGTGATAGCCATGTCGAGGTGTAGGTAAGTGTAATCACTCTGAGGCAGTTCGTGAGGGTGGTTAGCCATAGCGATGGTGTTATCCGACCATGGAAGGGCAGAGAAGCTCATCTTGTCTTTGGCCACGAAGAGGGCCCCATAGAGCGCATCCTGTCCACCATTGCCAGCGAGCGAGAGCCAGCGAGTGTCCTGATGGTTACCCGTATCTTGTGGTTTAGGGAATGCCACAAACTCATCCTCAACGTCCTGTTGCTCATAGATACCAATCATCTGACCCGTCTTACGGTCTGGATAGTTATCGACCGTACCACGTCCATAGTAATTCAACAGTCTGAGTGCCTTTGGAAGACGTACCGTATAACCGAGCTTAGCGAGCGTCAGATTAGGCCTATTGCTGGTGATTGCGCTCTCACTCTCAATACTTCCATCAGGGAAGATGGTGTAGACAACCTGCGTCGTAAAGCGGAAGTCGTCCTTACCGAAAGGTTTTTCTTTGTTTTCGATGAGCTTCTTCCAGTTGGCATTACCGCCCTCAAGGCGATAGCTATAGGGTGCTTGCGACTCTACGTTGCACACAACAGAGACAGAGCCGTCGGCATTAGCGTGGGTAGTATAGCTCGTACACTTGTGTTGAAGATTGTTCAATCCGTTCGCATACCATCCTTCGTAAGCCCAGTTATCATTGTTGACCCACGCACGGAAGGCGTTCAACTCTGGTCCACAACCGTCTGGGATGATGGTCTTACCATCATACTGAAGGTTATAGATCGTACCCTTCGTGAGGTCGAATGTGGTTGTGAAGGTCTTCCCAGAGAGCACTATCTTATTGTCTTTCACGGCCGACATGTTCACCTTACCAGCCGTTGCGATAGCTGGACGAGCTGCTGCAACCTGCACAGGTAGCTGCTCCTCGGCCTGAATATAGCCCGCCTTTGCCCAAGGCATATCCTCTTTAAGACGATAGACAATGTGTAGGAGATACTCCTTATTAGGGTCGAGACCCTCGTTGAGACCAGTGATAGTGATTGCTTTATGCGTCCTTGCAGGTACGCTACCCAAGTCAAGTTCGCCCTTCTTAACGGCTACTCCGTCGGCTGTCAACACGTATGACATAGCATAACCACTGAGGTCATCCGTGTAGTAGTTCTTATTGAACACATCCAACGTGGCCGTCTTAGCATCCTTCCAAGTGGTACCAATATACTGATAGACCTTCTTCACCTCATAATACTGCGGTTTAGGCTGCTCGTCACCGAAGATGATACCGTTCATAACAAACTGTCCATCGTTAGGCGTATCACCAAAGTCACCACCGTAGGCATGGTATCTCTTGCCCTCTTTCGTGTAGTTATACATACTCTGATCAATCCAATCCCAGATGGCACCACCCATGAAGAAGTTCGTAGACTCCATCGCTTCCCAGTAGTCAACGAGGTTTCCTACGGCGTTACCCATCGAGTGAGCATACTCAGAGATATGGAAAGGATACTTAATGCCCATCCTTCCCTTGACCGCATCACGGGTCCATGCGATACTTGGATACTGGTTAGAACCCATGTCGACAATGTCGTTGTTGCGCTCATATTGCACTGGTCTTGAAGCGTCGTAAGCCTTCAGAGAGTCGTAGGCAACAACGAAGTTATGCCCAGGACCAGCCTCATTGCCTAAGCTCCAGATAACGATTGAAGGATTGTTAACCAACTGATGCGCCATAGTCATTACACGGTCTACATGCGCCGCTTGGAACTCTGGCACATGAGACAACGATGCCTTCCCATAGAAGTATTCGTGGCTTTCGATGTTGGCCTCGCTCTCTAAGTAGATACCATACTTATTACAGAGATAGTAGAAATAAGGGTCATTAGGATAATGCGAGGTACGGATGTGGTTGATATTAGCCCGTTTCATCAGCATAATCTCATGTTCCATCTGCTCACGAGAGATGACCTTACCCGTTAATGGGTTCGTATCATGGCGGTTAACACCCTTTAGTTTGACGGGCTTACCATTGATGTAATAGTATCTTCCAGCCAGTCCGAACTCGTCCTGACTTGCTGGTGTATCCTTAATCTCCACTGTTCGGAATCCAGTTTGGAAACTTATCGTCTCAAGAACTTTCTTTCCTTGCATCAGTTCACCCACGACAACATACACGTTAGGCGCTTCTGCGGTCCAGGCAGCCACGTTGTCGACCGTTAAAGTCTGTCGGATAGTAGCTTGACCCTTGCTGTTACAAGTCGTTTTAGCCTTAGCATCCTCAAAGGTAGCCACCAACTCGTTGTCATCCGCAAAGAGTCTGTTCTTATAAAGACTCCATCGTATATGCAAGTCCTTGGCTGTCTTCGCTGTAAGGTTCTGCAGTGTTGTGTTGAGGTTCACGGTTCCCTTGCCGTCAGTATAGGCAGGGATAGCCTTCACGTCGGCAACATGTACCTTCGGAGTAGCCGTCACGCTGACATTACGGAAGATACCTGGGAGGCGGAACATGTCCTGTGCTTCGAGGAAGCTACCGTCTGATGAGCGATAAACCTCAACTGCTATCTCGTTCTTACCCTTGTTGATATAAGGGCTGATATCGAACCGTGCCGTGTTACGAGAGTTCTTTGAGAAACCAACATAACGGCCGTTAATCCACAAATAGAAGAACGAGTCGACTCCATCAAAGTTCAGATAGACCTCCTTACCATCCCATGTAGCAGGGATGTCAAAGCTCCTTCTGAACGAGCCGACCTCGTTTCGGTATTCGTATGTGGTGTAGTTCTTAGGCGGTTCACGCATAACTCCCTTCTTCCAGTCGCCCGGCTCGATGTTATACTTGAATATAACCCACTGATTAACATAGATAGGTACACCGTACTTCAGCGTACCGCCCTTCTGAATACCCGCCATATTCCAACTTACAGGCACCTGCAGACGATCCCACCGACTATCATCGTAACCCCTTGTGAAGAAGTCTTTTGGACGCTCATCAGGGTTCTTTGAGAAGTGAAAACGCCACTCTCCGTCAAGCGAGAGATAGTCTTTTGCATACTCTGGCAATACCTTCCTCGCCTCACCGACCGATGAGAAAGAGGAGAATAACGCACGTGCTGGCAACTTGTTATAGCCTAACTCGCCCGGAGCCTGCCACTCATTACCAGTTGGCGCTGCCGCCTGTCCGAAGAGATAACCACCTGTTGGGTGGTCGTCAGCATGCACAGGTGCAGCCATTAATGACGATAATAATAAACCGAATAAAAATTGTTTATGCATAATAGTTAGGTGTTATACTTTATCAGATTGCTCTTGCGCCCTATCGTGACGACCCTCTTTAGCCCGCTACATCGACACTGCTTACACGCCTCATCGACACTGCTTGCACGCTACATCGACACTGCTTACACGTCACATCGACACTGCTCAGCACACTATAAGGTCGTGACTCAGAACGCAAACCTTACCCTTCTTCCATCGAAGGCAAAGTTAATAAAAAAAAACAAATATCCCACATGAATGAAAGGATATTATGTAAATAATACACCGTAAAGCACTCTGTCTGCAAATAAATGGCTTTGTGTCGTTGATAAGGAGGCCTCTTCTTACCAGATAAACGCAGAGAATTACAATGAGAGAGAACCCAAAGAAAGAGAGGAAATCCTTCCCTCCATGCCCTTCCCCAAAGGGAGAAGAAATATCCTCTCCAGCCCCTTTCCATTCGGAGAGGAGTTGGGAGTGGCGTAAAAAAGGTCCTTGTGACCAACCGATAACACAGAGCATTACTGCTAACGTTAGCAGTAAAGTCTGTGATATCTGTCGCCTGCTTGCAGGCGTTTGTGGGTTCTAAACGTTAGCAGAAAGGCTTCTGTTCGCTCTGTGAACTCTGTGAGACAAAAAATTCCCACGAGTCTATAAAGTCATCAAAAAACATTACATCACACCCTACTAACCACCCACAATACAATAGCGAATCATCTTCCTCTGCCAAACTCATAACCCGCAAGGAATCAGCCTATTACACACAGCGTTTAAGAACATGCCCTTCTTGCATCGAGAAGACGCCCTTCTTGAACGTTGACAGGCATGTTCTCAAACGTAGAAAGGCCTCTTCTTGCTTCAAGCACAGCCCCTTCACGAATGGAGGAGAGAATGATTAGCGAAAAAACTTTACACTAACAGCCATCGGCCCCTCCCCCTTCCCCTCCCCCGAAGGGAAGGGGCGTAATCACCGAGATACCCCTATAGGTTAGAGGCCCCTCCCCCGTCCCCTCCCCCGAAGGGAAGGGG
>ERZ773250.311-NODE-311-length-30123-cov-9.008946_pt1 | contig 30123 bp, 26 predicted proteins | sample MGYA00511258_ERZ773250 | MGnify/ENA primary metagenome ERZ773250 (study PRJEB29015, sample SAMEA2738164) | human oral metagenome | biome: human oral; feature: human-associated habitat; material: saliva | place: China | collected 2187 ... | reverse complement strand
GCGCGCTCGAGGACGGGGCGAGCCTCGGGCAGATCGTAGGAGAGCATGCCGGGCAGGTCGGCGTGACCCGGGCGAGGCCTCGTCAACGGGCGGTTACGCGCGACCTCGCGCTCGTCGCCGGCACCGGCATCAATGAGAAGAGCCGAGGGATCCACGGGGTCCGCGCTCATGACGGTCTCCCACTTGGGCCACTCCGAGTTTCCGATCCGAATAGCAACGGGAGCACCCGTGGTCACCCCGTGACGTACACCCGCGAGGATCGACACCTCGTCGGTCTCGAACTTCTGACGAGCACCACGCCCATAGCCCAAGCGGCGTCTGGCCAAGGCACGTCGCAGGTCATCAGTCGTGACATGCAGTCCCGAAGGAAGCCCCTCGATCATGGCAAGCAGTGCGGGCCCGTGCGATTCTCCGGCGGTCATCCATCTCAGCATGTCCCCCAGTGTCCCACAAGGCCAAGTGCCCATGCCTGCCGTCTCTCACGGGGTGAACGATCAGGACGAGGAGGACTGTGCGGCTCCGGACAGATTCGGTTCAGTACCCAGGATGTCAATAACGATGCACAGCGTGTCGTCACCGGCCGCCAGGTCCGGTGGAATCGTGATGGCCAAACGCGACCCAACCTTCTGATCAACCAGAGCCGACTGAAGACCACGCATAGCAGTCCCGAGGTTAATGACCTGCGGGATGCCCGTCTCCCACGTGGATACACGAACAACGCCGTCTGTCCAGCCCAGCACGGTGAACTGGGCGACGACCCGATCGCTCTCGTGCACCTGCACACCGTCCCCCTTGATGAGGGCTTGAGTCGTCACACCGTCGGGCACGGTCGCTGAGTGCGTGACGATGGGACCTTCAGGACTCATCTCAACGCTCAAAGGACCCACCGTTGCATCCACACTGGTGCCGACCGCAATGTTGGGCAGGATGTCGATGACATCAACCTCGATATTGCTACTCGAGCCGGGCGCGCCCGCTCCGGCCGCAATAGTCCGGAAAGCAACCAGACGGGAACCCTCGCGCTTGCCCACGACCATGCGCGTCAGCTCATCACCGATCGCGTCCGTGCCGACGATTCCTAGGCTCAGCTGGGGACGTCCCGATTCTGACAGCGTCTGTCCGCTCGCTCCATCGAATGCCGTAATCGCAACGAGAACAGGCGACCCTTCTGTAATGTCGCGACCGCTGCCGTCGACGATGGTGGTTGCCTTCGTCCCGTCAACCTCCAAAGGAGCCTTGATTTCAATAGTCGGCGTTGCGCCCACGCGACCGGACACACTCACCCGCTCGAAGAGAGGCAACGTCGTCGACTGGGCACTGGTCTCGGCTGGGACTTCAACCTGGGACCGATCCGTTGATTGGACGGCCCACCAGGCGACGCCGACTCCCGCAGCAATGAGAACCAACGCGATCACAAGGCGTCCCAGCAATGAGGCACGCGAGGCACCCCGGGAGCGTCCGCCTCTCGCAGCAGCACGCCGCGAGGAGCCTTTCGAGCGTCGGGGACTCACGGAGTCAGGGGTCTGTGCAGCAGGGCTCATGCGGGAATCGTAGGAGACGACGCGTTGATCTGCTCGATGAGTCCATCAACGCGCGGGTCGGAAGTGGCCAAAGGATCCTGCAGGGAGAGCGGAATCGCCGTGGAATCGTCCAGGCGTACGTGCACCCAATCGACGCTGAGGTCAGCGCGTGCATCCTCCGCCGCCGCGATGATGCGACCGCGCAGGTGAGCGCGTGTCGTCGTCGGCGCAACGGTGGTGGCGCGGGCCACCCCCTCCGGCGTCGTGAGGCGTCGCATGAGGCCGGCGCGTTCCATGCGCTCACGCAGACCCTGCGCCGTGATGTCCGAATAGGACAGTTCCACTCGCGGGTCGCTCAGGGTAGCGCCGGTGCGCGCGCAGTAGGAGTCGAGCAGTGAGCGCTTGATGGCGATGTCGAGTTCGGTGTCGACCCCGCTCCAGTTGCCGCTCGCGATCGCGTCGAGGCCACGACCCCACAGGTCGACGACGTAGGCGCGCATCGGGTCGAGCTCGGCGACGGGGATGCGAGCGAGCACGCGCTCGCGGATTTCGCGCTGCAGGGCGACGGCCGAGGTGGTGCGGCCCGAGGCCAGCTCTATCGGCGTGGAGCCGGTCAGATCCGCGTTGATCTCTCGGATCGCTCGCATCGGATCAGCGAGCGCGAGATCCTCGATCTGGAGTCCGTCTTCGATGGCGTGGATGAGAAGATCGGTCATGCCGACCTTCAAAACTGTCGTCGGCTCAGCAACGTTTGTGTCACCAACGATCACGTGCATGCGCCGGTATGCGCCTGAATCGGCCAAGGCCTCGTCGCGCGTGTTAATGATCGGACGCGAGCGGGTCGTCGCGGAAGAGACGGCATCCCACATCTGGTCCGCTCGCTGAGAAAACTGTAGTCGCGGCGTGGCAGCAGACGTGTTGATCCACCCGTTGCCCACCAGGATCTGACGTGTCACAAAGAAAGCGACGAGCGCGTCGGCGACCTGGCGGAAGTCACGGCGTCGGTGCAGCAGATAGTTCTCGTGACAGCCATACGAGTTGCCTTGGGAGTCCAGATTGTTGCGGAACAGGTGTATGTGCAGGTCGGTGCCGAGCTCTAAGAGCGCTTCGTCGGCTTGGACCGCCAGGTCGGCGAGTATGACGGAACCCGCGCGGTCCTGCTCGAGAAGGTCCTCCAGGCGGTCGCACTCGGCTGTTGCGTACTCGGGGTGGGCGCCCACGTCCAAGTAGAGGCGTCCGCCGTTACGAAGGAACAGGTTGGAGGAACGGCCCTGGTGTAAGAGCGGCTCGAACAGCTGGCGAGCGGCGTGCTCGGCGTCCATCGGCGCCGCCCCGGACGGGGACGCGGCCGTCAGCCCGTACTCCGTTTCGATGCCGAAAACTCTCCGCCTCACGTCACTGGCCGCCCTTCTGGACGAAACCCTGCACGAAGGCTTCGGCGTTCGTCTCGAGGACGGAGTCGATCTCGTCAAGGAGTGAATCAATCGATGCGGTGCGTGCCTGCACCTGGCCCGCCGCCTCGGTGGCGTCGTCGTCGGGCGTGGGGCCGCCGGCAAAAATCTGGTTCGACATGGTGTGTTCTTCTTTCTGTCGTCGTCTCAGCGTGTGGAGGTGTCGCGGGCATCGGCGATCGGGAATCGGAGAAGGTCACCTTCCCCGGGATCGAAGACGAGCGATGACCACGAGGCCTTGACCAGGTCCGGGCGGTTCCCGACCGCCCACCCTCGCACGTGCGCGCGCGTGTTCGTTGGTGCTACGTCGGCGGCACGTTCGACTTGCTCGTCCGTCACCAGGCGCGTGACCATGCCGGCCTTCGCGAGACGATGGACGAGGCCGTGGCTGGGACGCAGGTCCGCCCACTGCAGGTCGATGGCAGCCAGGCGCGGATCGTTCCATTCCAAGCCAGCTCGTTCCTTCTGGCGCTTGACGATCTGGTACTTTCCGACCCACTCAACGTCTGCTGCCACCGAGAAAAGGTCAGCGCGCATGCGGTCGAGGACGGACTGCCACAGCGTGAGGATCTCCCGGTCCGCCGCCGTAGGTGTGGTTCCGGTCTCTTCAAAAACACCGAGGACGAGGTCCAGATAGATCTGTTGAAGCTCAACTGCCGTGTACGAGCCACCAGCTGTGCCGATTGTGTAGTCAAGGTCAGGGTGATGGGACACGTTCCACGTCTCCTGGACAGGATCGTCCATGACGAGCGCATCCCAGCGCAGGTCGGTGCCCTGCTCGATGGCCCACAGGACCAAGGAGGTCGTCCCGAAGCGCAAGAAGGCGGACACGTCGAACATGTTGCCGTCGCCGCCGATCACGTGCAGGCGGCGGAAGTGTGCGGGGTTGGCGTGGGGTTCGTCGCGCGTGTTGATGATCGGGCGGTTGAAGGTCGTCTCAAGTCCGACCTCGTTCTCGACGAAGTCGGCGCGCTGGGACATCTGGAAGCCCGGTACCTCGCTCTTTTGCCCGCGCCCGACCCGGCCCGCGCCACAGATCACGGGTCGGGTAACCATGAAGGGGATCAAGCCACGGATGATGGTGTCCAGGTCGGTGATGCGAGGCATCTGATAGTTCTCGTGGGTCCCGTAGGCCGCGCCCTTGCCGTCCGTATTGTTCTTCACCAGGACAATGGGTTCCTCACCGAGGGCATCCAAACGCTCCATGACGCGTCGAGCAATGACTTCGCCCGCCCGATCCCACAGGAGGGCGTCGCGCGCCCCAAGGGTCTCAGGAGCCGAGTATTCCGGATGTGCATGGTCCACGTAGAGTCGCGCGCCGTTGGTAAGCACCGCGGTCGTTGCCGCAGGTAGAGCGAGCTCCTCCGCGGTGGGGCGAGCGATGCGCTCGGAGCCTCCCGAAGGGGCCAAGTGATAGGGGTCATCGGTGAGCAGAGACGGGTCGACGGCGGCGCGCGACATGCGCATCCCACGCAGGTCGTTGAGCGGGTCTTCGCCCGTGTAGTCCCACCGCACGATGCCAGCGCCCTCAGACGGGGTGCCAATACGTGAAATTTCGCCGTATGCGGACACAACGCGGGTGGACAAAGCAATCGGGTTGGCCCACGCGTCGCCCGGGCGGTAGACGCCGTACTCGGTTTCGGTCCCGATGATGCGTTCGCTGCTCATCTCACTGCTCCAATCGGCTTCACGCTGACAATTTCGGGCGCGAGTCCGCTCGTGCGAGCCCAGTCCTCCGGCGAGGACGTCGCTGCCAACTCTAACGATTCGTTCATTTCCTCGTGCACGCCGCGCAGCAGGTGATCCATGGTCAGACCCGACGCAGTTCCCGTTAGTGCATCCTTAATCGCATACTTCTTAGCACGCTCCACGATGCCAGCGATGAGCGCTCCGGACACGAGGTCGGCCAGGTAGATGCGTTTGTGCTCGCCGCTCACGAGCGTCGCGAGGAACAAAGCGGTCGTCTCATCGCGGGTGTACAGCGCGTCCACGGCGCGTTCAATCATCCCCGCCACGGCCTCGTCGAGGCTGCCGAAGCGGGCGACTTCGGAGGCGTGGATCGGGACCCGAGGGGTCAGGTACTTCGAGAAGATGTCGAGCGCGCCCGCACGGTCGGGGCGGTCCACCCGGATGCGCACGTCGAGGCGCCCGGGGCGCAGGACGGCGGGGTCGATCATGTCCGCGCGGTTGGACGCGCCGATGATGACGACGTTGTCGAGGGATTCGACGCCGTCCATCTCGGCCAGGAGCTGCGGGACGATCATCGTCTCAACGTCCGAAGATACGCCCGTGCCGCGCGTGCGGAAGAGAGCCTCCATCTCGTCGAAAAAGATGACGACGGGAGTGTCTCCGGCTGCGAGCGTGCGCGCACGGGCGAAGATCGCGCGAATCTGACGTTCTGTTTCTCCCACGAACTTGTTGAGCAGCTCGGGACCCTTGATCGACAGGAAGAACGTCGAGGCCCCGCCACGCCGGGACAGGGAGTTCGCGACCGCCTTGGCGATGAGTGTCTTGCCCGACCCGGGCGGGCCGTACAGAAGGATGCCCTTGGGTGGGCGAAGACCGAAACGGCGATAAAGCTCAGGGTGACTAAAAGGCATCTCGATGGAGTCACGTACCTGCGCGATCTGAGCGTCGAGGCCTCCGATGTCCCCGTAGGTCACGTCGGGCACCTCGGGGGTGAGGAGCTGCTCGACGTCCTCGCGCACGATGCGTTCGAGCGCGATACCCGAGCGTGCGTCCACGACGAGGGAATCCCCGGGGCGCAGGTTGCCGTGACGTAGCGGCCCGGCGAGCTCCAAGAGAGTCTCCGCGCCGCCCTCGGCGGCGACGAGCACGCGGTCGGTACCCACCAGCTCCAGGACGGAGACGACCTGCCCGCTGCGCGCGAAATCGTCCGCGGCAACCGCGATCATCGTGTCGTCCAAGCGTACCCACTGCCCGTAGGACAGGTCGGTGACGTCAAGCTTGGGCGAGACCGCCACGCGCATGCGCTTGCCGCCCGTCACGACCTCGATCTGGCGCGCGGCTGGGAAGGCTCGCACGAAGGTCGCGAGCGTCTGCGGCGGGCGTGACACGTCAGCCAACTCGCCCTGAAGGCGGATCAGCTCCGTGCGTGCGGCCGTCAGGGCGCTCGTGAGGCGTCCGTTCTTCTCTTCCAGCGAGACGACGCGTCGTTCGAGCGAGAGGCGCTGGTCGGTGTCATTCATCGGTCTGTGCCTCTCGTCCTTCGCTGGCCCACGTGTCGGCCTGCGCGACGACGTCGCGGCGCACCTTACGGACCTTCTTCTCAGAGTTCACGCGCTGGCCAACCTTCTCCAGGGACCAGTCCGCCTCGTCGTCCCAGGCTCCACCTTGGCCCTCCGCGGCCTTAGCGGGGCGGGTCGAACGCTCCTGCGGCGTGACGCCGGGGGCAAGAAGTCGGGTGACGACGAGGAATCCGGTGTGCGCGACCATGCGGTGCTCGGGGCGCACAGCCAGGCCGTCAAGGTGCCACTCGCGGCGCATGTCCTCCCACGCAATCGGGTCCGTGAAGCGCTCGGACGCACGCAGATCCTCCACAAGGCGCGACATCTGGGTCACGGTTGCCACGTAGCAGATGAGCACACCGCCGGGAATGAGCGCGTGGGTAATCGCCTCAATGTTCTCCCAGGGGGCCAGCATGTCGAGGACCACGCGGTCCACGCTACCCTGCTCGGCGGACCACAGCACCGCATCGACGTCGCCGACGCGCAGGTCCCACGCGGGATGACGGCGTCCAAACCACAGGTCCACGTTCGCCGCGGCGATGTCGGCAAAGTCCTGGCGACGCTCCACGGAGATCAGGTGCCCCTGCGGGCCGACGGCGTCCAGGAGCGCCATCGACAGGGCACCCGACCCGGCCCCGGCCTCGACGACCGTGGCACCTGGGAAAATGTCGCCCATGTGGGTGATGACGCCGGCGTCCTTCGGGTAGACGACGGCGGCTCCGCGCGGCATCGACATGACGTAGTCGACCTGGAGGGGACGCAGGATCTGGAACTGGCGGCCTTCGTCTGTCACGATGACTTGACCGTCCGGGCGGCCGATCACGTCGTCGTGGTTGAATCCGCCGCGGTTAGACTGGAAGCGTCCGCTACGTACCAGGATGACCTGGTGGAAGCGCCCCTTCGGATCGCGGACCTGAACGCGGTCGCCCTCGGAAAGGAGACCCCGGCGGACGGACTGGCCAAAGTCGGTGGCCGTTTCGAAATTATTACGCTGAATAGTCATTACGTAAAGAATACCGCCTCGAACCTTCGCACCCCTTGCAGGACGCAGATGGGGGCGGCGGGGGTTAGCGTGGTATTCATGACAGACCTGATCGCCCCCTTGCCCGGTCCGCGTACGTGGGAGCCCGCACTGTCTGCGTCGCGCGCCAAGGAATACGAACGCTGCCCGCTTCAGTACCGCCTGCATGTCCTGGATGGTTACCGCGAACCAGAGACACGCGCGAAGGCTCTAGGCACGGTCGTGCACGCTGTCCTTGAGGAGCTGTTTGGGCTTGCTCCGAACGAGCGCACCCCCGAGGCCGCCCGCTCGCGGGTCACACCCGCTTACGAGACGGTTGTCGCGAAAGCACCGGCGATTGCTCAGCTTTTTGTCGATGATGCGGATCGCGAGGCTTGGCTCGCCGACGTCCGCGGGGTCATTGACGGCTACTTCGCGATTGAGCAGCCCCAGTGGATCGCTCCTGCCGCCCGCGAGCAGCGCGTTCGCACGACGACTGAGGGAGGCGTGCGCCTCATCGGATTTATCGATCGAATCGACGCAGCCCCCGACGGTCGTTTGCGCGTGGTCGACTATAAGACCGGTAAGGCACCTGGTCCGCGTTACGTCGACGAAGCCCTGTACCAGATGCGCTTTTATGCGCTCCTCCTGGCACGCACTCGCGTACTGCCAGCGCGCATGCAGCTGGTGTACCTGCGCGCGGGTCAGGTTATTACCTTCGACCCGGTTTCCGAGGACATCCGCGCGTTCGAACACCACATCGATGAACTGTGGACACGCATCGCCTCCGATATAGCCAACGATTCCTTCGCTCCGCGCAAGAATCCGCTGTGCAATTGGTGTGGCGTGCGTTCCCTCTGCCCGATTTTCGGGGGCGCCACGCCCCCGATGCCGGCTGAGCATGCGCGGTGGTTGGCTCGGACTCAGCTAGGCTAGGTGTCATGAATTCAAAGCAATGCGGGCGCACCGGCCTCTATCTGTCAGAGATCGGTTTGGGAACCCTCACGTGGGGGCGCGACACCGATGCTCCTGAGGCCATCGAAATGCTCACGCACTTCGTGGATGCCGGCGGCTCCCTCGTTGAATGCGCTCCATCCCACGGGGACGGGATGGCCGTGGATGTTGTGTCCGAGGCCGTGGCCTCGGTGGGCAGACACCGCGTGGTTCTCGCCTGGCGTGGTGGCATGCGACGCGGAGCCGATGGGGCTTGGGTGGGTGCCGCGGGGCGCGGGGATCTGCTGCGCAGCCTGGATGATGCTTTGGCACGCCTGAATACCGACTACGTGGACGTATGGTTGGTGGAACCCCGCGCCGAGGTGCCGCTCGAGGAAACACTGGATGCTGCGACGCTGGCCTACCGTAGCGGTCGCGCCCGCTATGTGGGTCTCTCGCGTGCTTCGCACTGGCAGTTGGCCGAGGCCGTGACGCGCGGCGTCGTGGGCGCCAGTGCGCCGGTCACGCTCGTCGAGATGCCTTTCTCACTGGTCGATGCCCAATACGCGGGCACAGTGGGCGAGCTCGCCAGCCGGGGGGTCGGTGTCGTAGCGGCGTCCGCGCTGGCGGGGGGTGCGTTGACGGGTAAGTATCGTCATTCCACCCCCGCTGACTCGCGCGCCGCGTCCCCGCATCTGCGCCACATGGTGGAACCGTACCTGTCGGGCTTTGCCCGGGGGGTCATCGAGGCGGCGCATCGTGCAGCCTCCGGCTTGGACCGCTCGACTGCGGACGTGGCGCTGGCGTGGGTGCGCGACTACCCGGGTGTCAGCTCCGCCCTCGTTGGCCCACGCACCGTGCGCCAGCTTGACACACTCTTGGAGTACACGGAGCCGCTGCCCGATCCGATCCGCCAGGTCCTGGCTGAGGTCGCCCAGTAGCAACATGGATCAGACGACAAGCTTCTTCGCGATGCTTGTCCAGACGAGCATGGGCCTCATCGCACAGGCCACGACGCGGGAATGACGCTCAAACAATCGCCGTGGCAGGTCTATTGCGTCCATGCCGGGATACATGGCAGCAAACTCATCGTCGGAGATGAGTGCGCACAGCGCGTGCGTAGTTGATAGGAGGAAGAGACTGCTCACGTCTTCGTTGCTGTTGCGCGCGCTCGTATCGAACACGATTGACTGTGTTGCCCATTCATCCGCAAGAATGTCATGAGCGAACTGGTCGGTTGCCTCGTCCCCGATTTCTCTGACGTACTCGTGCATTCCCTGCGCAAAAGACCTCATGTTGGAGGCGATTGTCGGCAGGTGAGCGCTCTCTAGTGCCGCCATCAGCGATGAGGGCACAATCACCGGGAAGGGCAGGTCTGCTCCTCGCCGACGCAGTTCGCTGCACGCCAGGAAAGCGCTGGGGACCTCGCAGGCCTCCAGCCGCCACACAGAGATGTCATCGTCTCCGCGTGGGTATTGATTTCCTCCCTCGCACCGAACAACGACGCCGTGAGTTTCCCCGATGAAAAACTGGAAGCGCCTCATGGCGGTAGCCGTCGCAGTCCAAGAGGTGACGACCGTGCATGTGTTCGCCAGGGTGTCCCCAATGTGCGCCGTGACGTGCTCGTCGCTGGTCCCAGGTTGATCTGTCGGTTTCGACTCGAAGGTGCGCGTTGATTGTCCCGCGGCTGCTAGCGCGTTCAGGTCAGCCTGGGTCATGAGCGCGTAGGGCGCGTCGACACCCGGGAGGATGTGAATCATTGGCCTTCTCCGATCGTGCCAAGAATGTCAACAAAGGTGTCGAGCGCCAACCCACAGTCCTCGGTTCGACATGTACCCGTCAGGCAGTAGGACACGCGGCGAGGCTCACCTGCTACCCAGGTCCATTGGAAAGTGGTGAGGCTTCGGCCGTCGACGATTGAGACGAGCGTCGCCACGATGGCTGTGTCGGCATCCATACTCCAGGGGGTAACGTCGACAACGTACGAACCCGGGAGCGTGCGACTGCTCTCATCCACTGCGGCGGAGAGCCACTGCCGGTCGGTCATATCATCGGGGACATCGGTACTGGTGAGCACGACGGTGTCGTGCCAATCGTCCGAACCCTGTACGGCGACACCGACGCGTTGGATGCCAGGAGTCGCTGATATGTCGGCGAGGGGGCTGCCCGACCGGGCTTCGCCTGGGTCGATGAGTGCCCAGCCGTCAGGGAGCATGTCCATCATGATAGTTCCTCCGATACAGCGTTGTAGAGTGCGTCGAGCGTGGGGCTGTGAGGAAGCCATGAAATCACGCGCGTAACAGCTGCGGTGCTCGACACGGGCGTGAGTTCAAGGAGCTCTGTACCGTTGCGTACATCGCTCGGCGCCCCGTATTCGTAGAGACAATCGGGGATGGCGAACAGGTGGATAATGTCCGTGTAGTCTCCCGCTTCGTTATCCCACAGTGCCGCGTACGACAGGCTCCAGCTGCGCTCGGTGATGGCTGTGAACAGTGGTGTGCGGCTCGGGTATCGACCGCTGGCCGCTCGCGTGTCGGAGCGGTATTTCTTGCGCATGGCAAGCAGCGGCTTTTCTGCACGTACCATGGTGGGCGCAGGCACGGGGTATCCTCCGGGAGATTCAGCTGACTCATGGAGAAGGTGAAGGACGCTGAGGGGCAATGTGTGGGGTGGATAGGTCTCTCCCGTGCGTGCCGCCAGGCCGAGCATTGAGATGATCATCGACAGGCCGTCCTCGGGTTCGATGCTCGTGATCCGTCGCTCCGTTTTGTGTGAGGTTGCGGCGCTCCACCTGTTCTCGCTGGGGTAGATGGCAGCGCGTGACGGACCGTTTGTGTCAAAGCGGTACAGGTCGATGCGGTACATTCCTTGGACGAGGCCGGGGTGGTTTTGCTCGATCTGCGCGCTGAGTCGGTGGTCGTATGTGGCGACTCCGCCGTAGACGAGCATCCGCGAGTCTGTGGTCTGCGTGGACAAGAGCGCACGCAGACCGTCCTCACCTCCTCGCCGCAGGGCCATGGCGATCTGCGCGATAATCGCGTATTCGCCGTCCGTTACCGTCACCACGGTACGTCCGAACTCTGTGTTCATTCGCGCCATGTCTTCTCCCCGTCGCTGGGCTGCGCCGTGCAGTGGCATTCGCGCGTTTGAGCGAGCGAGGGGCCCCGACGCATAAACATGGGATCGTGTTCGTACTCGCGCTGCAGGCGTTTGAGCCGACGTCTCTCGGCTTGGTACTCGGGGTACATGGCGCGTGGCAGATTGATCGGAAATAACGAGATGAGGAAAACAAACATACCAATTGCGCACAATGCCAGAACACCGGCAGATACCGCGTGAGGAAGTTTTCCGCAGTACTTCTCGAGAGTCTTCGCTGCGGCAACAACAAGAATAACAAAGGCGAAACTCGGAATGGTCAGCGCCGTCATGTTCTTTGTCGGTCGAATGGCATGAAAGTAGTCGAGCCGCGGTGAATCGCAAAACATCTCAAGGCCCCATACGGCAATAAGCGCACAGGAAAAGAGAAAAGCGACTAGTTCATCCATGAATCTGATCCGACATAAATGAATTAATTCCGTTAGCTGCCCACTGCCCGAGGCCGGACCCAATTAATCCTCCGACGATTCCACCGACAGCACCACCAACGGCGATACCAATGGGATTCGCAGTGAAACTGCCGAGAAATGCCCCAAACTTTGCGCCAGCTAGAGCACCTCCTAGCGCTCCACCACCCGACAACGTACCTGATGTGGTAGCTCGCGCGACTCTCTCCCTGCCCCATTGCGGGATTAGCAGAATCAGCTTCCCACTGAGTCCAGGCTGCGATACCACCATCAACGACTGCGCCAACGACGGCTGCACGGCTAAGGTACCTGCTTCCTTGCGCCGCCCAACCTTTAAACTTCAACGCGTCTTTGCCACGCCCCGGAGAGGCGGACCAATTGTTCGGCTTTGTTCGTTCCCAGGCCTGCCTCACAGCTCCCATCTCTTGCTTACTAACGAAGGTCCCAGTGACAGGATTCCTCGGACGGAAAACAGAATGACGGTAAGCAATAGTCCCCCAGACTGAAGCATCAGCGATAGTACTAGCGTAACCAGTAATGGTCGGGATCGCTTTAAGATCAGCATCAACTCCGAGGTGGTCGTCGAGCCACGACAAGACTCCAATCAGTGATGAACAGGCCTGCCGATACGTTTCTTCCGCTGCCGAAAAATCGCTGTATGCGTGATAGGCGGCTTCACGAGCAACCTCGTAGCTCGGACTAAGAGAAGCAGCACCCGATTGCGAAGTACCGGACAGCGCAGGGTCGATAATCGTATTGTCATCAACCGTGAGCCCGTTACATAAAGCTTGGAATATTATATTTGAGAAACGAGCTTTGCACGTGACGATCTCATCGTGAAATGTCATTGTGGCATCGATGAGTGTTTGACGGTGCGTGACAGTCTCATCGATCCGAGCGATTTGCCGATCAAGCTCGTCGATGAGGCTATCGGTGGCCCGGCTTGTCATACTTGAGGTGATGGTTGTGCGAGCATTGTGCAGATCCCCACGCGCATCTTCAAAGGTCTTATTCTGGTCTTTCAAAGACTCCGCGAACTGATAGACCGGAGCAGCGTCGACAGGACACACGCATTCAAGTCCCTGCACTGACGCCATTACGATCCCCCCTCACCTGACGCAGCGATAGTCACCGTCGAGCGGCCCTCGTTCGAGTCAAAATCGTCGGCGACAGCTCGGATACGAGCAGCAAGTTCACGTGTCCGCTACTCGAGGCACGTTGCGGCATCATTGAACATTGCAGCTACGCTCGCGCACGACGATGATGCGTTTCCAACATCTGGCGCTATGAGCTGACAGACTTCGCTGAGTGCCTGCTCTCCGTTATCGCACGATATTGCTTGCCATCGTAGGAGGTCTGTATCAACGTCGATGTCACCCACACTTATCTCCTGAGCGAGAAGATGTACTCTTATTCGTCGACTTCGATGAAGTCGTCGTCCTCGTCGTCGTAGTCATCCTCATCGTCGTCCTCGTCGATGTCCTCGAGGATGTCGAAGGGGAGCTCGACGCCCAGCTGGGTGAAGAGGATGTCGTCGTAGGTGAAGAAGGCGTCGCGCAGCGCCAGTTCGGCGGCTTCGAGCGCGGCGTCATCGGCCTCGTCTCCATCGCGTGCGATGTCGAAGTGGTTCTCGAATGCGTTCAGCAGGCGCGTCAGCGCGCGGCGGGCATCTCCAGTCATGACCACCAGTCTACCGTGAGACCGCACACTCTTTCAGGGCAGGTTGAGCTGTGAACGAATAACGGACACCATGAGGTCCGTGCCCTTGATTTCCGCCGTCTGCTCGGCACCCAGGATGCGTGTCTGCCCATCGCTGTCCAGTAGCTGCGAGGCACCCATATTCGGTCCGAGGGGAAGGATGACCCATTCTTTCGTAGGCACGTAATGTGCATCGGGGGTCTCCCCCTCGATCTGTGCGGTGATGTTCGCGATGACGACGCGGGCCTGCTGGCGGGCAGCATCCGCACGCTTGGATTCGCGCACGTCGGTCAGGTCACCGACGGCGTAAACGGTGGAGTGCCCCGCTACCTGCATGGTGGGTTCAACGCGAATCGTCCCATCGGGGTGCAGGAGGGATTCGTACTCGCTGCCGATCAGGAACCCGGTGTTGGCGCGCGCTCCGTAGCACTGGAACCAGAGGTCAGCCTCGATGACATCGCCGTTCTTGGTCTCAACCATGAAGTGTGCGAGATCGCCAACGTTCTGCGGCGGCAGGTATGCCAGCTCCGAGCCGGTCACGACGCGGACGCCGAGGGTGGCTAGCTGCTCGCTGATTTCACTGCGCAGCGCGTCGGTGTAGCCGGGCGTACCCAGGATCTGATTGGTGGCCTCGACGATCGTGATGTCCAGACCCGGAAAGGCGTTGGCTAACTCGCCGGTTAGCTCGATGCCGACGGTGCCGCCGCCGACGATCATGACGGACCTGGCGCACGAAAGATTCTCGTGTAGCTGCTCGAGACGAGCCTTGGCCACGGAGGAACGGTAAGAGGAGTACTTGGCCGGGAAGGGGTAAGTCGACCCCGTGGCGAAGACAACATAGTCTGCTTCGATGGGATCGTGACCAAAGACATGGACCGTGGTTCCATTCACGGCGGAAACGGTTCCGCGCACGACCTCGCCGCGGTTCAGGAGGTTCGTGTAGGGCATGAAGATCGCATGTTCCCACACGGTGTCCACAGCGGCGCGCAGGGCAGCCGCGTGATGGACGAACTGGTCCTTTTGTTCAATGAGGACAACGTCTGCGAGGGGGTCGAGTCCCTTGGCGACCGTGACACCCCCATATCCTCCGCCGATGACTGCGACGCGTGCCATGACATTCCTCCTTTTGAACGGACGGCGTCTATTGTGTCACCTCACGCCTACAAATGCGCGCGATAGGGACTTTAGTCCGCTTCGAGTGGCTTCTTGTCTGTCGTCAGGCCTAGTCCGCGCGCAATGTTGGGCTGGAAAAAGTTGGGCCCCTTGAGAACCTTGCCATCCTCGCGCAGCTTGACAGATCCGTCAGGCATGAGCTTGGACAGGTTCGATGCCTGCACCTCAGCCAAGACTGAGTCCAGGTCTATGCCAGACTCGATGGCCATGCCGTAGATAACGTAGACCAAGTCAGCAAGGGCGTCCGCCGACTCGATGAGATCACGTTCGCCGTCATCAGCCGCCAGCGCCTGCCTCGTTGCAGTTTCGATGATTTTGCGGGCGCGCGGGCCGTAAACAGCCCCCATGAGTTCGGCGAACTCCTCTGCAATCAGGCTCATACGCATCGTCATGCGTTCATAGTCCAGTGTTGGGTCTGTAACAGGACGGATGGGCACGGAGTAGGTGTGGTGGAACTGCATGACTAGTTCCATTGGGTTGGGTGCAGCCGTAGGGGCCGAGGCTTGGGTGTCTTTATCGCTCATGAGCGGTCCTTTCTCGCGTTATCCCAGGCAGTGGCCAGGATGTTGGAAAATGCTGTGACGGTCTGGTGGCCATCAACGAGGAACTGAGAGTTCAGCACGTAGGTGGGGACGGCTGTTACCCCCATGTGCAGCGCCATCTGATAGTCGGAATAGACCTTCGAAGCCCATTCCTCTTCACCCAGCGCCAGGGCCGCCAAGTGAGCGGACATGCCGATGTCCTGAGCGCAGCCGATGAGCACCTCGGGGTTGGACACGTCCAGACCCATCTCGAAGTGAGCGCGCATGATGGCCTCGGCAACTTTGAGATGGAGCGAGTTCGGCCCGGCGACCGTGTACGCGTCAATATCGCCGTCGTGGGCGGCGGCGATCACGCGGTGCGCACGCGACGTGGGCGCGATTATCAAGGAGTCGAAGTTGAAACGAATGCCTTCGCGGGCACCGAGCGCGCACATGCGCTCGTCAGCCTCGCGGATCTCGTCCAGGCTTGCTGCGCCGGATTCGACGAGGGCAACGATGCGCGGCGTTTCAGCGGCGACCTCCAGGTCAGGGTCGAGCAGGTAGGCGTGCAGATAGACCTCGATGTTATCGCCGTGATCACAACTGGCTATGGCCGCGCGCAGGTGTCGCAGTCCCAGGTAACTCCACGGGTCGCACGTGTCGAGCCACATATCAATACGCACGGTTTCTCCTGTTCGGCGATATGGAAAACCCCGGAGCCTTTCGGCCCCGGGGTATGTCGTGCGCGGAGGGGGACTTGAACCCCCACCCTCGTTAAATGAGGACTAGCACCTCAAGCTAGCGCGTCTGCCTATTCCGCCACCCGCGCAGGTGAGCGATGCGAACCGCTGCGATCCGCAAGCGAGTAGAAGCTTAACACACCGCGGGCGGCGTGCGCCAATCGAAACTAGGACTCGACTTTTTCACCCTTCAGACGGGAGTCCAAGGTTGAGAAAACCCTTGCAATTGCGTCAATGTCGCTGTCCGTCATCCCGTCCAGTAGGTACTCGCTGACCGTCTGTTGATGCAACTCTGTGGCAGCAAGCACAGTTTGGATTCCTTGCGTGGTCAGGCATGCATCATAGCCACGTCGATCAACCTTGGACGCAATGCGTTCGACCCAGCCATCGCGAGAAAGGTTGGAGACCAGGTAGGTGACGCGCGACGGGGAATAGACGACGCGGTCGGCCAGTTCACCCATGCGCAGGCGGTGGGCGGGTGCTTCCCATAGGGCAAGGAGAATATTGTAGTCGGGCATGGAAACGCCGTAGGTGCGCTTTAAGCGCGTTTCAAGGATCCCCTGAAGACGACCGGACGCTTCGAAGAAAACTCGCCACGCGGCAGCACGCGCACTATTGGCTTGAACGATCGGCGTGAGCCGTGCTCGTGATTCCACGTCTGTCTCTCTCATAGTTGTGTCGGATGCTTCTCTCGGGATAATAGGGCATAGTGACTAAGAAAGCACCAACAACGCGGGGGATTCAGTGTCTTTACATATTTCAGCTGTTCTTTTCGATGTTGACGGGACAATTGTCGATTCTGCTCCCGTCGTACTGTGCGCGTTTCGAAGGACGCTGGCAGATTTCGGACTGCCGATCCCTGAGGATCAGCGGCTTCGTACGTATGTGGGTCCTCCCCTGTGGTACGCATTTGGTGACCTGGGATACTCGGGGAAGCTGCGTGCGCAGCTGGTGACACGGTACCGTGAACGCTACATGGATCACTACTTAGATCCGGAGCCATTTGACGGGGTACCCGAGCTGCTGTGGGACCTCCATCGCGCTGGAATCCCGATGGCGACGGCCACGTCGAAACAGGCGCCCATGGCGATCGCGCAGATGGAGCACTTGGGTCTATCGGAGGCCTTTGACGTCATTGCGGGGGCAACGCCGGACCCGGGGTCCACGAAGACGACGGTCATTCACGAGGCCGTGGCTCGGCTGGGCGCCAAGGGTGCCGACGTGTCGTATCCCGTCATCGTCGGCGACTCGATATGGGATGTGCGCGGCGGTCATGAGGCAGGGATTCCGGTGGTCGGGGTCGGGTGGGGTTACGCGACGGAAGACGGACTGGACGATGCCGACGCTGTGTGTGACTCTGTCAATGACCTGCGTGCGCTGCTCGTGCCAGCTGCTCGCTGAGGTACTAGCGGAAGTCACGCGATCGCACCTTGATGGGCAGATGAATGGGTGTGAGGCGAAACGCTCGCACATTGATCGCGCCATCACCCCACTCAAGAGTGCCCCGCACGAGCAGGGCGTCAGACTCCAGGCCAACGCGCCGAAACTTATTCCAGGTGCCTTTACTCACTGAAACATTGACATACCCGCTATCGTCTTCGAGGGACAAGAAGACGGTACCCCTTCCCGTGTGAGGTCGCTGGCGGTGCGTGAGCAGACCGGCAACGTCGACGATTCTCCCGTCGAGGTGGGATCCCAGGTCGGTAGCACGCAGGACGCCCTGCGGCAGACCCGCCCTCAGATAGGAGAAGGGGTGATGCCCGGGGGTCAGCCCCGTGGCCGCAATGTCGGCGCGCATCTGCTCGACGTGGGTCAGGGGTGCCAGTGCGGGGACGCGGGTACCGACCTCGGTGCCAGGCAAGAAAGGCTGCCACTGCCCCTCTCGCGTCGATGGCGCGGCCAGAGCGCCGGCAGACCAGGCTCCCCCACGCCTGCTCACCCCCAGGCACTCGAGAGCACCTGCCATGGCCAGGCGCTCCATGTCCAAGGCAGACAAGTGAGCGCGCTCGGCCAGGTCTGCCTGACTCGTAAAAGGCCCCGCTCCCCTGGCTGCCACGACGCGCTCGGCAGCCCGGCCCAGGCCTCGTACCGACGACAGGCCGATGCGCACCGCCAGCTCCCGGTCAACATCCAAGGGTATGTTCTGCCGGGATGGAAGCGGATCGGAATGCCCCTCCCGGTACTCCTCCGTACCGACCGGCGTGCGTTGCACGCCCGCGTCCACGAACGACTCGTTGACCGAGGGACCCAAGACCGCAACCCCGTGTCTGCGCGCGTCCTGTACCAGCGTCGCCGGCGTATAGAAGCCCATCGGCTGTGCGGCCAGGATCGCGGCGTAAAAGTGTTCGGGCGCGTGGACTTTCAGCCACGCGGACGCGTACACGATGTGCGCGAAGGAGAAGGAGTGCGACTCTGGGAACCCAAAATCCGCGAATCCTTTGAGCTGCTCAAAAATACGTTCACGTGTGGAAGCGTCGATCCCGCGTTCCTCCATCCCAGCCATCAGATCCCCCTTGAGGGCCTCCATACGTTCAGGGCTGCGTTTGGCTCCCATCGCACGCCGCAGCTGATCGGCACGGGAGCCCGACAAGCCCGCAGCATCCGTGGCAATGCGCATGAGTTGTTCCTGAAAAAGAGGCACACCTAGAGTCTGACGCAGAGCAGGTTCGAGCAGTGGATGCAGGTAAGTGACCGGCTCGCGGCTCGCACGCCGACGTAGAAAGGGGTTGACTGCACGGCCCTGGATGGGGCCCGGGCGCACGAGAGCAACCTCGATGACGATGTCGTAGAAGCAGCGAGGTTTCAAACGCGGCAGAGTGTTCATCTGTGCGCGCGACTCCACCTGAAATACACCCACGGTATCTGCCGCACATAGCAAATCGTAGACGCGCGGATCGTCTGGAGGAAGCGTGTGCAAGCCAAGCGGTCGATCTGCGTCCCCTACCAACATGCGCGAGGCCCATCCACGCAAGGGCGGGAGTTCCGCGCTGCGCTCCCCGCCCCTGAGCTCATCGAAAGCGATGCGCAATGCCGTGAGCATCCCAAGAGAGAGCAGGTCGAACTTCACCAGGCCCGCGTCCGCGCAGTCTTCCTTATCCCACTGCAACACGGTACGTCCCTGCATGGCTGCCCAACCCACCGGACAGATACGCGAGACCGGCTGGTCGGTGAGCACCATGCCACCCGAATGGATGCCCATGTGTCGAGGAAGGCGCGACAGTGCCCGTGCTGCTTCGGCAACCAGAGGCGGAACCTCACCCTTACCCCGCGCCCAGGCCTGCGCGCTGCCCACCGGATAACCCAGAGCCCGCGCCGCATCGCGCATGGCTGATCGCGGCCGATACGTGATGACGTTGGCCACCTGGGCTGCACGATCACGCCCGTAGCGGTCGTAGACATGCTGGATAACCTCCTCGCGTCGGCCCGCCTCAATATCGACATCAATATCGGGTGGCCCTGAGCGCGCCTCCGAGAGAAAACGGTCGAAGAGCAAGTTGTGACGCACCGCGTCTACAGCCGTGATCCCCAAGCAAAAGCACACGGCCGAATTCGCAGCGCTACCTCGTCCCTGACACAGGATGCCGCGCTGGGAGCAAAAGTCGACGATCTCTTTAACGATCAGGAAATAACCCGCAAATTCGAGACGCTCAATGATTCCCAGCTCGCGTTCAATCGTCTCCCACGCCCGCGGATATTGGTCGCGCGTGCCGTAACGCTCGCGGGCACCTCGCCAGGCTAGGTGTGCCAGCCACGTCTGAGGCGTGTACCCCTGCGGCACGCTCGTCCGCGGCAGTCTGGGAGCAACCATCCTCAGGTCGAAGGACACCTGCGCGGCGACCTCGCACGAATGGAGAAGAGCCTCGGGGTGGTCGGCGTGCAGGCGAGCCATCTCCCGCGGCGATCGCAGGAAAGAACGATGCGCACCCAGGTGCGCCACAACCTCGTCTAGGCAGGAACGCAAACGGGTCGCTGTCAGGATGTCACCAAGCGCTTGCTTGGAGGGCGAGGACATGCGCGCCCCCGTGGTGGCGAGGAGTCTAGCCCCGACACATCGTGCGAGTTCAGCCAGCGTGTCCCCTTTTTCCGGCGCGTCTCCCGAGGCCGCCTGCCACTCCACGAGGACGTGCTCCATCCCACCAGCAGCTTCCGCGAGAGCGCTTGTGACCCGTCGCGCCCACGCAGGCCCGCCTGCTCGCAGGGCTCGCATGAGGGGGCCTCGCCTTCCACCAGTCAAAATAATCAGGTCACCCCCTGCCTCACTCACATCCTCGAGGGTGATGCGCGGCGCACGCTCCCCCTCCTGCGCGAGGGCCCGCTCGCTCATCATGCCGACGAGGTTCTCATATCCAAGCGGACTCGCAGCCACGATCGGGACTCTGACCCCCGGTTCTTCCGCGCCTGACGCGAGTCCCCATCCGGGGACATGAGCGCCGGGGACAACAGATCGCAGCGCGTAAGGATCGAGAGTGACCTCGGCCCCATAGACGATCGGCAGCCCGCAACGCCGCGCCGCCATCGTCGTCTGAACACTCGAATATACGCCATCAACATCGAGGACGGCGAGGGCATCAAGACCCAGGCGCGATGCTTCGTCCACCATGTCGGCGGGTTCGTCGGTGCCCTCCAGGAAAGTGAAAGCACTGTGTGCATGCAGCTCCGCGTATCGAGGTTCATAACTCACCCACACATTATATCGAACATATGTTCGAAGGTGGTGGAGGGTACCAACATGATCCGAGTACCCGAACACGCCCTGCCGCGCATCACCCCACCGAACGCGACATCAATTCGGCCCTCCTGGCGTTAGCCAAGGAGACCACGCACATCAGCAACGCTCAGAGGAGCGCTTCCCGTTCCGTTCATGACAGAGGAAATGAGGCGGCGTTTGCGATCCTGCAGCTCCACCACTTTCGCCTCGATCGTATCAGCGGCAACCAGTCGATAGACGTTGACCTTCTTCGTCTGTCCGATACGGTGGGCACGGTCAATTGCCTGTTCTTCAGCCGCAGGATTCCACCACGGGTCCATGATGTACACGTAGTCAGCTTCCGTCAGTGTCAGACCGGAACCCCCCGCCTTCAATGAAATGAGGAAGACCTGGGACACACCAGAGCGGAAACGCTCAACAACCTCCTCACGGTTGCGCGTCGATCCGTCCAACTGCACGACGGACACACCGCGCCGCTCCAAGACGTGTCGGATGCGCGCCAAGAACGACGTGAACTGGCTGAAGATCAGAGCTCGATGCCCCAGCGGCACAATCTCATCAAGACGATCGGCCACGTACTCGACCTTCGCTGATCCCACGTGTGCGTAGGAATCCTCAACCAAAGCCGGGTCGAGTGCCAGCTGACGCAGCCGTGTGATCGAGGCCAACACGCTCATGCGATTCGCGTCCGGTTCGGCCAATAGGTCAAGGATACGAGCCCGCTCACGAGCCAGGTACTGGTCATAGATGCGGCGGTGTTCCTTCCCCAGTTCAACGCGCACAACATCGACGATTTTGTCAGGTAAATCAGTGGCTACCTGCTCCTTCGTTCGGCGTAAAATAAAGGGAGCGACGTAGGAAGTCAAGCGCTCGAGCATATCGACATCGCCGCTCTCGATCGGGCGGCGCACCTTCTGGGTGAAGGTATCCCACGCAGGCAAGAGTCCAGGACAGGTCAGAGACAGAATTGACCACAGATCACCCAAAGAATTTTCGATCGGCGTGCCACTGACCGCCAGGCACCAGGGTGTATCCATGCTGCGCAGCGCGCGATAGGTGGCCGTTCGCGGGTTCTTGACCGCCTGGGCTTCATCGATGACGACGCCACAGAGACGCACCTCGCGCCACTGATCGGCCTCCAGGCGCGCCAGCGTATAGGAAGTGACGACAATGTCCGAGGCCTGAGCCTCCTGCACGATCGTCGTCCCCCTGCGCGCGGCTGTCTCACCAACACAACGCACACGCAGGCCGGGCGTAAACTTCGTGGCCTGCTCCGCCCACACGCCTACAACCGAAGTCGGGGCAACCACCAACACCGGACCCTTCTGACCACCCGCAGCGCGCAGCGAAGCGATCGCCGACAAGATCTGCACGGTCTTACCCAGACCCATATCATCGGCAAGAACACCACCCAATCCCGCAGACAAGCGGGACGTTAGCCAGGCGTGCCCCTGGCGCTGATAGGGACGCAACACCTTGGCCAAAGCCGACACGGGTGCGAGACTCCCTTGACGTCCCTCACCCCGCAACGACGCAACACGCTCCCTCCACGCCTTCGAGAGAGAAACAGAATCCACCTGATTCTCGAATAGGTCAACAATGCCAGCCGCCGCAACCGATAGGCGTAGCCCCTCCCCCTCCCAGCCAGTCAACGCCCGAGCCTCGTCCAACAGTGCATGCAAGGCGCGGATACGAGGACCATCCAGGCGCACCCACACGCCCTCCACCTCGACATACTCATTCCCACGCCCAATGGCCTCCAACGCTTCGCGCACACTCAGATAGTGATCCCCAACGCGCAGGCGTACATTCAAGTCAAACCAATCCGACGTGGCACCGTCCACAGCCAGCTCCACGCCCATCCCATCCTGCGAGACTTCGATCGCCCGCACGTCCGGCGCAACATCCCAAACGAGTCCATCCACGGTCTCACCCTCCACACAGGCCGAGAGGAACTCTGGCACACGCCACGGATCAAGGCGCCCCACAGTCGGCAACGTCGGCCACAGGTCGCTTCCCAGCGCGGCGCCCCATCCGTTGATACGACCCACGAGACCAGCCACCGCCTCGTCTCCCAAGGCCTGCGCAAGAGGAACGCGCGAGCGAGACTCCCCCTCGTCGTACTCCACCCACCACCGCACGACGACGCCGCCGCGGTCACGCCGCACCGTGCCCACGACCCTCATCTGTGGCCTCGCGTCAGGATCGAAACTCCCATCCGATGAACTCATGACGAAACGCCTACGCAACGATGGTAGCCACGACGCACGAAACTCCGCCACATCCGACGCAGGCACAACGAGAGGCCTATCCAGTGGAAAACCCTCCAGCGCATCCACCCCCTCAATGCGCGCCGCACGCGTCCCCCCATCCAGGAGAAGCAACCCAGCCTCACGATCAATACGCGGGGATGCCAATACCTGATCCCCGTTGCGCGCCACGACGCGAACCTCCAAACCCGCCTCCGAAGCCACCACATCAATATCGGCATCCCACGTCGCATGCGACAGCACGAAGGACTCACGCCCATCCTCCGAAACAAAAAGTTCCACCCCTGCGCGCACAAGGCGCTCCAGCCACGCATACGCATGCTCCTCCAACGAACTAAGCGTCACCTCCGTCCGCGAATGCCACGACCGAGACTCACGCGAAAGCCGATACCCCTCACGCAACAACGACACATGAGTCGGATCAAGCCCATCCGTCACTGACGCCCACTGCGTCGCCGTCAGATCAAGCCACGATGCGCGCTTCGTCGTCCACGCGAACGACGATCCCCGGCGCAACGGAATCAACGCGGCCTCCACCGCCGGATCATGTGCATCGATGACAAGGGCAAGTGGTTCCCCGCTGCGCTCGCGGATACCGCCCAACACCTGTTTCAGGACACGACTCCACTCAGGCACAGACTCCTGGCGCTTGAGAGCCTCAGCGCGCCCGGCAATCAACGCAGCCGCGGCATGCGGACAATCCGTGCGCAGAGCGCACGCGCACTTGAGTGAGGGGCGGATAGCTCCCTGGGAAATCCACGCACGATAGGTCAGCCCTGCCTCCTTCACACGTGCCTCAAGGAGGTTGCCGTCCTGGTTCCAGGACAACTCGCGCACCGCGCCCGCGTGCTCGAGGCGCAGCCCGTTTGCCCAGGTCGCAGGACCGACAAGAGCCATGATGTCATCATCGGACATCGACGCAAGGGTCTCGCTCAAGGAGAGAGTTACCATCCTTTCAGTCTACGGCACACTCTCGCGCGCGTCGCCGTCAGCTATCCATTCCCTCTACCATCCACTGCCCCTTGCTCCACACCAGCAAGACAACCTGACCGTCTTCGAGTGTGACACGCATGTAGGCACGGGCATGCTCCCCCGCCCACCAGCGTCCGCTCACGGGCCACGGACCAGCAACGGTACGAATCTTCGCGCGCTGGCCGATTCCCGGTAGCCCATCACGTTGAGAATGACCGAAGAGGCGGTCCTGAGTACAGGACACCAGTAGATACGCAGGACACGCCGTCAGCGTCCCTCGATTATCGACGCGCACGTCGCCACCCGCTCCGCGCTCTGGAGCAAGAGAAACTGGCACAGGCTCATCGAAAAGGGTGGCCGGCGAACCAGACACGGCCCCCTCCCACTCCCCCTCTTGAGAGCGACACGACTCCTGATCACCCCAGCGCGCCATGACGATGCGGCTGCGCGGATCATAGCCGCCCTGCACTCGAGGAACCAGAAGCGAGTCCGGCCCCGCCAGCCCCTGAATACGCACGGCGCTACGTAATACATCCCCCTCTCGATGTCCACGCCCCCACAGGGACGATGAAGAGTCCCCAAAACGTGGGTCGCAGGCCGTCAGACAGAACGAGCACACCCGACCGGAGGGTTCCTGGCCACCTGCCAGCCACCCAGCCAGGGTCCATCGGACACGCAACGCGATGTCGGCGGGATTCGATAGGTCGCACCCGCTCCATGTCCGACTGCGCCCATCTCCTCCCTCGTCCTGCACGTCGATACGCAGCGTGTACGAGACGAGTCCCTCCTGAAAGAGATGATGCGCAAGCTCCGCGGCTGCCTGAGTCACGGGGACCATCATCATATCGATGCTTTCACCCCCGCTCTCAATGTCGCGGCCAACCGATATGTCAGACAGGACTCGCTTTGCGGACGCGACAGACACGTCCTCTCCCGAAGCAAGTACCCACAGGCGCTCGCCGATGTCGCCGAAGCGCTCACACACGGGACCCCGGCCAAGCGCGATCAGATCCGCACAACTCACGATGCCCAACCCAGCCATGAGTTCCACAGCACCGGATGCGCGTTCCCGCATCGACGGCGGCACACAGGCCAACGCACGCGTCACACCGATGCTCGACAGGAAGGAACGCGTGTCGTCGCTGAGCACAATGCGCCCTGCTCTGGCAGCCTCGACGGACGCCAGGGGCCCGTCAGCGACCCCAACGAAGCACTCAACGCCCACTTTCTCTTCAATCGCCTCGACGAGTAGGGAGGCCGCCTGCTCCTCACCCCCCGCCCAGCGTGCTGGACCACGCGCCCGGCACCGGGCCAATCCCGGGCGCAGGCACTCGACCCCCGCAGCGACCGAGTCGAAAGCATCAATAACCGCACTGAAGGCACGAGCCTCCCGGTCGGGGTCACGCGGCAGACACACCAGTTCCGGGCACAGGTAGGTTGCCTCACGCACACTCATTCCCGCACGCACCCCGCAGCGCCGTGCGGCAGCGCTGGCAACATCAACACAATCAGCGTGAACGACAGCCCCACTCCCGCCCGGTGGCAGGTCAACCACCAAACAGTTCACGGGCCAATCGGGCACCCACACCACCATGTAGCGCATCTAAACCACCAGGCGCATACGCTCTGCGTCTCTCATGCTGCGCGAGAGACCCGGCCATGCGCGCAGCGTCACGAGGGTACGCCCCAGGGACCGGGCGCGTGCCGTCAGGCCACGTTGTTCGAAGCGGGTCAATCCTGCGACGTCGAGACACACGACGTCGCACGCGTCGAGCAGGAGTGCACACAGCTCGCCCATGTTCGCTCCCTGGTCGGGATTTAGAACGAGCACCCGCTCCAAGTCCATCCCCTGACGCGCGGCCCATTCCCACCCGACATGACGCACACCATACAATCCGATCCACCCGTCTGGCGGGCACGCGTCGATGAGGATCCGTATCAGCCGTCCCCTTTCCTGTGGGCCCAGGAGTACCGGTGCGGACACACCCGATGCACGAGGCACCTCGATGTCGACCCGACCACGCAGACCAACAGAATCTTCGGCGCGACTCAGGGCCTCTCGTGCTTTCAGCAAACGCACGCGAGCATCGGACATCTCTCCCCCTGCCACATAGATAGAACATCTGTTCGATAGGGGAAGTCTAGAAGCACGGTCGCACATCTGCGTTCCGAGCGCACGTTGCCTGCCTCATACGCAACAATACGCAACAATAGAGAGGAGAGAAAAGGAGCACTCATGACCATCGATACTCGCCCCCTGGCCCCCACTCCCTTCGAGGGCATCGATCTGCCCAGCTTCACCCTGACCTCGTCCACACTCACCGACGACGCACCCATGCCGGAGTCAGCGACCGCGCGCGCAGGCTCACTCTCCCCCGACCTGACATGGGAAGGCTTCCCCGAGCGGACAGCCAGCTTCATGCTGACCTGCTTCGACCCAGACGCCCCCATCCCCTCGGGCTGGTGGCACTGGACGATCCTGGACATCCCCGCCTCGATGACACACCTGGACGAAGGCGCGGGCGCATCCGATCTCACCCTCGATGGCCCCGCGTTCCACCTGCGCGGCGACGCGGGCGAGGCCTCCTACTTCGGAGCCGCCCCGCCGGTCGGCGACCGCCCTCACCGCTACATCTTCACGGTGCATGCACTCGACGTGGACACCCTGGGACTGGATGACGACGCAACCCCCGCCATGGCCTCGTTCGCCGCGCTCGAGCACACGATCGCACGCGCCACCCTGACCGTCACCCACCAGGCTTGAGAACATGCTGCACATCATCTTCTGGGAGCCCGAAATCCCCGGTAACACGGGGGCCGCGATCCGACTGTCGGCCTGCACCGGGTCCATGCTGCACCTCGTGGAACCCCTGGGCTTCGACATGGATGACGCCAAGCTGCGCCGGGCGGGCCTCGACTATCACGACCTCGCGCACGTCATGGTCCACAAGAACCTCGACGACGCGCTCGCGCAGGTTCCGGGACGCGTGTGGGCACTGACGGGACACACACACTCCATGTATTCAGATGTCGCCTACCAGGACGGCGACGGCCTGCTGTTCGGGCGCGAATCGGTAGGTCTGTCCGAGGAAGCCATGAATCATCCGCGCGTGAACAAGCGCATCCGTATTCACATGCGCGAGGGCATACGCTCTCTCAACCTGGCCAATTCCGCTTCGATCGTCCTGTACGAAGCCTGGCGTCAGCTGGGATTCCCGGGCGGAGTCTAACCTAGTTCCCCAACGCTTTCGGAGACTTGAAAGGAACGAGGCCCGGGTAGAATCGCTCCGCCGGGCCTCGCTCTGTCTCACCATCGCTGAGCCGATGCCCAGGTCAATGAGTCTTCCACGGCGGACTTGGGCGTTCGACCTGCTCGGCGAGCGAGACGATTCTGCGCGGATTCGAGCGCCACATCCACACAATGCCGACAAGAGAGACGACGAGGGGAATGTAGTAGAAATCCACCCCCATGCCGGTCCACGCAGAGCGTGCAGAGTTCAGCTCGTCGAGGCCAAGGGAAGCGACCCACAGAACGATCGGAACGGCGATCGACAACGCGATACTCACCCAGCCAACCATGCGCATACGCCTGCCGTTATGCGTCAAAGCCGTGGCGGCGACAAGGTAGTCAACGCCTGCGAGGAGCGCAACAAGCTGGGGACCCCACGGCTTATCCTGCCCATGAAAAAGATCAATGACTGCCGTCACGAAAATCCAGACGCCAAGCACCCAAAACAGGGCAATGATGATACGTCCCAGACCAAGGGAAGGCGGGCGTTGATCGCGCGCACTGTCACCGCCATTAGTCGCGTCTTGTTCATACACGATTCGATCCTACCGATCACATCATCGCGTCGCACCGCATTCCAGGGAGCAAGCCACACCCACCGAGGCGTGTGGCCCGATACACCAAGTCGAGACAGCGACCTGTGGGACATCACCGCACAAACGTGGGACAATAGGCCTATATGGACCGTGAGGCCCGTCATGAAATCTACAATTCTGAGCGTTAAGCTCGTCAACGAGGAGTTGTCAACCTTGAGCGAATCGATCTACGACATCGTCATTCTGGGTGCGGGTTCCGGCGGTTACGCGACCGCCCTGCGTGCAGCGCAGCTGGGCATGAAGGTCGCCCTCATCGACGGCGATAAGGTCGGCGGCACATGTCTACACCGCGGCTGCATCCCCACGAAGGCGTACTTGCACGCCGCCGAGACTGCCGAGGCCGTACGCGAATCCGCGAAGTTCGGCGTCAACTCCACCTTCAATGGCATCGACATGGCGCAGGTTGGCGCATATCGCGACTCCGTCATCTCGGGCCTCTACAAGGGCTTGCGGGGCCTGCTCAAATCGCGAAAGGTTGAGCTGATCTCCGGTTGGGGGCACCTGGCCGACGCCAACACCATCGAGGTAGGCGGCCAGAGAATCACCGGTCGCAACATCGTGTTAGCCACCGGTTCCTATTCGCGCTCGATTCCTGGCCTCGACATCGGCGGACGCATCATCTCCTCCGACCAGGCACTGCAGATGAACTGGGTTCCCTCCTCCGTCGTCATTCTCGGCGGCGGTGTCATCGGCCTCGAGTTTGCCTCTGTCTGGCGCAGCTTCGGCGCCGAGGTCACCATCATTGAGGCGCTGCCCCACCTGGCCAACAACGAAGACGAAGCCATCTCCAAGCAGCTTGAGCGCGCCTACCGCAAGCGCGGCATCAAGTTCCACACGAACACCCGCTTCGCTTCGGCCACGCAGTCCGTGCAGGGCGTGCACGTGAGCACCGAGGACGGCAAGTCCTTCGACGCCGACGTCCTGCTGGTCGCTGTCGGCCGTGGCCCCGTGACCGAGGGCTTGGGCTACGAACAGGTCGGAATCACACTGGAGCGCGGTTTCGTCATCACCAACGAGCGCCTACACACCGGTGTTGGCAACATCTATGCGGTCGGCGACATTGTTCCCGGCCTGCAACTCGCCCACCGCGGCTTCATGCAGGGCATCTTCGTCACCGAAGAGATCGCCGGTCTGAACCCGAGCATGCAGGCTGACATCAACATCCCGCGCGTGACCTTCTGCGAACCCGAGATCGCCTCGGTCGGTATGACAGAGAAGCAGGCTCGCGAAAAGTACGGCGATCGGGTGCGCACAGTCGAGTACAACCTCGCCGGCAACGGAAAGTCGTCTATCCTGGCAACGTCGGGTCTCATCAAACTGGTCTCGGTCAAGGATGGTCCGATCGTGGGATTCCATGGCATCGGGGCACGCATCGGAGAGCAGATTGGTGAAGGCGAGCTCATGGTGAACTGGGAGGCGTACCCCTCGGATGTCGCCTCGCTGATCCACGCGCACCCGAGTCAGAACGAGTCGCTCGGCGAGGCAGCTATGGCGCTGGCTGGCAAGCCCCTTCACGTCCACAACTGATACAGCTTTTATTAGGAGAACACACATGGCAACGTCAGTGACTATGCCCGCTCTGGGCGAGTCCGTCACCGAGGGCACCGTTACGACGTGGCTCAAGCAGGTCGGCGATACCGTCGAGCTCGACGAGCCCATCGTTGAGGTGTCCACCGACAAGGTCGACTCCGAGGTCCCGTCCCCCGTCGCCGGCGTCCTCCTCGAGATCCTGGTTCCCGAGGATGAGACCGTCGAAGTCGGCACCGAGATCGCGCGCATTGGCGACGCGTCCGAGGCCTCGGCCCCCGCTGCTGCTCCTGCCGCCGCCCCCATTGCTGCTCCGGCAGCTCCCGCTCCGGCGACTCCCGTGGCAGCTGCTCCAGCGGCTCCTGCCGCCGCGCCCGCTCAGGGCACCGAGGTGCGCATGCCCGCTCTGGGCGAGTCCGTCACCGAGGGCACCGTCACCACGTGGCTGAAGGCCGTGGGCGACGCCGTCGATGCCGACGAGCCGCTGCTTGAGGTCTCCACCGACAAGGTGGACTCCGAGGTCCCTGCTCCCGTCGCAGGTTTCCTCGCGGAGATCCGCGTGCCCGAGGACGAGACCGTCGAGGTCGGCACGGTCGTCGCGATTATCTCCGAGACTGCTCCGTCGGCGGCCCCTGCGGCCCCTGCTGTTGCCGCTGCTCCTGTCACTCCGGCTGCTCCGGCTGCTCCTGTCGCTCCAGCTGCGCCTACCGCTCCCGTCGATCCGTTCCCGAACGCATCGACTCTGGCTGCCGCCGCGACCGGCGCTCCCGTCGTTGCAACGCCAGCCGTCGCAACCGGCAGCGCCTACGTGACACCGATCGTGCGCAAGCTTGCTCACGACCTTGGCGTTGACCTGGCCACTGTGTCGGGCACCGGCGTCGGTGGCCGCGTGCGCCGCGAGGATGTTGAGGCCG
>ERZ773250.306-NODE-306-length-30483-cov-4.610490_pt1 | contig 30483 bp, 25 predicted proteins | sample MGYA00511258_ERZ773250 | MGnify/ENA primary metagenome ERZ773250 (study PRJEB29015, sample SAMEA2738164) | human oral metagenome | biome: human oral; feature: human-associated habitat; material: saliva | place: China | collected 2187 ... | reverse complement strand
TCATTTCGTATGGCAAAAATACTTGGATAAAAAATCTGGTCATGTTCCGTCCGAAGTAGTACATACAGAAGCACAAGAAGAAGTAGCAGTAGGACCTCTTGTGTACCTAGTATTACCATTCTTGCCACTTGTATTTATGTTAGGATTTAGTAAATATGGTATTGCTGGCATTAAGATGAATGTAAACTTGGCAATGTTCTTGAGCTTATTCATTGCTATGGTATTTGAATTCATTCGATTCCGTGATTTCCGAAAAGTAGCTGCGTCTATCCAAACATTCTTTAAAGGTATGGGTGATCAATTTACTAATACTGTAACTTTGATTGTAGCAGGGGAAACCTTTGCATTTGGTTTGACATCGTTAGGAATTGTTAATGAGTTCGTAGCATTCATTAAAACCTTCTCCATCCAAGCAGATATAGTAGGTGTTATTGTATCTGGTATTATTTTAGTGTTGAGCATTGTGATGGGATCTGGTGTAGCCTCTATGTTTGCATTCTCCCCATTAGTGCCAAACTTTGCCAAAGAATTGGGTGGTAATGCGATCACAATGTTATTAGGTATGCAAAATGCGGCCTCTGTAGGACGTTTGTTGAGCCCAATTAGTGCAGTTATGATTGCTGTGGCTGGTGTGGCCAATATTTCTAGTTTTGATTTAGTAAAACGAACTGCAGTGCCAGTATTAATTACTTTCATTACTTCTACCATTTGTATTTTGATTTTTCATTAATTGGTGAAAGTCGCATAGAAGTAAGGTTTTCTGTAATTCCTAAGAATTTGATAGAAATTAAATGTTGACGATGAGAGGTCTTTTTTGTATTATATTTGTACAAGACAATTACCCCTTGAGGGTGAGTGATGGAATCGTTAACAACATGAAGTACCTAACGTGTAAGTATGTATACTTTACTCGTTAGGTTTTTCATTCCTATGAAAGTAATGATCAATGGATGTACTTCATGATAGATATAGAAAAGGCAAATACAGATGAGAATACAACAATTACAATATTTAGAAAAAATTGCAGAAAAAGGATCTATTAATGAAGCGGCTAAGGAATTATATTTATCCCAACCTAGCTTATCCAATGCGGTGAAAGAACTAGAACACGAAATGGGTGTTCAATTATTATTACGTACTAAATCAGGAGTTACTTTGACTCATGATGGTCGTGAATTTATGATTTATGCTCGACAAGTACTAGATCAAATTCAATTATTAGAAGAGCGATATAAATCGAATACTAAACGAAAAGAACATTTCTTTATTTCCGCTCAGCATTATGCCTTTGTGGTCCATGCCTTTGTAGAGCTTATCAAAAGTGTAGATACTGATGAATATCAATTTGGTTTACGTGAAACAGAAACGCAAAATATTTTTGAAGATTTAGCTACTTTCAAAAGTGAATTAGGTATTTTGTATTTGAATAATTTTAATCGTCAAGTGATGGAGAAATTATTTAAAGAGTATAAATTGACATTTTATCCATTATTTGAAGCGGAGCCACATGTATTTTTGTGTCGTGAACATCCATTAGCGAAACAAGATAAAATTACACTAGAAGAATTAGAAGATTTCCCATACTTAAGTTATGACCAAGGGGAAGATAACTCCTTCTATTTTTCAGAAGAAATTTTAAGTACTTTAGATAGAAAAATGACTATCAAAGTATCGGACCGTGCCACAATTTTTAATTTAATGGTTGGTTTGAATGGATATACCATTAGTTCTGGTATTCTGAGTCGTGAGTTAAATGATGATAAGATTATCGCTATACCGTTGGATGTAGAAGATACAATGACTATGGGGTACTTAATGCCACATATGCTAGAACCAAGTCCGATTGCGAAAAAATATTTGGAACTATTGAAAGAACATATTCGCAACTATGGTTTTGAAATAATGGAATGGAAAAAGAAATAAATTTTTCTAACAGAATATGAGAAAGTGAACGGAGGTATGCTGCTGTAGGCGTACCTCTGTTTTATATTGGGAATAAATTTTAATTATGTGATAAATAACCTGCGGTAATAAAATAACAGTCTATTATGAGATAATTGTTAACTATTGTATTGATGAGCTTGTAAAATGCAATATAGATATCTTATGATAACTGAAGTTTATGTCAATGTGAAATGTTGTTATAGTTTGTAAATGCCGTTCTATTCTTTCAGAAAACAGTTTATAATCAAGGTATAACTTTATATTCGCCTTACTGGTGCCGCAAGGCTTAATAGGGAAGCTTGGTGAAAAGCCAACACGGTCCCGCCGCTGTAAAGGGGAGCGAAACTTCATGTAACGTCACTGGGAAACTGGGAAGGCGAAGCGTAGCGAAGATCCTGAGTCAGAAGAACTGCCGTAAGAAGCATGTCGTTAGATCCGCGAGAGACGGGTAGAGATGGTTTTGCGCTAAGTGCATACGCTAAATCATAACCTACCGTTTTCCATCGAAAACGGTTTTTCTTTTATGAACGATAGTTATATCTTTCAGTAAAAGACTAGGTAGGGTGATGAGTTATAGGGTTGGGTAGGGTATACCCATTTTCTAATTGTTTAGTTTATTTTTATGAGAGCTGCAACGATTACATAAGCTATTAGAATCTCTATGATGAGGCAAATCTCACTAGAAAAGTGGTTTGAGTAAGGGAACGTATGCCTATGTGGTCAGAGAAAGGAAGCTAGACTATGGGACAAGACAAGCATCATGAACCACAAGTTCACGAAGAACAGTTTGAGCTACCAGACGTATCGTTTGATGAGTTTTCTATCCCTACCTACGAGGAGTGGAAAACGACGGTAGAAGGTATCTTAAAAGGGAAAGATTTCCAAAAAAGTATGTATACAAAAACATACGAAGGAATTACGTTACAACCAATGTATTGGTTGAGCGACCAAAAAGGATTGACTCAAAACTTAACATATCCTGGTCGTGATAGCAATTTACGGGGTGCAAAAGCTAGTGGATATATCCATACACCTTGGACAATTGCACAACGTTGTGATGGAAAAACAATTGCTGACATGCATGACATGTTACAATTTGAACTAGATAAAGGTAGTACAGCTATCAGTTTCACACTGGATAGCGCTACACGGAAAGGACAGGATGCTACAAAAGCTGATCCTAAGGATGTAGCAGATGCAGGGGTATCCTTGTCCACTGTAGAAGAAGTGGAAGCTTTATTAAAAGGCATGGACTTAACTACAAAAGAATTGGATATTCGTACAGGTGCTAGTAGCGTATGCTGGGCGGCTGCTTTACATGCACTTTGCGAATCCCAAGGGGTGGATGTGAAATCCTTGTCCGGTATGATTGGGGCCGATCCAATCGGTACTTTGGCACAAGACGGTCATTTACCACGCCCTATGGATGAATATTTTGACGATATGGCACATACCATTGCTTGGGCATCTGCACATGCACCACACTTGCGCACAGTGTTGGTAGACACAGATGTATACCATAATGGCGGTGGCAATGACGTACAAGAATTAGGTTTTGCTATGTCTACGGCTGTGACATATTTGCGTGAGATGGAACGTCGTGGTATTGATGTGAATACATTTGCGAAACAAATTCGTTTCCATGTCAGTGTAGGAGCTAATTTCTTCATGGAAATAGCTAAACTACGTGCTGTAAAAATGGTATGGGCTCAAATTATTGAACATTGTGGCGGTGATGAAGAAGCGAAGAAAATTAACTTGTTCGTAAGTACATCTCACTTTACACAAACTGTATTTGATCCATATGTAAACTTATTACGTGCTGGTTCTCAATCCTTCTCCGCCGTAGTAGGTGGTATGGATGGTATGTTTGTAAGACCTCTTGATGGCTGCATTCGTCCAAGTGATGAATTCTCTCGCCGTATTGCCCGTAATATTCAAATCATGGAGCAACAAGAGTTCAACTTCATTCAACCAGTTGACCCTGCCGGTGGTAGCTGGTACTTAGAACCATTGACACAAGAATTGACTGAAAAATCTTGGGCATTGTTCCAAGAATTAGAAGGTAAAGGTGGTATTTTAGAAACATTAGTATCTGGTGAAACGCAAGAAGCCGTGGATGCTATTTTACAAAGCCGCTTTAAAAACTTGGCAACTCGTAAAGATCGTGCCGTTGGTAGTAACATGTATCCAAATATGACGGAAGAATTACTAGAAGTACCAGTGGTAGATTTTGAGGGCTTACGCCAAGCTCGTGTAGCAGCATTAGCTAATGTGGGTACAACTGATGCAGCTGAATTAGCTCTAAAAAAACTACAAGAATCTGACTTCAGTGAAATTGGTTCTTTGGTAAGTGCTGCGTATACTGCATTAGTAGCGGGCGCTAGCTTTGGACAAGTTTTTGAAGCCTTAGCAGATGGTAGTGAAGGTATCACTGTGAAAGCAATTCTATCTCATCGTTGGACAGAACAATACGAAGAATTGCGTATGCGCACTGAAAACTTCAAAGAAACACATAATGGGGATAATGTTAAAATCTTCTTGGCTAACATGGGTCCAATTCCTCAACATAAAGCGAGAGCCGATTTCGTTACTTCTTTCATGCAAGTAGCTGAATTTGATGTGCTTACAAATGATGGATTCCCAACTGTGGACGAAGCAGTAGCAGCTGCCTTAGCATCGAATGCAGATGTGACAATTGTATGTTCCACTGACGATACATATCCAGAATTGGCACCAGCAGTGACAAAAGCAATCAAAGCCGCTCGCCCAGCTATGAAAGTATTCTTGGCAGGGGCTCCATCTCCAGAGTTGAAAGAACTTTGCGATGCAGCAGGCATGGATGATTATATTAGTGTACGCTCCAATTGCTATCAAACATTATTAGCAATGCAACGCGAGAAAGGAATGATGTAGATGATTCCGGATTTTAGAAATATTCCTTTTACAGCTGCTAGCCCAAAAGTATCCGATTTCGATGCATGGAAAGAGCAATTACAAGCTGAAACTGGCAAGTCCTATGATGACAACTTCATTCGTACTATGGAACAAATCGATGTGGGTCCTGTGTATGATGCCTCCATTTATGATCAATGTAACCATTTACAATATGTAGCGGGTATTCCTCCGTATCTTCGTGGACCATATGGCACAATGTATGTACAACGTCCTTGGACAGTACGTCAGTATGCAGGTTTCTCCACAGCGGAAGAATCCAATGCCTTTTACCGTCGTAACTTAGCGGCAGGTCAAAAAGGTTTGTCTATCGCCTTCGACTTGGCGACTCACCGTGGTTACGACTCTGACCACCCTCGTGTAGTCGGTGACGTTGGTAAAGCCGGCGTTGCGGTAGACTCCATCCTAGATATGGAAATCTTGTTCTCTGGTATTCCATTGGATCAAATGTCTGTATCTATGACAATGAATGGCGCCGTATTACCAGTTATGGCCTTCTATATCTTAGCTGGTGAAGAACAAGGTGTAGATAAATCCGTTATGGCAGGTACGATCCAAAATGATATTTTGAAAGAGTTCATGGTGCGTAATACTTATATTTATCCACCAGCAGCTTCTATGCGTATTATCGGTGATATCTTTGCCTATACATCTAAATACATGCCTAAGTTCAATAGTATTTCCATTTCTGGTTACCACATGCAAGAAGCAGGTGCCACAGCGGATATCGAATTAGGTTATACATTGGCTGACGGCTTAGAATACTTGCGTACCGGTGTGGCAGCGGGTCTTACTGTTGACCAATTCGCACCGCGCTTATCTTTCTTCTGGGCGATGGGTAAAAACTATTTCATGGAAATCGCTAAAATGCGTGCAGGCCGTATGTTATGGGCTAAAATTGTTAAATCTTTTGGTCCAAAAAATGTTAAATCTATGGCATTGCGTACACACTCTCAAACATCTGGTTGGTCTTTAACAGAACAAGATCCATTCAATAACATCACTCGTACTTGTATTGAAGCGATGGCAGCAGCCTTAGGTCATACACAATCCTTGCATACGAATGCCCTTGACGAAGCTATAGCCTTACCAACAGACTTCTCCGCTCGTATTGCTCGTAATACGCAATTGTATATCCAAGATGAAACTAACGTATGTAAAGTTATCGACCCATGGGGCGGCTCTTACTATGTAGAATTCTTGACAAATCAATTGATTCGTAAAGCATGGGCTCACATCCAAGAAGTTGAAGCTTTGGGTGGCATGTCTAAAGCGATTGATACAGGTCTTCCAAAAATGCGTATCGAAGAAGCGGCAGCTCGTCGTCAGGCACACATTGACTCTGGTAGTGAAAAAATTGTCGGTGTTAACTACTTACGCCTTGATAAAGAAGATCCATTAGATATCTTAGAAGTTGATAATACAGCCGTACGCTTGGCACAGATCGAACGATTGAAAACATTGCGTGCTAATCGTGATAATGATAAAGTACGCAGTTGTTTGGATGCCATTACAAAAGCAATGGAAACAGGAGAAGGAAACTTGCTTGAATTAGCCGTAGAAGCAGCTCGTGCTCGTGCATCTAAAGGTGAAATCTCTGATGCGGTAGAAAAAGTATGTGGCCGTCATAAAGCGATCATTCGCTCTATTTCTGGTGTATACAGCAGCGAATTCAGCGATGACGATGTGATCACAGAAGTGCGTAGTATGACTGAAAAATTTGAAGAAAAACATGGTCGCCGTCCTCGTATTTTCGTAGCGAAAATGGGTCAAGATGGTCATGACCGCGGAGCTAAGGTAATTTCTACAGCCTTCGCAGATATGGGCTATGACGTAGATATCGGACCTTTATTCCAAACTCCAGAAGAAGCAGCGAAAGATGCCGTAGATAATGACGTACATATCGTGGGTATGAGTTCCTTAGCAGCAGGTCATAAAACATTGATGCCTCAATTATGTGAAGAACTTAAAAAATTAGGCCGTGAAGATATTATGGTAGTTATTGGTGGCGTTATCCCAGCTCAAGATTATGATTATCTCTATGAGCATGGTGCGGCAGCAATCTTCGGACCTGGTACAATCATTCCAGTATGTGCTAAAAAAGTACTTGAATTGTTAGAAGAACGTCTAGAAGAGGAAGAATAATCGGTCATATTCGAATCGGTGAAAGGAGGGTGTCTTATGAGTGATGATACCTATAAGCCTTCTTGGGTTCCTGAGGAGAAAGATGATAAATTTGCATGTCGTGTTATGCGCGGTGTGGACGGTGGTCATGATGGTATGGATGCACATACAAATGCACCTCAAAAACCGGTAGCCCCTAAGGTGGTCAAACGGAAAAAACTGACCGTCGATGACTATGTGGAAGGCGTACTGGCAGGTAATCGTATGATTTTATCCCGTGCCATCACATTAATTGAAAGTAACGCCGCAGCCCATTTTGAAATGGCACAGCAAGTGATTCAACGTTTGTTACCGTATACAGGCAAATCTACCCGTGTAGGGATTACAGGGGTGCCTGGGGCTGGTAAGTCGACCTTAATTGAAGCGCTAGGCACAAAACTGTGTCAAAATGGTCATAAAGTAGCAGTTCTTGCTGTGGATCCATCGAGTACAGTGACCGGCGGTTCTATTCTAGGGGATAAAACGCGGATGGAACAATTGTCACGAGAGCCGAATGCATTCATTCGTCCATCTCCATCAGGGGGGACTCTGGGCGGTTTAACTCGTAAAAGTAGAGAAACCTTGCTATTATGCGAAGCCGCTGGGTATGATACGATTCTAGTCGAAACCGTAGGGGTAGGTCAAAGTGAAACGACGGTACGTTCCATGGTAGACTTCTTCTTGCTGGTAGTGTTGACTGGTGCCGGTGATGAATTGCAAGGTATGAAAAAAGGCGTTATGGAATTAGCCGATGCGATTGTGGTGAATAAAGCCGATGGAGATAACTTGCAACGTGCCAAGGTGACGCGACAAGAATACGAACGCATTTTATGGTTCATTCGGGATGCGACGGAACAATGGACAACCCATGCCTATACATGCTCTGCTTACACAGGGGATGGCATCATGGAATTGTGGCAAGGAGTGATCGAAAAATTCATGGAACAATGTAAAGGCAATGGAGTGCTACAAGCACGTCGTCGTGATCAAACCTTATCGTGGGTATACTCCATGGTGGAAGAACATTTACAAAACTTGTTCTATCGAGCTCCAGAAATTGTAGCCTGTCGAGGCGGTATTGAGGACGCCGTTGTAGAAGGTCGTTTGACACCGACCTTAGCAGTACAACAGTTCATTACTACTTTCACACAAACAGCATTGGGAGACCAAGCTAAAAATGTTCCGTTATTTGAACTGAAATAACATAGAAACAGGAGGGGAAACTCTCCTGTTTTCTGCTATTGTGGTCAAAATCCTAGTAGTTTTTTGGGTATATGGATTTTGAAAGATATAAAATGAAAAATATATAATAAAAATCTACATGTGTGACAAAAGTAACATAAAAATGACATAAATGTATATTCTAAGTGGATGCGTAAAACTTTACTAGAACTTAAAAGAATAGGAAAATAAATGGCGTATTTATTTATTTTCACAAGTCTGAATATTTGTTATAATATGACGGAAAGTTAATGAATACATAACTAGTATTGTTTACACTATGTGAGGTGCATAATAATGAGTTTCGAAAGTCGATTCCAACATCTTGATCGCCGTGCCCCTATTGCTGAGGATAATGTGGCGATTATTCATGATTTAGAAAAATGTAAGAACTGTACTCTATGTCGTAAAGCATGTGCTGACACTATGAGCGTACTTGACTACTATGATTTGGAAGCAACAGGAGATAATCCTATTTGTATCCAATGTGGTCAATGTGCGGTAATTTGCCCATTTGGTGCAATGTACGAACGTACAGAATTAGATAAAGTAAAAGAAGCTATTGCAGATCCTGATAAAATCGTGGTTATCCAAACAGCTCCAGCCGTTCGCGTATCTATCGGTGAAGAATTCGGATTTGAACCTGGTACTTACCAAGAAGGCAAAATGATTGCAGCCCTTCGTTCCTTGGGCGCAGACTATGTAGTAGATACTAACTTCGGTGCTGACTTGACCATTATGGAAGAAGCAAGCGAATTATTAGAACGTAAATTACATGGCACAGGTCCATTGCCACAGTTCACTAGCTGTTGTCCAGCATGGGTAAAATTCTGTGAAACATTCTTCCCAGAATACGTATCCCATATCTCTTCCGCTCGTAGCTGTATCGCTATGGAATCTGCTATGGTCAAAACATATTTTGCCAAAAATATGAACATTGATCCTAAGAAAATTGTATCCGTATCTGTAGCTCCATGTACTGCTAAAAAAGCAGAAATTCGTCGTCCGGAGCAAAATAACGCATCTCGTTACACTGGCGAAGATTTGGGTCCAGATACAGACATCTGTATTACAACACGTGAATTTGCACAATGGATTCGTGAAGCTGAGTTAGATTTCGCAGCCCTAGAAGATTCCGCATACGATAAATTTATCGGTGCTGCGACTGGTGGCGGGGTTATCTTCGGTAATACTGGTGGTGTTATGGAAGCAGCGATGCGTGCATCCTACAAATTCATCACTGGTGACGAACCATCTCCAGCTCCACTTCTTAATTTATCCGATGTACGTGGTATGGATGGTGTGAAAGAAGCATCCGTAGAAATCGGTGGACATACTATCAATGTGGCTGTTGTTCATGGTGGTAAAAATATTCGTGAATTCTTGAACGAATTGAAAGAATCTGGTAAATCTTATGACTTCATCGAAATGATGGCTTGCCCAGGCGGCTGTATCGGTGGTGGTGGACAACCACGTGCGAAATTACCAGTAGCGAATAAAGTAAAAGGTGAACGTATTGAAGGTCTTTATAACTGGGATGCGAACATGAAGCTTCGTTCTTCCTATGAAAACCCAGAAATTAAAGATGCGTACGCTAATTTCTTAGAAAAACCATTAGCACACATTGCGCATGAATTGTTACATACTACCTATGTAGATCGCAGCGGTGATTTAGGAACTCGTAAAGACGTGACTCCTGAAACATGTCCAACATCTCCAAAATTTAAAAAGCCGGAATAATTTAGTTAGTAACTTCAACTCCGGTGAGTCAGCGAATGTGTAAGTTGGTTTGCTGCTGAACGAAGTTATTATATAGTCATCTAAGCATGACAACATACTGCAAGACGAAAAGACTCTCTGGGGAACATTCCCTCGAGAGTCTTTTCTATTCTATTCCATCTTGGGGCGGTTGGTTATTTTGATTTGGGCAAAGGGAAGAGGGGAACATTTATATTAGCTCCATTTGTAGCCTGTGGTGTATTTCTTGTAAATGGAAGATCGCGGCACATTCCTCCACAAACTGATCCTACGGTAGGTTTGCTCCGGAATATGCCGCGCTCTTCTTTGTTTGCGTGATGTAGGAGTATTATACCCACAGGTTACTGCTTATGAAGCTTATTCTGTCATATGTTCCCCTCTTCTGGGGGCCTAATGTAGGAGAACTGACCGCTCTCGAGATAACCTACGAATGAGAGGCATCCTAGGGTGGGGAGTGATAGAATAATTCTTCTTGTACATTTTCCGTGTTGGGTGTATAATAGTTTTTATCTAAAATACAAATCAGTAAATATTCATATGATGTGAAGGGGTAAAAGAATAGATATACGTATAGTTTCATGGCTTTCACGGATATGGAATAGTAGGAGGACAGTATGGCAAAGATTGATATGAACAATTTAGATTTTAGTTATAAAGAAACGCCATTCCGTTATGTGTCTAATTTCAAAGATGGTCAATGGGATGAAGGCGGTTTAACGGGTGAGGCGAATGTTGTCCTCAATGAATGTGCTGGTGTATTCCAATATGCGCAAACGATTTTTGAAGGTTTGAAAGCGTATTACACAAAAGATGGTCACATTGTGTGTTTCCGTCCTGATTTAAATGCTGAGCGCATGTATGATTCTGCGAAATACCTTGTGATGCAACCATTTCCAACAGATCGTTTTATTGAGGCTGTAAAAGAAGTGGTAAAAGCGAACCAAGACTTTGTACCTCCATATAGCACAGGTGGTAGTTTGTATCTTCGTCCATTCTTGATGGGTACTAATAGCGTTATTGGTGTAAAACCAGCAGATGAGTTCCAATTCCGTATTTTCGGTACTCCTGTAGGGGATTATTTCAAAGGCGGTGTGAAACCGTTAAAAATTCAAATCTCCGATTTTGACCGTGCAGCACCACATGGTACTGGTCATATTAAAGCAGGCTTGAACTATGCAATGAGCTTGCATGCCTTAGAAGCAGCTCATGAAGCAGGGTATGCAGAAAATCTATATTTGGATCCCCGAACTCGTACAAAGGTAGAAGAAACTGGTGGAGCGAACTTTATTTTCATCACGAAAGATGGTAAATTAGTAACACCTAAATCCGATAGCATTCTTCCATCCATCACACGTCGTTCCTTGATGTATGTAGCTGAACATTATTTGGGCATGACCGTAGAACATCGTGAAGTATACAGAGAAGAGTTAAAAGACTTTGCGGAATGTGGTCTTTGCGGTACAGCGGCTGTTATTTCTCCAGTGGGAATGGTACATTCTAAAGAGGAAGATATTTTCTTCCCAAGTGGCATGGATGAAATGGGCCCAACATTAACAAAATTGCGCGAAACATTACTTGGCATTCAACATGGTGAAATCGAAGCACCAGAAGGCTGGATTGTTCGCATCGTATAATAGAATACTTTTACAATGACGTAAACGCATGGTTACCTTAGGGTAGCTGTGCGTTTTCTTGTATAGTAGGCATATATAAGGATATGGATGAAAATAATATTGAAAGACCCCATGAAAGTAAATATATAAATTTTTGAAGAGTTGATAGATGATACACAATAATATATGAGTTTGAAGTCATGGGATAAGAAGTAAAAAGAAGTGAATCGTTTAAGAATACATGTATACATAATGGATATGTATTGAAAAATAGTATAATTTTTGCTACTATAATATACAGTTCTATATTCTATAGAATTAGAACTATATTTTATGATTATTATGAAATGTAGTTACTGATTATCATAAGAGGCTAACTCTTTACAGAGTGAGCATATAGTAGGTGGATGCTAATACAGCCTCTAGGCGAACTACTATGAAGTACAGTCATTTGACATATGAATTAGAACTTTCAGTATATGTATACCTAGTGTTAAGTACGCTAGTATAGTCATAGAGAGCCTACAGGAGGAGAGGGTTATGATGGAAATGAGTACCATTGCAAAACAACATGAGGAGCAGCGCCATTTGGAAGCAAATGGTTTGTATAGTTCCCAATTTGAAAAAGATGCATGCGGCATGGGATTTGTGGTGAATATTAAAGGTAAAAAATCCCACGATATCATCGATGATGGCTTGCGTATTCTTGAGCGTTTGGAACACCGTGGCGGTGCTGGCGCCGATAAGGATACTGGCGATGGAGCAGGTATCTTGGTACAAATTCCACATGATTTCTTCCGCCGTGAGTGCGAAGTGTTGGGTATCCATTTACCACCGGCTGGGGACTACGGGGTGGGTATGGTCTTTGCTCACAAGTACGAAACATTGCGGAATGAGCAAAAACGCATCCTAGAAGAAGTCGTTCGTGAAGAAGGTCAAATTGTATTAGGCTGGCGTGAAGTACCGGTAGACTCTACAGCCGTTGGTCATGAGGCTGCCTTGATTCGTCCTTGGATGATCCAAATTCTCATTGGTAAAGGCCCAGAGGTGACGAACCAAGCGGAGTTTGAACGCAAATTATATATGATTCGTAAAATTGCGGAAAAACGTATCGTTCCATTGAGCAAAGAAATGAGCAGTGATTTCTACATTGCATCCTTATCTTCTAAAACAATCGTCTATAAAGGCATGTTGACGCCAGTACAATTGCGTAACTTTTATCTAGACTTGAACGATTTAGATTTCACCTCTGCTTTGGCGATGGTCCATTCTCGCTTTAGTACAAATACATTCCCAAGCTGGGCACGGGCCCATCCTAACCGCTATTTAGTACATAATGGGGAAATCAACACTATTCGTGGTAATGTAAACTGGATCAATGCTCGTGAAGGAAAAGCAGAATCTCCATTGTTCCCAGATATTAAAAAAGTATTCCCTGTTGTTGATGACACAGGATCTGACTCTGCTATGTTTGATAATACCCTTGAGTTCTTGCACATGACAGGCCGTAGCTTGCCACATGCGATCATGATGATGATTCCAGAACCATGGGAACGCAATACTTTGATGAGCCAAGAAAAACATGATTTTTACGAGTTCAATAGTTTCATGATGGAACCATGGGATGGTCCAGCAGCTATGGGCTTTACCGATGGTACTGTTATCGGTGGCGTCTTGGACAGAAACGGCTTGCGCCCTGCTCGTTATTATGTAACAGCTGATGACCGTGTGATCATGGCATCTGAAGTAGGCGTAGTGAACGAAGCAGACGATATGATTCGTGCTAAAGGTCGTTTAGAGCCAGGTAAAATGCTTTTAATCGACACAGAAGAAGGCCGTATCATTTCTGATGAAGAAATCAAGCAACGAGTGGCCACAGAACTTCCTTATCACGAGTGGGTAAAAGAGCATGTTATTCATTTGTCGGAAATTCAACAAGCTACGGAAGATAGCATCCCAGAAGTGGGCGACTTATTCATGCAACAACAAGTATTCGGCTATACCCAAGAAGATTTGGTGCGTATGATTATCCCTATGGCAAAAGATGGAAAAGATCCAGTAGGTTCCATGGGTGCCGATGCACCGTTGGCGATTTTATCCGACAAACCACAAATGTTGTACTCCTATTTTAAACAACTATTTGCGCAAGTAACCAATCCGCCAATTGATGCCATCCGTGAAGAAATGGTGACATCTACACGAGTGATGCTTGGCAATAGCGGTAACTTGACGGACCCTAACAAAGTGGGCACCTATGCCGTATCTATGCAGACGCCAATCATGACGAACCAAGAATTGGCAAGTATTAAACAATTGGACTGCCGTCGCATGAAATCCGTGACTTTGTCCATTTTGTTTGACCCTGCCAAAGGTGCGGAAGGCATGAAAGAAGCCTTAGACCGTTTGTGCAAAGATGCAGAGGAAGCAGCTCGGACGGACCAAAATGTGTTGATTTTATCTGACCGTGGTGTGGACGAACATCATGCGCCAATCCCTGCTTTATTAGCAGTGGCTGCAGTGCACAATCACTTGATTAACACCGTATTGCGCACAGAAATGGGCTTAATTTTAGAGTCTGGTGAACCTCGTGAAGTACATCATTTCTGTACTTTATTAGGCTATGGTGTAACAGCCATCAACCCATACGTGGCATTAGCAACGGTTCGTGAGCTACAAGCAACCAATCGGTTGGGAGATCTTACGCCAGAAGAGGCAGAAGCGAACTACATCAAGGCTTCTGTATCAGGCATTATGAAAGTTATGTCGAAAATGGGCATTTCCACTGTACGCAGTTACCATGGAGCGCAAATTTTTGAGGCATTGGGCTTGAATACAAACTTTATTAGTACCTACTTCCCAAATACGCCGACACGCATTGGCGGTATCGGCTTAGGTGGCGTAGCCCGTGAAACGTTGGAACGATTCCAACGAGCTTTCAGAGAAGATGTGAAAGTACTCGAACCAGGCGGTTGGTACGGTCCAATGAAAGATGGAGAAGAGCATTTATTCAATCCAGATACGATTAAGTTGTTGCAAACATCCTTAATCGAAGGGGATTACAATACATACAAAGAATACTCTAAAATGATTCGTGAAGATTGCCATGTGACTTTGCGTAGCTTAATGGAATTAAACTTCCCTGTGGGTGGCGGTATTCCTGTGGAAGAAGTAGAACCAGTGGAAGACATTGTGAAACGCTTCAAAGCGGGCGCTATGAGTTATGGTGCCATCAGTAAAGAGGCGCACGAAACGATTGCTATCGCTATGAACCGTTTAGGATCTACATCGAACTCCGGGGAAGGCGGCGAAGATACAAGTCGCTTTGTCCTAGACGCCAATGGAGACAATCGGAATAGTGAAGTCAAACAAATTGCGTCCGGTCGCTTTGGGGTGACTACGAATTACTTGGTACATGCAAAAGAATTGCAAATCAAGTGTGCGCAAGGGGCGAAACCAGGTGAAGGTGGCCAATTGCCAGGTAAAAAGGTATATCCTGAGATAGGTAAAGCCCGTCACTCCACACCAGGCGTAGAGCTTGTATCCCCGCCTCCACATCACGACATTTATTCTATCGAAGATTTGGCAGAATTGATTTATGACTTAAAATGCGTTAACCCAAGCGCAGCCATATCCGTGAAATTGACTTCAGAAGCTGGGGTAGGTACCATTGCTGCAGGGGTAGCAAAAGCGAAAGCAGATAGCATCCTTATCTCTGGCTATGATGGTGGTACTGGCGCTGCAGGTCGTACGTCTGTGAAACATGCAGGTGTGCCATGGGAATTGGGGCTTTCAGAAACACATCAAACCTTAATGTTGAACCGGTTACGTGACCGTGTGCAACTGGAAGTAGATAGTAAACTCATGACTGGCTATGATGTGGCTATCGCAGCCTTGCTAGGGGCAGAGTTATTCGGGTTTGGTACCTTGCCATTAGTGGCAGTAGGTTGTCGCATGGCACGGGTTTGTCATATGAATACATGTCCGTACGGCGTGGCGACACAAGATGAAAAATTGCGTGCTAAATTCACAGGCAAACCAGAATATGTGGAAAACTTGATGAAATTCATCGCCCAAGAATTGCGTGAGATCATGGCTCGTTTAGGCATTCGTAGCGTGCGTGAGTTAGTAGGTCGTATCGATTTAGTGCGCCAACGCTCCCAAGACGATAATTTCAAATTATCTCGTGTGGACTTGAAACGAATCTTGTTCAAACCATACACAGATGCTTCTGTAGGTCATTTGCACAGCATTGATCAAGACCATGAATTGGAACGCACTTTGGATATGAAAAAATTACTTCGCATGTGCCGTCCTGCTTTGGATGATAAAAAACCAATTCGTGCTAAATTGGCTATTAGCAATGTGAATCGTGTAGTAGGTACTTTAGTCGGCGGTGAAGTGGTTCGTCGTTACGGTGAAGCGGGCTTGGCAAATAATACGATTAAATTGAATTTCGTTGGTTCTGCCGGTCAAAGTTTTGGCGCTTTCATTCCGAATGGTATGACCTTAGAACTGGAAGGGGATGCGAACGATTATCTTGGTAAAGGTTTGTCCGGCGGTACGATTATTGCATACCCTCCAAAAGCAGCTACCTATGAAGCGCATGAAAACATCTTGATCGGTAACGTGGCGTTCTATGGAGCTACCTCTGGTGCTGCCTATATCAACGGCGTGGCTGGGGAACGGTTCTGCGTTCGTAACAGTGGTATTACTGCCGTTGTAGAAGGCGTGGGTGACCACGGTTGCGAATACATGACAGGCGGCGAGGTCCTTGTCCTTGGACGTGTGGGCCGTAACTTTGGCGCCGGCATGTCCGGTGGCTATGCGTATGTGCTTGATCTAGATGGACGTTATTGCAACACAGGACTTGTGGAACTTCGTAAACCTAGTGAAAGTGACCTAGTACGGATTCATGAGTTAGTGCAACAACATGTATTGCATACGAATTCTAAACAAGGTCGCCATATGCTAGAGAACTGGGTATTGTACAAAGATCGCTTTACCAAAATTGTGCCAACCGCTTATGAAGAAATGCAACAAAGCATTGCTCACTTCCAAGGGGAAGGTATGTCATTAGAAGAAGCGCAATTAGCAGCATTTAAAGCAAAATATATGAATGGAAAATAAGCTGCATTGTAGATACTTAGTAGCTATACCCTAGTTGACTAAGAAAATAAAAAGGAATGGAACTGATGATTCAGAACCATTCCTTTTTTGCGTAGATGCCATACTAATATGATTTTATGTATATATAGAGAAATAGAAAAGGCTCCATAGGAGCCTTTTCTATATAGTATGTAATTATTCCTCATGTCCTTTGAGCTTCATACCAGCAAGTAATGTTTTCTCTGATTCTTCCATGTGGATGCGAGCAATATGGCGAGCTCGTTCTACATCGCGGTCGGAAATAGCCTCCACTAGTTGACGATGTTCATCCCAAGTCTTCGCAAGGCGACCTGTTTGGCTCATGGATAAGGTACGGAAACGCAAAGTTTGCTCCCGTAGGTTGTGAATCATTTCTACAAGACGATCATTACGAGATGCTTTGTAGAGAATTTCGTGGAATAGAATATCGGCTTGTACGACTTTGTCTAAATTATTTTCATTCATATAGTTGCCGATTTCAACAAGATGCTGCTCTAAGGCTTCGATTTCTTCATTAGTAATACGTTCGGCAGCGAGTTCTGCGGCGAGTTCTTCTAAGATAGAGCGAAGTTCAAACACTTCTGTTACATCTTTCAAACTCATATCAGCTACATAAGTGCCACGGCGAGGAATCATCACCACAAGACCTTCTTGTTCTAAAATGCGGATAGCCTCACGGATAGGGGTACGGCTCACACCGAGCTCCTCTGCAAGAGGAATCTCCATTAGGCGTTCGCCTGGTGGTAACAGACCGTCACGAATGGCTTGGCGTAACGCATCGCTAACAATCTCACGAAGTGGTTTGTACGCATCTAAACGAATGGGTTGTAAACGTGGTGCATTCATCGTAGGGCCTCCTCATCATGTGTTTTCGTAATTAGTGAAAGCCAGTTATGACCAGCTTGTTTGATTTCTTCTTGTAATCGAATCGCATCCAGTGCTTTTTCCAATAGAACCACCATAGTAGGACCGCTACCAGTCATGATGGTAGGGAACCCACGGTCTAAGAAGAATTGTTTGCATGTTACAAGTTCTGGGTGAATAGGGAAAATTAATTCTTCAAAGGTGTTGTCACTAGCTATGAAAGCCTGACGAAAGTCTTTGGCTTTCATATGGGTTGTAACGGTATCCATCGTCGCTGAAGTGACACGAGAAGTACCTGTGAATCTTCCATAGGCTTCTGCAGTGGAAATGCTTACTTCTGGTTTTACGATCAGTAGCCATTGAGCACCGCTAGTAGGTAAAGTTTCTAATCGTTCGCCTCGACCAGTGCCACGGGCAGTACCGCCTTTCAGTAAGAAAGGTACGTCAGAACCAAGTTTAGAAGCCATGGTCATTAGTTCCTCATCGGTTAAGCGAAGGTCCCAAAATTTGTTAAGACCTAGTAGCATAGCGGCACCGTCACCACTGCCACCGCCCATGCCAGCACAAGGGGGAACTCGTTTTAACAAATGAATGGCAGCTCCTTGTTGACAGCCTGTATAGTCTTGCACCATACGGAGGGCTTTCATGGCAATATTGCTTTCTGTATAGGGGATTAATTGCGCCATATAATACGGCAGTTCAGGTGCATCGCCAGAGAATACCACAGAATGGTGGCGCGCGAAATAGAGGGAATCCCCTAGGAAGATAGACTGAAAAATGGTATCTATATTGTGGTACCCATCATCACGTTTGTCCGTGATAGCAAGGCCCACATTGATTTTACTAAAAGCTCGTTGTTCCATAAGATAGTCACCTCAGTGAAGTCATCAAAATGTTTGCATGTGTTTTTTATTATACCATATATTACGGTTGAAAATCCTTGTGAGTTGAAATAGCTTTAGTTTATGACTAACCATTGCGAGGATATTAGTTTAATAGATAAATTAAAAGAGCACCAATTTAGCCAATCGCTTTTTGGTTCTCTTTTGTGTTTTTTATCTACTCAATAGTGAATGTTGACTGTTAGGAGTGTAAAAAAGGGTTTAATTATTTTTATATGGAATACTTTCACTAGACAGTAAGGCTGCGCTATTACTGGATAGAACTGTATGGTATAATTTAAGAAAGGAAGGAATTCCATGTACATTAAGTCATTTGATGAATTGATGTTCCAAGATAATTTTATCTTTCAGAAGGTGATGTTAAAGAAACACATTTGTAAGGCTGTGTTAGAACGGTTGTTAGACATTTCGATTAAGGATATTGTGTATATCCATGAAGAGAAGAACCTAGATGTCCGATGGGATACTAAAAGTGTGCGTCTAGATGTGTTTGTGAATGATGATAAAGGAACAGTATTCAATATTGAAATGCAAACTAGCAAGGACATGGAAGAACTTGTCAAACGGACACGGTTTTATCAAAGTATTTTAGATATGTATCATATTCAAAAAGGCCAAAAATATACTACACTGAACGATTCGTATATTATTTTTATTTGTACATTCCCCGTGTTTACGGGCAATCGTCATAAGTATACGTTTAAAAACGTTTGTATCGAAGACCATGATATTGCCTTGAATGATGGTGCAACCAAGTTATTTTTGAGTACAAAGGGAACTCAAAATGATGTGTCGAAACCATTGCAAGCATTTTTAGATTATATTGATGGACAGGAAGCGACAGATGATTTGTTAAGAGATATTGACGATGCTGTGCATGAGGTCAAGCATTGTGAAGCGTGGAAGGAGGAATATGTGATGTTATCCATGGATTATTATAAATATTGGAAAGAAGGCATGGCTGAGGGCATTGCGGAAGGCCTTGCTCAAGGTAAAGCTGAAGGCAAAATTGAAGTTGTTATTCAGATGTTACGTAAGCAATTATCCTTAGAAATGATTGCAGAGGTTACTAAGTTTACAGTAGAAGACGTAAGAAAGATTGCCAAAGAGCATGCGTTGATGTAGTTGAGTTGTATACGTATATGGTATTCTATTGTGTAGCGGTAAGCGGAAAGGAAGTGATTGTATGACTGATGAAGAGTATATGCGTGAAGCCTTGGTAGAGGCCCGTAAGGCTTATGATATGGGGGAGATTCCTATTGGTGCTGTATTGGTGCATGAAGGCCAAATTATTAGTCGTCATCACAACCGTCGTGAGGTTGATCATGATGCGACGGCCCATGCAGAGGTCCTTGTCATCCGTGAGGCGAATGCTATGCTTGAAAGGTGGCGGTTGACCGGTTGCACGCTTTATGTTACCATAGAGCCGTGCCCTATGTGTGCTGGTGCTATTATTAACAGTCGCATTGATCGCGTTGTCTATGGCAGTAGCGATTATAAGGGTGGTGCGGTAGAATCTTTGTTCAATGTACTTTCACATCCGAATTTAAACCATGAACCCCAGGTCTTGGCGGGTGTATTGCAAGACGAATGCAGTCAAATTATGAAAGATTTTTTCAAAGAACGCCGACGTATACGGAGAGGTACTCAAGTGGCTGAAGAGTCCGCACTCGAAATGCGGTAGGTCAGGAAACTGGCGCGGGGGTTCAAATCCCCCTCTCTCCGCCAAAGTAAGGGCTGTATCAGTAGATGCAGCCCTTTTTTATAAAATAACGTAGTTGTAGGAGGTATGATATGGAAGTATATTACTCCCCTTTGCAAGAGGTTAATCAAGAATTAATCCATAAACGATTAGATTTTTTGTTGCGCAAAATCGGCTTTGATGAAATTGGTTGCGATGGTAAACGAGTGGCATTACTTCGCAATGACTTACATAGTGACTATGAGGCTTATGAAACGGTAGTGGCTTATGTGAAAGGACGCATCGAATCCGAAGGTGGCACTGTGGTCTATGTAGATGAGCCTAGCAATAATTCTCGTGAGGTCATCATCCCTGATGGGGAATCTGTGAAAGTAGCCTATATTGATGAACGCATTGCTACTAGTGATGTGGTGATTTCCGTGAACCATATTAAAGCGAATGAATACAGTGGATTCTCTGGTGCTGTAAACAATACAGGTTGGTACTCTGCGAGCCTAGAAGGCCGTCGTGAATTGGTGGCATTAACAGGTGCAGAACACCATAAAGCGGTGGCGGAATATGCAGCAGCTGCCACTCGGAATCGTCAACGCTTTCACGTAGGGGTAGCGATGGATGTCGTAGCGGATTATGTGAATCAAGAGAAGTTGAAAGAGGCAGGCGCTACCAATGAAATCGTAGGCAACTTAGGTATCGTCGTATCCTATGATATGGTGGCTATGGATGAAGCTTTGGGGGATATTATCACTCAAGCTACACCAGTAGAAAATGGTGTATTAAGTACAGTGGAAAAGCGCACTTGGGATTATTTCAAAGATATTTCCCCAAACAGCGAATGGCAAGCCATTTTACTTCGTGCAGACCGCATGGGACTCGGTACACGTTCCTATGCCCTAGTGAAAGACGAAGAGCTAATCTTCTATGGTGAAAAAATTTAATAGAACATGACTAGATATACTGATTTACTATATTGTAGAAATTGGTGTATCTGATGTAAAAAAATCTCTAGTCTTAGCGAGTGCGCAAGCATAGCTTTGACTAGAGATTTTTGTGTATTTAATTTGTATTGCTTGCCACTGCTCATTGGACTGAGCAGTACTTTCCTATTTTGTAATATGGTAGACTAAATGTAGCCTACTATCGAGGATAATACATAATAATGAGTACCCCAATAATGGACACAATACCGCCGATGATATCGTACCGATCAGGAGTAATACCATCTACATAATAGCTCCATAAAATAGAGAGGGCGATGAAGATACCACCGTAGGCAGCATAGACCTTACCGAAGGGTGCTTCTTGTAAAGTAGGGATGATACCATAAATGATGAGGGTAATAGCACCTGCGAGCATATACCAAGGGCTTTTATCATCTTTCAGATAGAGCCATACTAAATAACCGCCGCCGATTTCGGCAATACCAGCTAGAATAAAGTAAAAAATAGAGAGAAGAATTTGCGACATAATGAGTACCTTTAGAGTAAATATTGATCAGCAAGTGGATTAAAATACATATTGTAAGATTTGTAGAAGCTATATGTAGCTGCCACATAGCCTAGTGAAGCGATAGTAGCCGTTTTGGTTGTAAATTTAGGGTCAGTAGAGTGTATTTGATGATAAGGCTTGTATATTGAACCATCAAAATTATAACCTGCTAGGCCAGTCATTTTCCATTGTATTCCAGAATTTTTTTTCTGTTCATCAAAAATTGCCATATCGTCAGAGAACTTTTTCTTTAACACTTCTGAGCTACGATTATAATCATAGAAAAAGGTAGTATCTGTTTTACCAATGGTATTTGTTTTGTATTGTACCGTATAGATAGTTGCGTTGATAATATAGTATGGTGGATTATAACGTGTTACATTGATTGAAGGCATTTCTACATATCCATCGAGAGTTTGATCTGCATAGATATGTTTATATCTTTCAGGAGAATTTCTTAGCTCGTCTAATGAAATTGCAAATGTTGATATTGTAAAGAGTGAAAAAATCGTTAGTAGAAGAAACAGTTTTTTCATAATCGCACCTCGCTTACTATATAATGAATGATATATACTTTCATTATATAAACTGCCCACAATAATTTCAACTATGAGAGCATAAAAAAAGCAACCAATCCGAAGATTGGTTGCTGTAGTATCCTATTATTTGGAGTACAATTCGACGATTAGTGTCTCGTTTACTTCGATAGGAAGTTCTTCACGTTCAGGAAGGCGAGTTAATGTGCCTTGGAAAGCGTCAAGATTTTTTTCAATGTAAGGAAGTTCGAAAGAACGAAGTTCTTGGAAGTTCACTTTGAACATTTCGTTGTCACGGCTAGCTTCACGAAGCTCGATTACATCGCCTGGTTTACATTGGTAAGAAGGGATGTCAACGCGTTTGCCGTTAACAAGGATGTGGCCATGGTTTACCATTTGACGAGCTTGACGAATGGAGTTACCGAAGCCGATGCGATATACAAGGTTATCAAGACGTTGTTCCAAAAGGATCAACATGTTTTCACCTGTAACACCTTGCATTTTTTTCGCTTTATCATAATAGCGTACGAACTGGCGTTCTAGCAAGTTGTAGTAAGCTTTAACTTTTTGTTTTTCTAATAATTGAAGACCGTATTCAGACATTTTCTTTTGACGTTGGTCTTTTTTTACACGTTTTAAAGCCTTCGCGTGACCGAAAACGTTCACACCGAAGCGACGGCATAACTTAAATCGTGCTTCTCTTCTCGTTGCCATGTGATTATCACCTCATAGATTAATAAAACTTTGCACAAATTGTGCTTATTCATTATACCCTATGAAAATGAAAAAGTCAAAGGCGTATGACCATTGTCAATAGTAGGGTTTGTGCTATAATAAAAGGTACAGTATTAGTGTTTCCATTGGGAACTGATGTAAGAGGAGATTCACCATGAATGTGTCCTATAATGTAAAAGAAGAATTATGTATTGAACATACACCGGGGGCAGGTGCCATCGTTATCTTTGGAGCCTCTGGAGACCTGACAAAACGTAAATTATTGCCAGCTATTTATTCCTTGTTTCAACGTGGTTTGCTTTCACCGAAGGTAGCCATAGTGGGCGTAGCACGGACAGCGATGAGCCACGATGAATTTCGTGAACAAGTGAAAGCGTCCATCTTAGGTGACCGTGAACCAAGTGCAGAAGAACAAGCATTTATTGAACGTTTTTCCTATGTATCTGGTCAATATACAGAGTCGTCTACGTATGTAGCGTTGCGCGAAGAATTAGAGCGTGTGGCAGCGGCTCATTGTACAGGTGGGAATGCACTATTTTATCTAGCAATGCCACCAGAGTTATTTGAACCTATCGTACGTGAATTACATGGGGCAAAGCTATTAGAAGAAGTAGGTTCTTGGTCCCGTGTGATCATTGAAAAACCATTTGGACATGATTTAGAAAGTGCTATTGCATTAGATGAATCATTGAAACAATATATTACGGAAGAGCAAACCTATCGCATTGATCATTATTTAGGGAAAGAAACGGTACAAAATATTTTGATGCTTCGTTTCGCCAATGCTATATTTGAACCACTTTGGAATCGAAAATATATTGAGCGTGTAGAAATTACCGTAGCCGAAGAGTTAGGTGTAGAAAAACGTGCAGGCTATTATGATGGGGCAGGCGCTTTGCGTGATATGGTGCAAAACCATATGATTCAAGTATTATCTTTGATTGCTATGGAACCACCTGCTAGTTTTAATGCTGATGATTACCGTGATGAAATTGGTAAGTTAATTTCCTCTATCCGTAGTTTACATCGTCAAAAATTAGGTGATATCGCAGTACGTGGTCAATATGCCGATTCTGACAATACAGAACGTCCAGCTCCTGAGTATCGCAAGGAAGAAAATGTGCCACCTACGTCTACGACAGAAACCTATGTGGCATTGAAATTGTTCATTGATAATTGGAGATGGCGTGATGTGCCGTTCTATTTGCGCACAGGAAAACGATTGCCAAAGAAATCTAGCGAAATCGCTATTACTTTCAAACCGATTCCGCACTCTATCTTTAAACCGTTCCATGCGAAAGATTTTAACCAAAACGTATTGGTACTTCGCATGCAACCAAATGAAGGTATGGGATTGTCCTTAGAGGTAAAATCTCCAGGATCTAAATTGAGTGTCAATACGTTAGAAATGGATTTTTCCTATAGCAATTCTAAGGAATTAGCAGATATTCCAGATGCCTATGAAAGATTGATCTTAGACGGTTTGTTAGGAGATCAGACACTATTCGTTCGCAATGATGCGGTAGAAAAATCTTGGCGCTTATTTAAGCCATTGATTGAGGCATGGGAACGAAATGATGAAGAAACACCATTATGCTTCTACCCAGCTTTCAGTGAGGGACCGAAAGAGGCAGAAGAGTTATTAGAAGGAGGATCATGGTCGTGGCGAGAGATATAATTCATGCATTTCCTACAGGAGATGACGTGGCGAAAGCAGTGGCCGATCGATTTTTAAACTATACCAATGCATGTATTGCTGAGACGGGTACTTGTGTGGTGGCTGTATCTGGAGGCACCACGCCGAATGCATTGTTTTCTTTGCTTGACTCTGATGAGTATACAAATCGCATCGATTGGGAGCATATTTTCTTCCTTTGGGTAGATGAACGATTTGTGCCACAGTCAAATCCAGATAATAATTTTGGACGTGCAAAAGATCGCTTATTTGGAAATATTATGGGAGCTGCTCACTATTATCCAGTACCAACGAATAACGGTACTGTGGAGGAGGCAGCAGATAAATACGAACAAGAAGTACAAATGGTCTTGAAGCGCACAGAAAAAGAATGTATAGATTTGGTGTTACTAGGATTAGGTGATGATGGACATACAGCGTCCTTATTCCCTAAATCCGAAGCGTTGTATGAACGTGATCGTATGGTAGTAGCCGTAAAAGACGGCAAAGTATGGGAACGTGTAACATTGACGTTTCCTATGCTAGTGAATGCAAGATCTGTATGGTTTACAGTGGTGGGAGCCTCTAAAGAGTCAGCCTTAGCGCGTGTGCTTCGCCAACGCAAAGAATACGAAGAATATTCTTGGGAAGATCGAGTAGACCATTGTTTACCAGGTGCTGTTTTAACCCATGACCCAGTGGAATGGTATGTAGATGAGGCAGCTCATAAGAATTAGTTGATTTGAAATACGAGGTGATAAGCATGTTTAATTTTGGTACACAAGAGTTATTTCTTATTTTAATTATTGCCCTTGTTATCTTTGGACCTAAAAAATTACCTGAAATTGGTAAGGCCATCGGTAAAGGGATTAATGAATTTAAAGATGCTGTTAGTGGCGATAAAAAAGTAGCTAAAGAAGAACCTGCAAAAGCAGAAACTATTGATGTAGAAGCAGGTGCTACGAATAGTCATAAACAAAACAATTAGGAGGAACTATGTGTAAAGATTGCGGTTGTGGTAGCACAGGTAATGTAACTACCAAATTATTTCACGTGCCAGGCATGATGTGCGTGAACTGTGAAAATACTGTGAATGGTGCTGTTCGTGGGTTACTAGGCGTATTAGAATCTACAGTAGATTTGAAAACAAAAGAAGTGCGTATTCGCTTTGACCATACAAAAACGGATGAAGGGACCATTCGCGCAGCCATTGATGAAACAGGTTTTGAAGTGGAATCTGTGAAAGATTATGTCCATGAACATGGTGGCATTTTAGGGGCCATTAAGAAAATATTCAAATAAGGCGTACCTATCTGGTGATATGCCAGGTATATATTAGAATACGAAGAGGGGCTATCTGGATTGATTCCAAGATGGCCCTTTTGTAGGAGTAGCTATGATACGTAAATTTAATCAAAAAGAATACACCTGGGATGGTGTAGACACGCTGGTGTATAAGCAAGATAATAGCCCATTTAAAGATGTAACCCGTCAAGTTCTTTTCGATGGGGCTTGGGATATTCCATGTCAGTTCCGCTATTTTGAAGTACAACCAGGTGGGTATAGCACAATGGAACGTCATGAGCATACGCATATGGTGATGATTTTCCGTGGAAAAGGCCAATGTTTAATGGGTGATACCATAGAAGATGTACAAGTAGGAGATATGATTGAAATCCCTAAGCTGATGGCTCACCAATTCCGGGCGAACCAAGGCGATCATTTAGGATTTTTGTGCTTGGTCAATGTGGACCGAGATAAGGTGCAAGTCATTACGCCAGAAGAACAAGCGAAGATGATGGAAAATCCAGCAATCGAGGAGTTTTTAAATAGCTAGTCAATCAGTTTGCATAAAACTATCCCACAAGTAAGAAACATAAGTGATGAGGGCTCAAGGCATCGAACGAGGGTGTTAGGAGTTGCTGTCACTTATGTTTCTTTTGTTTTCTAGTCAAATCCAGGAGGACCATGTGCATGCTAGATCTTGCACATGGAAATGTTATCTAAGAATGCATGATGAAGATAACTTTTAATCGCTGTGATTTATAAACGGACAAATATATTATAAATTTACCATAATTATCTTTTATTTGATACGAAGATTTGCTATAATTGTAAAGTTCTCATTTTTTATAGAAAGTAGGTTACATATGAATTTTATTCGTAGTATCAATCGCTTGTTCAATGATTACTTAGCATGGATTGTGTTGGCTATGGCAGTCATCGCATTCTTAGTGCCAGAAGTATTCATGGGGGCAGCGAAACAAACAGTTCCTTTGTTACAGTTAGTTATGTTCAGCATGGGCTTAACGTTGACGGGGAAAGTATTCTTAGATGTGTTTAAACAACCGTGGCAAGTGATTTTAGTATCCTTGATTCAATTCTTGTGGATGCCACTAGCAGGTTGGTTAGTGGGTACCTTGTTTGGATTCCCACCTGAAATTGCGTTGGGCTTTATCCTATTGGGCGCTGCACCAGGTGGTACTGCCTCTAATGTAATGACATTCTTAGCAAATGGTAATGTGCCGTTGTCCGTATCTGCGACGACAGTATCCACTTTATTAGCGCCGGTATTAACACCGATTTTCATCGTGTTATACGCTGGACAAACGGTAGATATTGCATTCTGGCCAATGTTCATGTCCATCGTAAAAATCATTGCTGTGCCAATTGGGTTGGGAATTATCGTGAACTATTTCATCGGTTCTCGCATTGAACCTGTGAAAGAAGTTTTGCCAACAGTAGGTGCCGTAGCTGTGTTGATTATCTTAGCTGGCGTCACTGCGGTGAGCCGTGATAATATCTTAGCGCACGGTGTGATGATTTTCTTGGCGTGCTTAGTGCAAAATGTGAGCGGTTATGTAGTGACATATTTTATTTGCCGTCTATTTGGTTCTAACGTACCAGATCGTCGTGCGATGCAAATCGAAGTGGCTATGCAAAACTCTGCGTTGGCAGCTAGTTTGGCGTTGAAACACTTTACACCACAAGCAGCTGTAGCAGGCGCCGTGTTCTCTATTATCCATAACTTTACGGGATCTATCTTTGCGGGTATTTGTCGTCGCAATGATTCCAAAAGTAAGCACTAATCTTATAGTTAATGTGCTTTGGGTATTAATGCATTAGACAATTACATATCTATTAGAAACGTCATGTACTTTCATAGTCTGTTATAGGATGAAAGTATATGACGTTTTTTATTTTACTAAGAAAATAAAAAACAGATATGCGGTATTGAGGGGTATTTTATGTAAAATGAAAACTTTATGCGGAAGTGTGTCGTAATATACCGGATAGTGCTATATAATAAAATTAAAGAAAGGTGATATAGTGGTACCTTAAAATTTGACGTGGCAGGTGTGTTGAAATGGAAAAAGATATACAGTTATGTTTGATGGATGAAGATGACCGAGAGCAGTTTATTTTGGATAATCAAGAAGCTTTTAACTACGGGGCTTTGGAGGAGTTTGGTTTTAGAAGCAACTACTTTGAAGAGGATGGTCAAATCATTTCACGAGAGACGATCGAAGAGTCCATTGACCACGGAATGGCGTATCGTATTATTCTCGCAGAGAAAAAAGTTGGTGGGGCTGTAATTAAAATCGATGGAGAAAAAGGAAGTTTAGACCTGTTATTCGTTTCCCCAGAGGCTCACGGTAACGGAATTGGATATGCTGCATGGTGTCAAATTGAAAAGTTGCATCCAAAGGTCAAAACTTGGGAGACTATAACACCATACTTTGAGCAGCGTAATATACATTTTTATGTAAATAGATGTGGATTTCATATTGTTGAATATTTTAATAAATTTCATCCTGACCCAAATGAGCCAGAAGCGGATGTTAAAAATTTTGATGAGCAATTTCCGGATGGAATGTTTCGGTTTGAAAAAAGAATATAGCCTTTATGATAGTAGGGTTAAAGAAATCACATATCACAACAAAACTTTGACATTAAAAGCTAATAAAATAACAAAGGACAAATAATGTATGGAAACTATTTTTGAATATGCAAAGATACATTATCAGTATGTGCTGATAGCAGGTGGACTACTATTTTTAATTGGTGCTATACGAGATTGGAAATGGGTGTATCAAGCTACAGTCGGAGAAAAAGTAAGACACGCATTTATTTTTGAAGTGTGGGGTGAGAAAGGATATAGAGTCTTTATAGGAATATGTGGATTGTTGCTTGTAATTTGCGGTGTTATGTTTTTAATGTTAGATAAACGATAAAAAGTGGGGATAATGTAACATGAAATGGAACTCAGAAAATCGCAAAGAATTTTTTGCGTATATAGAAAAGCTTACAGAGGAAGATACATATACAGAATGTATGACAGCATTGGATAGCATCCCTATGGAAGAACGGGATTACGAAGTATGGTATCAGCTTGCTCGCGCGTATCAAAACTTTGCGATTATCGGCAATGATGATAAAGGAACACCTAGTTTTATTGGCGATAAATATTTATTAAAATCGATAGATATTTTACATTCAGTTAGAGAAGAGGGGAAAGATAAGGCTGAATGGAATATGCGCATGGCATATGCCTATCAATATTTGACTCATGAGGAGGAAAGAACTATTCCTTATGCCTTGCGTTGGGCGGAGTTAGATCTTGAGGATAAGGATGCATTGTTAGTGGTAAAAGAGTGCCAAGAAGAAATAGAAAAAAGATCAAATGCGACTACTGAGAAAGTAATCGATCAAGAAACTGGAGAAATTGATGAAGACTGGGGCGTTTATCTATGCAATTCATTTGCTTACGACTTGCCGGCTGTGATTAGAGTCAATTTAGCTCTTAGGGATTTTGAATATACTGCAAATTACCCTAACAGATTACATTTACAAATATTATATAAGAATGCTAATGATAGCGGGTTTCCTACAAGAGAAGAAGGGGGATATGTATATTCTATAGAAGACGCTGTAGAAGAGATTGTTGAACAACATGGAGACATGTTAGTAGGCGTTGTGAAATGCGATGAGCGGGTACGTATTTTTGCCTATACAAAGAATGAGTTGGGGTACTACGATGAAATTTCCGCGATGATGTCAGAAAAATTCCCTGAGTATTCCTATACATTGGCAGTCGTTGAAGAACCGGACTGGGAACTGTATTTTCAGGCACTGTATCCTGACAGATATGAATATCAAAACATTATGAATATGAGGCTTATTGAGAATATTAAAAGTGATGGTGATAGTATGGTGCCGAGAGTACTCGAACATTGCCTACTCTTTAAAACAGAAGAAAATGGGGAAGCCTTTTTAGCCAAAGTAATGGAAGACAGTTTTATAAAACTTTCATCAGAAGATCTGAGCAACAATGAGGATATAGATAAGGAATATCCATATGTACTTGTCATTGGTAGGGAAGATGCTTTTGAAAATATCGATGAAATTGTTTGGTATCTTATGGATTTGGCAGAAGAGTTTGACGGGGAATATAGTGGTTGGGGATGCCATATTGTGAAGTAGCGTGAAATAGCATTTTAAAGAGAAGATGCGAGATGAAAACTTCCCTTAAAAATATAGATTTCAACAAGATCTTTGTCAAATAGGGTTGATGAAACCATTTTAACAGAAAATAATGATGTTATGTTGTCTCATTTTATTTTACAACTTAGGTAAGTATAAATAATCGCCTAAGTTCTTAATAATCGCCTAAAAATGTGATATAATTAGGTGAAAAGAAAAAGGAGGTAGGAGAATGCGACTTTTTAGTTATGAAAATCTAGCAAGAAGTAAGTGGGATAGTGAAATTATAAATCTTCTTTCA
>ERZ773250.303-NODE-303-length-30770-cov-5.729611_pt1 | contig 30770 bp, 48 predicted proteins | sample MGYA00511258_ERZ773250 | MGnify/ENA primary metagenome ERZ773250 (study PRJEB29015, sample SAMEA2738164) | human oral metagenome | biome: human oral; feature: human-associated habitat; material: saliva | place: China | collected 2187 ... | reverse complement strand
GCTGACTATGAATTTGAAAAGCAAAAGGAAGAACTCAGACAGGCTCAAGAACGAGTAGAGCGAGAAAGTCAGGAACTTTTAGAAGCTCAACAAACTAAACAGCAGGAACAAGCTCCAAAGTCAACGGAAACCCCAAATTTTGACCCAGAGACAGGCGAAATCTTGAACGGTGGGCAAATCCCCCAAAATGAGCCTAACGCTCTTAGAGGGGCTGAAAACAACCTAAAACGATATACCCAAAAAATGACTTTAGAGGTGTATTTTGTAGACACAGCCGAAAAAGACCGTTTCAAGGCTGGTCTAAGTCAACTCGGATTTGATTTTAAAAAGAACTATCAAGTCAGCGGTTATCAACGTATTGAGCCATTGACTCAGGCTGAACTCAATGAGCAATGTGGGTGGTAAGTATGAGTAAACAAGTAAAAGACATACTAGAAACTCACGACACAGGTTGTCCTCATGGCATCACATTTGCAATACATCAAGATAAAGATGAGTGTATTGCTTTGTTTGGCCGTTCTGGTTGGCCCGGACTAAAACCTCGATTTATTCGTTGGAATGAAAGTGTTAAAAATCAAACAACATACAAAACTGAAGAATCCTTACTTAATGCCTATGTTTGTGATGTTAAAAAAACATCGGAAGATTTTATTGTCATTCAATTATTGCCCTTTTAAGAGGGGAAAAATAATCAAAAACCAACTATTTCCATTTTGGAAACAACTCAAAAATCAACAAGCCGGGCATCCTTGTAAAACTGCGAACTAGAAAGCGTCAAAAAACGGTCATGTGATCTTGGACGAGCGACTGCCCGTATTTAGCCAATTCTCACAAAGGCAGTCGCATTTTTTTAGATAAACAGATGAAATTTTTGGATTTATTCGCTGGCATCGGCGGTTTTCGTCTTGGTATGGAGTCCGCTGGGCATGAATGCGTTGGATTTTGTGAAATAGACAAATACGCTAGAGCCAGTTATAAAGCGATACATAACACAGAAGGAGAAATTGAATTACATGACATTACAAGGGTCACAGATGAGTCTATTCGAAGATTCGGAAGTGTGGACGTTATCTGTGGGGGCTTTCCGTGCCAAGCTTTCTCAATTGCAGGAAACAGACGAGGTTTTGAAGATACACGAGGAACTTTGTTCTTTGAAATTGCTAGGTTCGCATCTATTCTCAGACCTAAATATTTATTCCTTGAGAATGTTAAAGGAATCCTCAATCACGAAAACGGAATTACATTCGAGACCATTATCTCAACCTTGGATGAATTGGGGTACAATGTGGAATGGCAAGTGCTTAACAGCAAGAATTTTGGAGTCCCCCAAAATCGGGAACGTGTGTTCATTATCGGACATCTTAGAGGAGGAAGTGGACGAAAATTATTTCCTCTCAGCGGAGATGGTGCATCGATTACTTGTGAACAACCAAAAATAAACAAGGTTGGGAATATTAGAAAAAAAGGAAAATCACAAAGTGGTGATGTCGTCTCAATTGACTCATTGGCTCCTACTCTGTGTAGTACTACGACACAAAAGGATCCGTTGAAAGTTTTAATCGAAAATGAAATAAAACAGTTTGGAATTCTGCAACCGAACTATAATCAAAGCGGTGTTGTGTATGATACTGATGGTATATCACCAACCATCCGAGCCTATCAAGGTGGAGGTCTTGAACCTAAAATCATTCAGCGTGGTCATGGGTATAATAAAGGCGGAGAATATGACATCGCTCCTACTTTAACTAGCAATGGCTATCACGAAAACAACATCCTAAGAATCAAGGAAGCGACTACTCAAGGATATTCAGAGGCAGAGGTTGGGGATAGTGTTAACTTATCACACCCAAATTCTAAAACAAGACGAGGACGAGTTGGGAAGCAAGTAGCCAATACCCTCTTAACTGGAGAAAGTCAAGGAGTAATTGAGCCTGATTTTAGAATTAGAAAGCTAACACCTCGTGAGTGTTGGAGATTGCAAGGATTTCCAGACTGGGCTTTTGACAAAGCGCAAGAGGTCAACTCTAACAGTCAATTATACAAGCAAGCAGGAAACAGTGTGACAGTCAATGTCATTGCTGCTATCGCAAAAGAATTGAAATAAAAGGAAGTAAAAAATGCTAAATAAAATCGACATACCAGGAACAGATATCACACTTGAAATCGTGGACAAGACCATCACGATCACCAATAAAATTGAATATGATATGCAGATGCATTTTAGAAATACAGATGCAGATGCTTCTCTTGATACAAGTGGTGACGTGTTTGAGCCTCTCTACTGGTTAGATATTAAGGCGACACCTAAAATGCCGACAGAGTATCATACGAGCCTTGGAATCAAGAGAGAAAAGCGCCACTTGGCCGAACTTCAGAAGTTCTTTGAGTTTATTGAGAGTAATAAACGAAACCTATTTGATCTCTGTGGATTCAAGGGAGAACTGCAATGAAATTTCTGACATTATCGTTAGACATTTCAACTACTGCGACAGGATGGGCCGTATTTTACGGCTCTGACCTTGTCCAGAGTGGTGTCTTAAAACATAAAAGCAAATCTTTCTTTGAACGTGGGCGCTTCATGGCTAGTGAATTGCGAGCTATTCAATCGAGAGCGCTCCAGAAATACGACTGCCATTTTGAATCAATTGTGGTCGAGAAGAACTCAGTCATGGGGCCAAATCAGCAGTCTATGATTAGTATTGGAATTGTGACAGGCATCATCCTTGGACGATTGATTGCTGACAATGTGTACTTCGTGAACGTGTCGACATGGCGCAAGTACTGGAAGTTTAGTTACAAGGACCGAAGTAAAAAATCAATGAAGCTGCAGGCCGTTGCTAAGGTTGCGGATAAATTCGACCTTAACGTCAAAGACGACGAGGCCGATGCGATTCTGATTGGTTCGTATTTTGTAAATCATGGCCAAGAATTTGGAAATCTGGAAAGCCACAAGGTGAGTTGAGAGGTAGAACAATGAAACGATATATAGAATTTTTTGACGACGCAAAAACGTCAGCGGTAGAGAAACTTAATAATTTTTTGGAAAATCTTAGTAAAGGTTCAATTTATAAAGTAGCAGGCTATCAAGCGAACACTGACTGTGCTTATATTTTATTAGAGGTAGAGAATGAATTAGCTAATCAACTAGACGAACCAGAAAAAGTCAAAGTTCCGCAGTTTGTGGCAGATGTGATTGAAGGAGCAAGAGAGCAAAGCGTAGAGTTGGAAGATGCGTTCGAGTATGTTTGGGAAGTAGCCACCGGAGAGTTACGCGAATGGTTTAGAAAACTTGAAAATAGAAATAATTTCGCTCGTGCATGGCTTGACGGCTACGAGGTCGAGGAAGAGAAGCGGTATTTGGTGAAGATGAAAGGTATGTCCGAAGAGAATACATATTTGACATTTAGATTTGGCCATACGTGGATGCTAAGCAATTTCGAAGAGTGCGAAGAATTTCGCTTGCACCACACCCGTAAAGAACTCGAAGATGCTGGCTTCGGATGGGTTTTCAATTGTGAAGGTATTGAGATTGAGGAGGTTGAGGTATGAGTTATGATTTGGAAATCTTAGCGAAAATAGAAAACGGAGATTATATTCGTATTGCTGAACCTAAATATAGTTCTCCGACCTACAATCTCGGGAAGATGTTTAGAATTGCTATGGATTGGGATTTCGACCAAGGCACAATTTACAATGTTGCTGATATTTTTGAAAATATTCAACGTGGCATAACTGAATTGGAAAGGCAACCTGAAAAATATGTACAATATGAACCTGCAAATAAATGGGGAACAGTTAGCGATGCATTGGAGGTTTTAAAGTCGCTGAAAGAGTGTATTTTAGAACGAGATATTGACACGAAATATTTATATATGAGGTGGTAAATTGAAACGACCAGAACGATACAAGTCTGGATACTTCATTCCTGAACTGATTGAAGATGAAGATATTATCTTCAATAAAGACAGTGAATATCACAAGCAGAAGAAAAAAGAAAAGAAGAATCCTATATTCAAAAGAAATAAGTTCAAAAATGGCTGGGCGCTTTAAGGAGGTGGAGTGATGGAATTTTTACTAACAAGCACAAGCGGGTGGGTTGAAAATCAAATCCCTAACGCCGTGATTAAAAAATACACAAAAATAGAAGTTAGAGGCTGTTCGACATTTGAAGAATATGATGAGCGATTTTCTAGGATAGAAGGCAGTTGGCTTTCTGAAGGAGTTAATCATAAAACGTCTAAAGGTCGAATACAAAGAGAATTCCCGAACGGTGCAGAGGGGCATTTTATCGAAATCAATTTGATAGAGGAGTTGTTAGAATTTCAGAAAAAAGTCGGACATGAGCTGATAATTACTTCTGCTATTGATAATGAATCAATTCCAGCTATTGAAATTTACAATAATTACAGGGAGTGAACATGAAACGATTTATAGCAATATGGATTTTATTGTCTGCTGGATTAAATATCTGGCAGAGTATCCATATTAAAAAACTAGAAGAAAAGCGCCCGATGGTTATCTACAAAGCAGATAACGCAGGCACTGAGATCTTTGGCAAGGTCGTCGAGAAAGGACGGCACGGCAAGCTATACACGCTAACGATACGTGACTACGGGGTGTTTGTGGTTACGAAGGATGTGTATGAAAAGGTGACGATCGGAGATGAGGTAAGAATATGAATTATAAAGTAACAGTCGATGGTAAGGAAATCGAATACGGTGCATTGGTTGAAAAATCGCGTTTTTCAGAAAAAGAATGGTCTGCTATTTATGCGGAAATCGTGAAACAAAATCAGCCAGAGGTCTTTGAAGGCAAGAAAGCTGATACCGACTACATCGATGTATTTGGTGCTCTAATTGCTCTTGAAGAGCGATATAAAGCATTGCTTGAGCTATTACCTCAAGATCAATTCTCTTACGCTGGAACACATCCCAAATGGGTAGCTGATGCAGTGGCAGAGAACACGCTGAATAAAGAGGACACAATGCTAGATGTGTCGGATTTGATTGGACGATGTGAAACTCTGGAAGAATTGAAAAATGAGCTGACAGAGTATTTTGATTTAGAAGAATTGTAGGAGTTACTATGAACACAATAGACAAAGTCAAGCAATGGTTTATAGACCGTGATTTAGAAAACGGTGGACGACTGGACAAGCAGTCGCTTAAATTAAGTGAAGAGTTCGGCGAGTTGTGCGCAGGCTATCTCAAGAAGAATGAGCAACTGACTAAGGACAGTATCGGAGACTGTGCGGTTGTGATTGTCGGGTTGGCCTTACTGATTAAAGAGGATGTGCATAAGATTTTTGAGGGATTAAATCACGTTGAAGAAATAGATGTAATGAAATGTTTTAAAGGCTTAAATTTAAACATTTGTGCAATTCTATCATATAGCGATAGAAGATACGATGGAATATTTCGTTATGATTTAGTATTCGCGGTTGAATATCTAAAATCAATCAGTCAGTTGCTTGGTTATAGTTTTGATGAATGTTTTGAACTGGCCTACAACGAAATCAAAGACCGCAAGGGTCGTTGGATTGACGGGACTTTCGTAAAAGAGGAGGATTTGCCGAATGAAACTAAAGTTTAGAGCGTGGGATAAACATGAACAAAAGATGTTTTCTAAAGACGAACTGATTATTTGGAATAACAATGTTTATGCTAACGATAGTAAAAAACTTTCATGCAATCACTTAAAAGGCTGGTCGATTGATGAAGAATACCTTATGCAATCAACAGGCTTGTTTGATAAAAAAGGGGTAGAAATCTTTGAGGGGGATGTAATTTCAACATATATTGATAATTTAGTTATCAAAAGGGATAATTTACTTGGTTTTTATGTAGAAGTGGGTGAAGAAAGAAATCATTTTGCTGAAACCGTAGACATTGAGTATCTTGACTTATTTGCTAAAGATTTTGGAGTTGCAGTTGAAATCATCGGCAACATCTACGAAAATCAGATATTTGAAGAAAAGAGGTAATTAAGATGAGTGACTATAAACATAGAATGATTGATGAATACAGGCAATTAAAGGAACGTGCTAATAAATTAGGGACAATGATTAGTCATTATTATGCAGGTACACTAGACTTTAAACCGACTTGTCCCATTGAATTACTTGAGGCCCAACACTGTACTATGTGCGCATATCTCAAAATTTTAGAGCAACGGGCAAAAATCGAGGACATTGAACTTTAGGGGGTAGTTAAATGACTAATTTATGGGATGAGACCATTCAAAAGTTATCTGACTATGGGAAAACTTTTGAAGCTGTTAGGTATATCCAAGGGGAGGATTTTAAAATCACAAAAGAAAACTTTGAGAGACTAGCCAAGCAAGCTAATTATCATAGCGGATACGGTGCCGCTCACGTTCCTACTGATTTAGTCATCGTTGGCAAAGGTTGGTGGTTAGAGCGAGGAGAATATGATGGCTCTGAATGGTGGGATTTTAAAGAAATACCTAAACAAATCAATGAAGTCAGAAACATTTCTAGTCTTGTAGGCGGAATGTGGCCAAGGCTTAAAGAATTGAATACCATCACTCCAATACAAGAAAGACTCGAAGAAATAAGAAAGGAGAGGAAACCTAATGAAACCTTGTAAATATCCGTATTTAGGAAGAAAGAAAAGGCAAGAAAAGCCTTCTGATGTAACTTTACCAGATTTAGTCGTTTTACCTAACGTTTCTTTTAGAAAAGAACTGATCAAACATGTCTACACGGTTACTAGATATCTTGACGGCTGTACAATCATTCGTTTCAGAATTCCAAGATTTTTAGGAGCATACGATGAGCAAAAGGTCAAAGTAAAACTTAGCTATGAGGAGGTCCTCAAGATACTTAACAGCTACTAAAATAAAAAAAGCCAAGGCACTCTCTGCCTCAGCTAAAATCACAATAAGATTATTATATCATAAAAAGGAGACAGAGAGTGAGGGCTAAAGAGCTTTTAAACGAATTGCAAAATCTTGATATGGATATTCAGAGCAGGATTGACGAAATCAATGAGCTTGAGGCAGGCTTGCTCTCAAGCCCCAAGTGGTCAGATGTTAAAGTCCAAGGTGGCCAGACTAGAAAAGTTGATGATGTGTATGCTCAGTTGATCACGATGAAAGAGGCAATTGAGCAGGATACTAAAGAAGTTATCAACAGAAAACTTGAGCTTGGCCGACTTATCAATCAGCTAAAAAATCCGAAAAGCAGGTCCGTCCTTAGAATGACTTACATTACTAAGACCTACATTGAGGATATTTGCGACAATTTGAGAATTAGTAAGGCAACTTATTACAGATTACGCAAACAGGCTGAGTCTGAACTAGAGGAGACTATCATAGACAAAGTGAGCTAAAGTGAGTGCGCATGAAGTCTAAAATCTGTTAGAATGGTAGTATCAAGAAATAAAGCAAAGGCACCTTAGGCAACGACCTAGAAAAGCTTCTGAAAAACTGCTGGCTTGGGTTACCAGTGGCGATAGAGTAAGATGTTTTAATATCGCAAAAAAAGACTACACAAAATAAAAAAGAAAGTAATTTCTAATTAACACGCAAGGTAGTAGTCGCCTTGCATTTTGAGGGATATAGCTCAAGTGGTAGAGCGGTAGACTTTTAATCTATTGGTTGCAGGTTCGAGCCCTGTTGTCCCGTTTCGCAGAATTAGCTGTGAAAGCAAAGTCTAAGACTATATAACCCGAAAAACACGTATCTTTTAGATATGTGTTTTTTGGTTGTTTCAGAAGGTGAAATATGAAAATAATCAATAAACCATTACAATGGCTACGTCCTTATGAAAATAATCCGAGGAATAACGATAAGGCAGTAGAGCCAGTTGCTAACTCAATCAAAGAGTTTGGATTCAAGGTTCCGATTGTATCTACTAAAGAAGGCGAGATTATAAACGGTCATACAAGATACAAGGCTGCAAAATCTCTAGGCCTTGAAACAGTACCAGTCATTATTGCAGACGACCTTTCAGAGGAACAAATAAAAGCGTTTAGGATTGCAGATAATAAAGTAGGCGAGATAGCCGAGTGGGACACAGAGTTGCTCTACGCAGAACTTGAAAGTATCGAAGGATTGGATATGACTATGTTTGGATTCGAGAACGTCGATTATTCTTTGGACGATTTCAAGGAGTCCGAGGATCCAGAAGATGCCAAGGAGTTTTCTCAAGAAGAAGAGACAGGTATCGAGTATGGCGACATCTTCCAGTTAGGGCGCCATCGGTTAATGTGCGGAGATAGCACATCAGCCGAGGACATGGCTCGACTAATTAACGGAGAGACGATTGACCTTTATGTGACTGACCCACCATACAATGTAGCCTACCAGGGCGGAACCGATGAAGCCATGACAATCATGAACGATAGCATGGATGATGTCAGCTTCAGAAAATTTCTAAGAGATGCATTCACAGTTGCAAACAACCACCTGAAGCCAGGTGGAGCGTTCTATATCTGGCACGCAGATTCGGAAGGTTTGAATTTTAGAGCGGCAGTCAAAGAGACAGGCTGGTTATTGAAACAGTCTATTATCTGGGTCAAGAATGCTATTGTATTAGGTCGTCAAGACTACCAATGGAAGCATGAGCCCTGCCTATACGGTTGGAAAGATGGAGCGAGTCACTATTTTGTGGACAATCGCTCACTAGCTACTGTCATTGAAGAAGATGAAGAAAATCTAAAAGAAATGACAAAAAGCGAGCTAATCTCTTACATCAAGACCATGCAAGATACAACTCCAACAACTATCTTTTACGAAGATAAACCAGTTAGGAACGACATTCACCCAACCATGAAACCTCTGAAGTTGATTGCTAGGTGTATTTTGAACTCTAGCAAGAAAAGCGACAGAGTATTGGATAGCTTCAATGGTGGCGGTTCTACTCTCATGGTATGCGAGAAGTCAGAACGCATCTACTACGGTATGGAGCTTGACCCGCTCTACGTTGCACGAACCATTAGGCGTTGGGAAGAAGAGACTGGACTTACCGCTGAAAAAGTGAACTAAGATTTTAAAAACAGTAAGGAAGTGAGGCGATGGCTAATGAGCAAAACTTGATAAAAAATTCAGAACGAACTCCGAGCGAACGCCGAGAAAATGCAAAAAAAGCAGGAGAAGCTTCAGGCAAAGCTCGAAGAAAAAAAGCGAACTTGAAAAAGGCTTTTGAAACGATTCTACAAGCCGAAGTTGCAAGTCCAAACGTGAAGAAACAACTTGAAGAATTAGGTTTTGACTCAACTAATGAAATGGCTCTAGCTATGGTTATGATGCAGAAGGCTATGAAAGGGAATGTCCGAGCTTTTGAACAAATTAGCAAGCTGACTACAACAGATGCTAAGGATAGCCTTGATAAGAAAGAGCAGAAAGAACGCATTGAAGCGCTCAAGTTAGGAAACGAGAAGCGTAGAAAAGAGATGGGAACATCAGACGTTGATGTCAAAGACGACGGCTTTATTAAATCTCTAGAAGGGGTGGTTGAAGAAACTTGGCTAGATTAAGAATGCAAACCAATACATTCAAATTTCAACCTTTTAGCAAAAAGCAGAAGAAAGTGCTGACTTGGTGGCTTTGGAACTCTCCAGTTCATGAGTCGGAAGGCATTATAGCAGATGGCGCTATCCGTTCTGGTAAGACTGTCTCTATGAGCCTAGCGTTTGTTATCTGGGCGATGACGTCATTCAATCATCAGAACTTTGCGATGTGCGGAAAGACAATCGGCTCTTTTAATCGTAACGTCCTGAAACTGTTATTGGTCATGATACAGTCAAGAGGTTTTAGCTACGTTTATCATCGGACAGATAACCTGATAGAAATCTCAAAAGGCGACGTGTCGAATGATTTCTATATCTTTGGTGGTAAGGACGAGAGTTCACAGGATCTTATTCAAGGTTTAACGCTGGCAGGTATCTTTTTCGATGAAGTGGCGCTTATGCCTGAGTCCTTTGTTAACCAGGGAACAGGGCGGTGCTCTGTTACAGGCTCCAAGTGGTGGTTCAACTGCAACCCAGACGGGCCTTATCATTGGTTTAAAGTCAATTGGATAGACAAAGCAGAAACAAAGAATATGCTTTATCTACATTTTGATATGGACGACAACCTTTCTCTTTCAGAGAACATCAAGAAGCGTTATAGAAGTCAATATCAAGGTGTTTTCTATCAGCGCTACATCCAAGGTCTTTGGACGGTGGCAGAAGGTATTGTCTACGATATGTTCAGTAAGGATAAGCATGTTGTATCAACCTTGCCAGAAATGAGTAAACTGGGCAAATATGTTTCGGTCGACTACGGTACGCAGAATGCGACCGTTTTTCTTTTGTGGGAAAAAGACATCAATGGCAAGTACTACTTAACACGGGAATATTATTACTCAGGTCGTGACGAGAACGTACAGAAAACCAATGCCGAGTATGCTGATGATTTAACTGCTTGGTTAGGCGATACGAACATCGAACGAATCATTATTGACCCGTCTGCTGCTTCATTCATTGCTGAATTGAAGAAGAGAGGATATAGAATCAAAAAAGCTAGAAATAATGTCCTTGAAGGCATTCGTTTTGTTGGCTCTATGCTAGGCCAAGAGAAAATAGCAGTACATGAGAGTTGTGTGAATACGCTGAAAGAGTTCCATGCTTATGTTTGGGACGAGAAAGCCTCAGCAAACGGCGAGGACAAGCCTATCAAACAGTTCGACCACGCAATGGACGCCCTACGTTATTTCTGCTATACAGTATTATTCAAGTCAGGAGGTATGACTGTTTGGAAATAGAAGTAATTAAAAAAATAATCTCGTCGCAGATGGTCAAACATGGAAAGTTTGTCTCACAAGCAGCTGAAGCTGAAAAATATTATCGCAACGAGAATGATATTAAACGAAAGCGTAAGCCTGCCGACAAGAAAGGCGCAGAGAATGAAGCGAAAGCAGAAGATAATGCTTTTCGTAATGCTGACAACCGTATTAGTCACAACTGGCACCAGTTATTGCTTGACCAGAAAAAGGCTTATGCGTTGACCTATCCGCCTACCTTTGATGTGGATGATAAAAGCGTTAATGATAAGATTGTAGACGTCTTAGGAGACGACTATGAACGTATCAGCAAGCAACTTTGTGTGAATGCAGGAAATGCTGGTATTGCTTGGCTTCATGTTTGGAAAGACGCTAGTGATAACTCGTTTAGATATGCCTGCGTCGACTCAAAAGAAGTAATACCAATCTACTCAAAGTCTTTGGATAAGAAGTTGATTGGGGTACTGCGAGTTTATTCTAGCATAGATGAAACAGACGGTAAGAATTACACTGTTTACGAATACTGGAACGACAAAGAGTGCTCTTTCTATCGTCACGAAGAAAATAAGCCACTGGAAGAATTAGAGTCATTCCAAGCAATCTCTTTGATTGATACCATGAATGGAGACCACTCTAGCGACAACACTTTCAAACATGATTTTGGCCTTGTTCCTTTTATTCCATTCAAGAATAACGAAATAGAGACCAACGACTTGAAGCCAATCAAAGACCTAGTTGATGTTTACGACAAGGTTTTCAGTGGATTTGTCAATGATACAGACGATGTTCAAGAGGTTATCTTTGTTCTTACAAATTACGGTGGACAGGACAAGCAAGAGTTTCTAGAAGATTTGAAACGCTACAAGATGATTAAGATGGACAACGACGGTATGGGAGACCATTCAGGAGTAACAACTATTGCGATTGACATTCCAACCGAAGCAAGAAATCTGATTTTAGAGCGGACTAAAAAACAAATCTTTATCAGTGGCCAAGGGGTTAACCCTGAGACAGACAAATTAGGGAACAGTTCTGGAGTTGCCTTGAAGTTTCTATACTCTCTTTTAGAGTTAAAAGCTGGCAACATGGAAACTCAGTTTAGAAGCGGCTATGCCACACTTGTTAAGATGATCTTGAAACATCTAGGATTTTCCGACAAATTCAAAATCAAGCAAACATGGACACGGAACTCAATCAATAACGACACAGAAATGGCTCAAGTGGTTTCTACTCTCGCAACCATCACATCAAGAGAAAACGTAGCTAAATCGAATCCAATTGTAGAAGATTGGCAGGATGAACTACGCTTGCAGAAAGCTGAACAAGAGGAACAATCTGAAAAACTCTACGACATGGAAGAGGTAGAGCATGAGTCGGAAACTGAATAAAGAAGAGAAGATTGCTTTCATCGAATCTCTTGATGACCTCAACCGAGAAGAGAAAGACAGATTGCTATATGAGCTGGCTCAGATTGACGACCTCAGCGAGATAATAGACTACATCGATAATTTATACCACCGAACACTAAAACGCATTACAGGGCGTTTAGAGGCGTTTGAGAGAGTGTCTAAAAATCGTAGTGATATATTGCCATTTTATTTGTTATCTCTGACTAAGGCTGACCAATTAAAAACCAAGCAGGAGATTGCTGGCTTTGTTAAGAAACATCCTGATTTAACAGAGTGGTCAAGGTCAATAAAGGTCAAAACAAATGCAGATGCCTTGTTTGCTGGTGTTGAGATGGATATCGCTGAAATGACTGGAAAAATCAACAAGCGAATAGAAACACATCTCAAGCAAACCTACCAAGAAACCTACTTAAATCGTGCTTATAACTACCATAAACAGACCAAAAGAGAACCGAATTTCAAGCCTGAGCGCCTAGAAGAAGAGTATCTTCAAAAGGCTATCAACGAAAACTTCAAAGGCAAGCGGTTCTCTGAGCGTGTTTGGGGTAGCAATATGGATGAACTGGTTAGTCGAGTAGAATCGCTTGTAACCAACGATTTAAACCGAGGCTATCCGATAGACCAGTCCAGTAAGCTTCTAGCAATTGAGTTTGACCGTGCTCGTAATCGTGCAGTGACTGTTTTGCAGACGGAAACGAACGGAATTCAGGCTCAGGCAACGCTGGATGAATATCAGGACGATAATATCAAGAAGTACAGGTATCTAGCGACCTTAGAGGTTCACACATGCCCTATTTGTGGTGAGTTGGACGGCAAGGTATTTCTTGTTAAGGATGCAGAGAAAGGTGTAAATTACCCGACCATGCACCCTTACTGTCGATGTACAACGGTTCCTGCCTTAGAAAAAGGTGGGAAACGCTATGCAAGAGATATCGAAACAGGAAAAGGCTATGAGGTAGAGAGTGGTCAGACCTTCAAGGACTGGCGAAAGCAGCAGCTTGATAAGTATGGCCATACTGCTATCAAGGACAAGCTACAAGCTGAACGATTGGAAAAGGACAGAGTACGCAGAACCAAGGAGCAGTTCATAGCTTATAGGCAGGTTTTAGGCCCTCAAAATATGCCCAAAACATTTGCAGGCTTCTATGATTTGAAGTATAATAACGTTGAGGGATACAAGGAACTAAAAGACCGCATCAGATGGACAAAGTCCAAGTTTCCTACTGTGAAATCTTTAAATGGACATTTCGAAGATCATGGGAAAGAATTTGGCGATATAACCATTGAAGAATACCAAAAAATGGCGTCTGATTTGTTATCAAAACCGACCTCGGACAAGATATTAGGTTATCAGATTGAGGATAGACGAGTACGTTATGACGTTGAGAATAATGTGTATGTTTTAGGAAATCCACTAACTTTTAAAATTAGAACGATGTTTAAACCGGAATTAGGAAGGGAGTATTACGATGGAGAAATCACAAAAGACTTGGGTAATTAACGGAGATACTTGGTTACATTGTCCTGTTTGTGGAAATGAGGTTATAGACTATGATATCTGTGATGTCTGTCATTGGCAAAATACAGGCATTATAAATATTGATGGCGGTCCTAATAAAATGACGCTTGCAGAGGCTAAAGAAGCTTACGCAAAAGGTTTACCGATTAGATAAATAAGCACCTAGAGGAATCTAAGTGCTTTTTTCGTGCTCGGAAAGGATTAAAAATGGATACAGCAAGAATTGGGATAACTAACGTAGAATTTTCAGGATCAAGCGAAAATGACTCAGCAGACTCAGCAACAGTGAAATTAGAGTTAGATATTTATGGGACGGATACGTTTAGCGCGATTGAGTTACTACCTAAAATATTAACCGACATTTCTTCGTTATCGTATGAAGTTGATTGATTGTAACATTAAAAGGAGTAAAGACATGTTTATCTGGGATTGGGTATCAATCGCTTTCGGGTGGTTGGTATTTTTGTTTTTAATGCTGTTTATCATAGCGTTTGTAAAACAAGTAATCAAAGAAATTAAAAAATAATCTAACCGCATCGAAATCGAGGCGGTTTTCTTATGCCCTGAACATGGCGTTAAAAGGTTCAAATATTGGACAAGTCCGTAGTCCTAACAAAAGCGGAGCGACTGGTGATGGAGAACACCTAAAAAGCCTAGCGTAGAGGAAAGGATTTTCAAAATGAAAAAAGAACAACTGGCAAACATCGGCTTAACTGAAGACCAAATTTCTCAAGTCTTCGCTTTGTATGGTGCTTCTGTCCAAAAATTTAAGGATGATGTAGCAAGTAAAGAAAGCGAATTAGAGAACGTGCGTGGACAGCTGACACAACGTGACAAAGACTTGAATGATTTGAAGAAAAAAGGCGCAGATGTTGAAGATATTCAGCAAAAACTAGCAGACTTACAAGCTAAGTACAAGCAAGATACAGAAGCGCTTGAGACGAAACTAGCAGATGAGAATAAATCTCGCTTAATCGATGCTGAATTGACAAAAGCTGGCGTTCGAGACGCAGAAATTTTTGAGAAAATCTTAAACAAAGATGAAATCTCTGTAAAAGATGGCAAATTGATTGGCTTAACTGAGCAAATCGAGGCTCAGCGTGCTAAGAGTCCATATCTCTTTAACGGGGAGAAACAGGCCCAATACACGCCAAATCAAGGCGATGGGCAAGGTGCTAATTTAGGGAATTGGGAAACTGCTATGAGCAATCCTGATGCTAATCTAACTCAATTTTTAGAACAACAAGGAGAAAATAACTAATGGCTAATGAAATTACAAAGATTCTAAATGCAATTACACCTCAACAGTACAATGCATACATGCAACAGTACACTGCTGCTAAATCTGCTTTCGTCCAAAGTGGTATCGCAGTATCAGACGAACGTGTCTCTAAAAACATTACATCTGGTGGTCTATTGGTCAACATGCCTTTCTGGAATGACCTTACTGGCGATTCTGAAGTTCTTGGCAATGGCGACACAGCGCTAGAAACTGGAAAAATCACTGCTGGAGCAGATATTGCCTGCGTTCTTTACCGTGGACGTGGTTGGGCTGCCAACGAATTGACTGGTGTAGTAGCTGGTTCTGACCCAGTTCGTGCTATCCTGAACCGTATCGGTGCTTATTGGTTGCGTGAAGACCAAAAAGCCTTGATTGCTACCTTGAATGGTATCTTTGCTACTGGTACCGGTGGAGAGAAAGGTGCGCTGGAAGAAACTCACGTATCAGACCAATCCAAAGCATCTACTGGTATCGATGCAGCTATGGTACTTGACGCCAAACAATTGCTTGGAGATTCTGCTGATCAAGTTACTGCGATTGCTATGCACTCAGCGGTTTATACAAAACTACAAAAAGATAACTTGATTCAATACATCCAGCCAACAACTGCGACTATCAACATTCCAACCTACCTTGGTTACCGTGTCATTATCGATGATGGTATTGCACCAGCAGGAGATATCTATACTTCATATCTTTTCCGCACAGGTTCAATCGGTCTTAACACAGGAAATCCATCAGGATTGACTACATTTGAAACTTCTCGTGAAGCTGCTAAAGGTAACGACATGATTTACACTCGTCGTGCCCTTGTTATGCACCCTTACGGTGTGAAATGGACTGGCGCAGAAGTGGCTGAAGGAAACATCACTCCATCAAACACTGACTTGGCTAAATTCAAAAACTGGCAACGTGTTTATGAGCCTAAGAACATCGGTATTATCGCTTTGAAACACAAAATCGGCAAATAGATTGGGTGACAGAATATGATTCAAGAATTGAAACAAGACAACACAATGTACTTGATCTCATGCGTTCGGAAAATGCGTCAGGATAATTATTTCAACGATATGGAAGTTCTCCATTACGCTTTAACCCAAGCAGAAAACGAGATTTTGAATTATATTCACCAAGACAATGTGCCTGGACGTTTAGAGAACGTATGGATAGACATGACCAACGACTTACTGGACAAGGTCAAGGAGCAAAGTGTGCTTGCTGAAAAAGCAGACGCAGACGACTTTTCGGTTAAGAGTATCAAAATGGGTGATACGACAATCGAGAAGGTTAGTCCTTATGAAATGATTCAACGAATGAAACAAGTGCCGTCATCACTTGAGCGCTACAAGCGTCAGTTGAATCGTTTTAGGAAGCTACTATGACCGAATACGCCAAGACAGTCTTTGATTGCTTGTATGACTGTAAAATGACGGTTAAAGGTTATACAGAGCAAGAGATAGACGGTCTAACCAGTATGTCAGAAAGCGTGCTATTAGAGGACATTCCTTGCAGGATTTCACAAATGAGCAATAGTTCAACGAACGGGAGCGACTATCAAGCAAATGGCTATGATATGAAACTCTTTTGCTCTGTTGTCTATGATATTCCTGCAGGTTGCAAGATTGAGGTGACTGATAGAAATGGGCACGTTAAAGTGTTTACACGGTCTAATGTGCCTATTAGTCAGTATTGGTCACATCAAGAAATTGCTATAAAGCTAGAGGGCAAGTCATGAGTGGCAGTTTTGATTATCGTAGTTTCGCTAAGTTTGCTAACAACTTCAACAGGAATGCGAATCATGCGAAAGTAGACCGATTTATGAGACAGACCTTGAATTATGAAGGTACAGAACTAAAGTCCAAAGTGAAGGAGAGAACGCCTGTTGGTGTTTATACGGATCATTGGGTTGAGTTCACAACCAAAGATGGCAAACACGTCAAATTTTGGGCAAGTGCTCATGGTAAACAAGGCGGAACCTTGCAAAAAGGCTGGTCTAAAAGCCATATTGAAGTATCTGGACGGACTTATAAGCAGAAAGTTTATAACAAGGTCTACTATGCCCCACACGTTGAGTACGGGCATAAGACGATTAATGGTGGCTTTGTTCCAGGGCAATATTTTCTTCATAAAACGGTTGAAGATACTAAAAGCGATATGGAGAAGCGTGTCCGTGATAAGTATGATAGCTTTATGAGAAAGGTAGTGTTAGGAAATGGCAAATAAAGGCTTTCGGTTAGTCGAGGAGCTGGTTAGCCACATCAAGGGATTATATCCTGACATCAGGATTTATCTGGATGAAGTAGAGCAAGGTTTTAAAGAACCTTGTTTTTTTATCCATGTGGTTGATACTAAGTACACTCCAGAGGCCAATAAGTATGTGAAAGTACGTTCTAAAGTGGATTTGTCTTATTTTCCTACTAAGAAAAAGCGTAGCGAGTGTTTAGCAATGCAGGAAGAATTGAGTTATAAACTCTTGCACTTGCCGACGATTCATTTATTTGACCGTCAGTATGAAGTGGTTGACAACGTTCTGCACTGTATTTTTAACGCAAGCACACGCTTGAAGTTAGAAGAGGAAGATATCAAACAACGTGAATTGAAAGTGAAAGAAGAGGTAAAAGATGGATAATGTAGACGGAATTGTGTTCCCTACTGCGGACATTTTGGAAAGTAGCGCTTTTACCAACGGAGAAAAAGACATTTTGGGGGCTATTTTAGATCCAGAAGAGTCTTATAGCTTGGAAGAAGCAAGAGCAAAACTAGAATACGAACTAGGAAGGAAGATTAAGTAATGGCAGGTGGAATTTGGAAACGCCAAAATAAAGTAAGACCAGGTGCTTACATCAACGTCAAATCAAAAGACATCGCAATGACTCGCCTTGGTGGTGATGATATCGTAACAGTACCGTTGGCACTCAGTTTCGGAGAATCAAAGAAACTGATGAAAATTCGACGTGGCGACGACCTATTTAAAAAACTAGGTTATGAGCAAGAAAGCCCTCAGCTTTTGTTGCTGAATGAAGCATTCAAACGTGTGAGTGAAGTCTTGCTTTATCGTCTAAATACGGGCGAAAAGGCAAACGTAAGCCTTTCAGACAACGTAACGGCTCAAGCTAAATATAGCGGTGTCCGTGGGAATGACATCACAGTAACAGTCAAAACAAACGTAGACGACCCAAGTTCATTTGATGTTGTCACATTCCTTGATACAGTGGTCATGGACTCGCAAACTGTAAAAGTCTTGGCTGATTTGAAAAACAATGATCTAGTTGAGTTTTCAGGAACAGGCGAACTGCAAGCGGTGGCTGGTGCTAAATTAACTGGCGGTACTGACGGAACAGTATCCACTCAAGACTACACAGAATACTTCAAATCGCTTGAAACAGTTGAGTTTAACTATATGGCCTTGCCAGTAGAAGACGCTTCTATCAAGAAAGCAGCTATCAACTTTATCAAACGTATGCGTGAAGATGAAGGACTTGGCGCTCAATTGGTTGTTGCGGACTCAGACGCAGATAGTGAAGCGGTAATCAACGTTAAAAACGGTGTTATTTTGTCTGATAAGACAGTTATTGATAAGACTAAAGCGACTGTTTGGGTTGCAGCAGCAAGCGCAAATGCTGGCGTTGAGAAATCATTGACTTATGAGAAGTATGAAGACTCTGTTGACGTTGTGGGTCGTTTGAGCCATACAGAGACGATTGCTGCTCTTCAAAAAGGACACTTTGTTTTCACGAACAAACGTGATAGAGCAGTTGTTGAAAAAGATATCAACTCACTTGTAACTATCACATCAGAAATTAATCCGGATTTCCAAAAAAACCGTATGCTTCGAACCTTGGACGATATTAGAAATGATACAAAACATGTATTTTCTGAATATTTCCTTGGAAAAGTTGACAACAACGAAGACGGACGGCAAGCGTTCAAAGCGAATCGTATTCGTTACTTCAAAGACCTTGAGGCTCGTGGCGCTATTGAAGACTTCAAAGTTGAAGATATCGAAGTGCTTCGTGGTGAGTTGAAAGAGTCTGTAGTGGTTAACGTTAAAGTGAAACCAGTGGACAGCATGGAAAAGCTGTATATGACAGTTGTAGTAGATTAGAAAAGGAGAAAGTATGGCTTATTTGAAAGGTCGTGACGTAATCAGTGGCCAAGAAGGTACTGCTTTTATTCACGTCGACGGAAGAAATGAGTTCATGTTCTATGTAAAGGAACTTGAAGCGACAGTTAAGAAAAATAAAGAAGAAGTCCGCACCCTTAACAAACGTGGTACGCAATCAAAATCGACTGGTTTCAAGGGTGAAGGTAAGATGACCATTTACGGTGTCACTTCAACATTCAAGGAAATGATGTTGGACTACATGAAGAATGGTCGTGATACATTCTTTGATATCCAAGTGACCAATGACGATGCGACAAGTTCAATCGGTCGTCAAACAACTATCTTGCGAGAATGTAACCTTGATGAAGTTGTGATGGCTCAACTAAAAGTTGAGGACGATTTCTTGGAAGAAGAAGTCAACTTTACTTTTGAAGATGTGGATATTTTGGAAAAATTTAATGCGCCTAAATTAGGTTAGAAAGAGGATAGATAAATGGCAATTTCAGACTTTTTACTAGAAAACGTTCAGCAGGAAGAAACAAAAGAGGTACACCTTAAACGTTTCAAATCTCCTTTTGTCATTCGAAGTATTGACGAAAGTCTAAACGATACGTTGAAGAAACGTGCGACAATCAAGAAGAAAAATCGTCAAGGTGTGGCTATCCCTGAGTTCAACAACGATAAGTACATTGACTCTTTGATGTCTGCCTGCGTTATTACGCCGGACTTGAAAGACGCTCAACTACAAGAGTCTTATCGTACTGTTGGGGATGAAGCAGCAACCTTGAAAGCTATGTTGAAGATTGGGGAATATGCTACCCTAATGCAAGAAATCCAGTCGCTCAACGGATTTGATGAAGATATCAATGATCTTGTCGAAGAAGCAAAAAACGACTAGAGGACGGGGACGCAGAGTTGAATTATGCCTACTACTGTTTGCATCAATTCAATTGGACCCCGTCCTTTTTGGATAGCTTATCTAAACGTGAGAAAGCATTGATTTTTGCCTGTATCGATATACGAGTAGAGGCAGAAGAAAAGGAACACAAAGAAATGGAAAGAAAAAGCAAAGGAAGGAGGAGACGGTAGAAGATGACTACATTAATGCAAACACTAGCGCTTAGAGATAATTTCTCAAGCCCTTTAAATCGAATTAACAGTACGATTAACAGGACTATTGCTAAGTTCGGCGAGTTGGATAGACGTGTCAAGAAGATGACGCAAACTGCAACGATTAAAGTCAAAGCAGATATGCCTAAGAATTTTACTGCGCCTAAAGCTACTAGCCCTGTAGCGCCTAAAATGGCGCCACCTATCGCTCCTAAACTTCCTTCGACTGGGCCTCTTGTTGGTGGCCTTGGTGTTGCTACATCCATGCTTGGTCGAATGACCTCTATTTCTCGTGCTTTAAATTTCATGGTTGCTATTCAAGCCTTGAGGCAAATGGCTAATTTAATGAGCGGTCTGATTAAGTCAGGCGATGATTATATTCAGACTATGGCAAGGCTTAAGACAATAGAAGACGGATCTAAGACAGGCCAAGAACTTCAAGATAGTATCATGGCAGCAGCACAGCGCTCAAGGACTGGCTTTGGTATCATGGCAGACTCAGTGGCTAAACTACGCTCACAAGCTGGAGAAGCCTTTAAAAGCAATGATGAAGCTATTGCATTCGCTGAACAGCTGAATAAACTGTATAAAATCGGTGGTGCTAGTTTAGAGCAACAAAAAGCAGGGACGCTTCAAATCACACAGGCGCTTGCTTCTGGGGTTCTTCGTGGTGATGAGTTCAACTCTATGATGGAGAACGCTCCGCTTGTTGCCCAAAAACTAGCTAGACATCTTGGTGTCAGCGTTGGTCAATTGAGGGCAATGGCTAAAGATGGCCAACTAACCGGAGATACTCTTAAGAACGCTTTGCTTGGTTCAGCAGTTGAAACAAACGCTGAGTTTGCGAAAATGCCGATGACCTTTGCCGACATGATGACTCAGGTTGGTAACGTTGCTTCATACGCATTTCAGCCTTTAATTCAAGCGTGGCAAGAGTTCATTAACAGTACCGCTGGACAAAACTTCATGGCAGGTTTAGAAACTGCTATGTTTGCGATTGGCCAGATAGCCTTATGGCTCTTTAATCTTTTTGTTGCAGGTTGGAACTGGGTTACTGAGAACATCAATATAGTCATGACTGCATTAATACTTCTTGCGGCAGTTGCTCTTATAGCAGGTGTTGCAATGTTTGTAGCAGGTTTGATGGCAGGAGCACCTTGGGCTTGGCTGATGCTGATACTGATAGGTGTAATTGGAATCGCGCTATTAATCGGTACAGCTCTAAACGCTATGGGGATTTCATTCTTAGACGTTGCAGCTGCTATTGTTGCAGCCTTTGTCTTTGTCGGAACGGTAGTTTATGACATCATTATGTTCGTTATCAATCTTGTCATGTATATGATTGCACCGATTGTAAATTTCTTCATAGCCATTTACAACATTGGTGTAGCAATTGCAGAGTTTTTGAGAAATGTCTTTAAACACCCGATATATTCCATCAGAAAGTTATTTTATAATCTTGTTCGAACTGTATTAGATTATTTTGCTTCGTTTGTTGATGGGGTAGTCAATGTAGCGCAATCTATAGGTAATGCTTTTATAGCCGGTGCAAACATGGCTATTAAAGCTATCAACTGGATCATTGACGCTTTAAATAAAATACCAGGAGTGAATCTAGGAAAAGTTGGCGAAATGGGCTACATGTCTAATGACGGTAGTTTTGCCAATGGTATTCGTGCGATGGGAGAGATGTTTAATCCGGGAGAGGCTCCTGATGATTATGAATCTTTTGACGGCATGCGTGCTAACATGATGACTCCAGGCGGTTTGTGGGATGGGATGAAAAATCCTTTTTCAACTGCTGGCAATGCTTTTAGTGGTACTAAGGCTTTTGGTCAAGGAGTTGGTGATGCTATGCAAGGCTTCGCTGATAAGATGAAAGGTCAAGACGAACTTGCTTCTAAATTTGACCAAATGAACCAAACACCAGCAGGGGCTGGTGCTCCTTCTGGTGGTGCTGGTGGTCTTGGCGACAAGCTAGGCAAAGGCAAGAACATTGGTAACGTCGGTAAGATTGAAGATGAAGTCAAGCTGAAAGACGAAGATATTAAGATGATGCGTGATGTTGCAGAGCGCAAGTACATCATTGATTACCAAGTTCTAACACCTCAAGTTAGTGTTAAATATGAGTCTAAAAATAGTGCTACTGAACAGGATATCGACGATTTGGTTGACAGAATTGAAGAAAAGATTGTCGGTTTGGTCGATAGCGACCTAGGAATTGCGTAGGAGGTAGAAAGAAATGGCGATTGGTATTTTCGTAGAGTACAAAGGTCAAGTCACACAACTTCCTGTCAATCCAGAGGAGCTGAAAACAAAGAATAGCGCCAATAACGAGTCAACAACGAGTATTGCACTAGGAGAAATAACCCAGATGAGTTTTCCTAAACTCTCTGAGGTTACTTTCACTTCATTCTTCCCTAGAGACACTTTTCGCTCTTATGTCCTGAATAAATCAGGAACACCTGAAACTTATGTTCGACTCCTAAAGAAAATCATGGACGGGAAAGAACCTTGTCGCTTGATTATCTCTGGTGTGGGTATCAATATGCTTGCGACAGTTGAGAGTTTTGAGCAACAAAGAAAAGCAGGTATTCATGAGGATGTTTACTACGACATCACTTTCAAAGAGTACAAGATGGCCAAGGCTCGGTTTGTAAAAATCGAGAAGAAGGTATCAGAGGAGAAGAAAGCTAGTCAGCCTCAGAAAGAGCAAGCTCCCTCAACTAAGAAAGAAGTGACTATCGGTGCTAAAGTCCTTGTCAATGGGCAACTGCATAGAGATAGCTACGGAGAAGGGCCTGGTCAAACTGAGTCAAATGCAACTAGGCTTGTCAATTATATCAATATGAAAGGGTCGCATCCTTATCACGTTACTATGCTTGATGGCGGTTGGCGTGGTTGGGTTACTGCTGATTCGGTACAAGTCCTATGATGGAATTTCTGATTCAAGATGTGAATGACGGTAAAGTCTTTGATATCACTGAGTTAGTTGGTGGTGTCAAATGGGAAACCAGTATTGATTTTCAGCCGGGAAAACTTGAGTTTGATATGATTATAGACTCGCAGGTTGCTTGTAACTTTGGGGATGTTATTCGCTTCAAGGTAGATGATAAGGGTATTTTTTACGGCAAAGTTTTTAAGAAAAAGCGGAAATCAGCCAAGAAATGGTCGGTTACTGCTTATGACAGAATGAGATATCTGAAAAACACTGACACAATCGTGTTTGAAGCCTCTAAGAGTCATGAAATCTTTAGTAAGATTTGCGAAATCTCAGAACTTGAGTACAAGGTTGTTGATGAGGGAAACTGGACGTGTCCTGAGAAAATCGAAGATAAGAAAACTTATTTTGCGATGATCCAGAACGCCTTGGACTTAACATTGATTCATGGTGGCATGTGGTACATCATCAGAGATAACTTTGGTACAGTCGAGCATATAGCCTTAAATTCGCTGATTACTGATTTAGTGATTGGTGATGATAGCGTAGCTACAGACTTTGACTATGAAGGCTCTATCGATGATAGTTTCAACTATGTAAAGTTGACTAAAGACAACAAAGAGAGTAAGAAGCGTGAAGTTTACGTTGTGAAAGACTCTAAAAATGTTGCTCTTTGGGGCAAGTTGCAGTACCACGAAAAAGTGGATGAAAAGATGAATGAGAGTCAGATTCAACAAAAGGCTGAACTCTTATTGAAAGCTAAGAATCATCCTAAAAAGACTTTTAAAGTCCCTTGTCTAGGACATCTTGGAATCAGCGCAGGTAACAGTGTTGTACTGGATTTTGCTGATTTAGAGTCTGAAGGGATAAAGAAGAATAGTCTTGGCATCATCTCTAAATGTACCCACAAGTGGGACAAGGTGCATACAATGGATTTAGAATTGAGGACGCTGGAATAATGGCAGGAGAGTTATTAGCACGCCTTTTGGCGCAAGGAGTAGATGATGGGACAGACAGAACAGACATTGTTTTTGGTTCTGTCACATCTGTTTCTCCTCTGACAATCAAGGTTAATAATAAACTTGAAATCCCTGAGTCCTTTTTAGTTTTAAGTCCGATGGTTAAAGAACTACGCACCGGAGATACTGAAGGGGACAATAAGAGGTGGATTGTTTTTCGTGATCTTGAAGCAGGAGACAAAGTCTTGATGATTAAAGCCCAGAACGGGCAATTATACTACGTTTTACAAAGGATGGAGTGAAGATGGTAGATATACGAAACATTGAAGAAGTTGTTTTGCCATCCTACACTTATCAAGTGAAAAATGGCAGAATACACGGATATATTGATGGCTTAGAAGCTATGAGGCAAGCTGTTGAAAAGATTTTGCTTACAGAACGATTTGAGTGGGTTATTTACTCTTCGAATTACGGAGTAGAATTGGAGCGCTTGATTGGAAAGCCTTATGATTTTGTAAAAGCAGACCTTGAGAGAACAATTTCTCAAGCCTTGTTAGTTGATACAAGAATTAAAAGTGTTCAGAATTTCTTTATCGAGCAGCAATCCAAGGACAGCTTGCTTTGTGTCTTTGAAGTTCATACTATATCCGGTTTATTTAAAGTTGAAAAGGAGGTGACGCTGATTAATGATAGGTGATTTCTTAGAAAAATATACGTTTGATTATCTGATGAATGACGCTCTTTCTCGTGTCAATGAAAATATTGATACACGGGAAGGTTCTATCATCTATGACGCATTGGCGCCTGCTTGTTACGAGTTAGCTGGTTTTTATTTGCAGTTGAAAAATCTACTGCTAGATACATTTCCACAGACTGCTATTGGCCAATACCTAGACTACAAGGTTGAAGAGTTCGGCCTGCATCGTTATCCGTCAAAAAAAGCGGTACGCTTTGCGGAGTTTAAAAACGAGAGAAAAGAAGGCGTACAAATCGCTCTAGGTTCTCGTTTTGCGACTCTTGATGAAGCTGCAATCATCTATAAGGTCGTTCGTGCAACAGATGTAGTAGGTAAGTATGAAGTAGAGTGTGAGACAGCTGGAGTTGTCGGAAACCGATACTATGGCAATATCTTGCCCTTGGAGAACTACAGAAACCTCGCTACAGCAGTCTTAGGGGAAATTGTTACATCTGGCCAAGATGAAGAAACTGACGATGAATTGCGGAAGCGTTTCTTGATTTACGTCAATGAGAAACCATTTGGAGGTAACTTCATTGAGTATGTTCAGCGTGTCCGTGAAATCGACGGAGTTGGTGCAGTTCAGGTTTATCCAGTTTGGAATGGCTCAGGGACAGTTAAAGTGGTTGTTTTAGACAACGACTTAAACTTGGCATCTACCGAGACAATCAAGAAAGTACAAAATGTTCTGGATCCACTAGAATATACTGGAAAAGGCGTTGGACTTGCTCCTATCAATCATCGTGTAACGGTTACGACTGCGACACGATTCCCGATTGATATTGAGTTTAAACTTGAGTTGATGACAGGATATCAGCTAAATCAAGTAAAAGAACTGGTAGACAAGGTTCTAGACCAGTATTTCTTAGACTTGAGAAAGAACTGGGCGCAATACTCAGATGTCAACACCTACAGCATGAAAATCTATCGCTCGCAGTTAATGGCCAAATTACTGACCATTACAGGTATCGCAAACGTTGATAAGATGAAATTGAATAACCGTGAAGCTGATTTAGCACTTGTTTTTACAGGACAATTACAACAATTGCCGTATAAAGGAACAGTGAGGACGGTTTAATGGTAAAAGAAGTAAACTTATCTGAATACGTTCCAGATTACTACGAGGGCGTCAAGGATATGAAAGAACTGGTTCGGGTGGAAAACGCTCTGTTTAAAGACGGGACTGTCTCGTTAGAGCAGTTCATCAAGAACCAGTTCATTATGCTCTGTGATGTCCCTACGTTAACGAAATTTGAAGAAGTCTACGGTATTGTTGCTCATGCTGACGATACGTTGGAGTGGAGAAGAGAGCGTGTTTTACTGCGGATCAATATGAGACCACCATTTTCATGGTGGTTTTTAATTCGCAAATTGGACGAACTTTTCGGAAAAGGAAAGTACAAGGCTTCAGTAGATTTTGCTAATCAGGTTTTACTGATTGAGTCTGGTGCAGAAACGAGCGGACTTTTCAGAGAGTCTGTTATTTTTGTCAACGCAATTAAGCCAGCAAATATGATATATACGCATATCCCAACAGTAACAGAGCGTGTCAAATTGAAAGAACGGCTATTTAAGACCTCGGTAGACTTCGCTAGAGTTGGTTATGCAGTTGTAGGAGTGACACCTTTTGAGTATGAAGGGCCGCAAGAGGAGGTTTTATTCAATGATTAAAGAAGCGTTACTAAATACAGTTACAGAAACCGTACTAGCTAAAATAAATCAAGCAAGACTGAACAATAATCAAATTGTGACGATACAGAAACAACGAGAGCAGCATTTTGTTTTGATTGATTTCTTGGTGCCAGACTCAATCAGAGAAATCAATAAGATTGAGTTGCTAGACAGTTCAAATGTGGTTCAGTCTGTCATCGATGTATACGTACCGATTGAAACAACAACCCGATTCAAATATAGACTGGAGGTGCTAACAGATGGCTAAAATCTGGAGATCAAGGGATATCATTGGAGCCGAGGATGCGCAACGATGGGAAAACAAAGCCGACGCAACCCACCGTCACAAAGTTGCTGATATTGATGGCCTTGAAGAGATTATCGGCAACCAAACAACAAACAAAACGAATCAAACAGACCTTACTGATCACATTCAAAACCAAAACAACCCACACAATGTCACGAAACAACAAGTGGGACTAGGGAATGTCACGAATGTTGAGCAAGCAAGTAAGCAAGATTTTAACAATCACGCAACTAATCATAACAACCCTCACGGTGTTACCAAGACTCAGGTTGGATTGGGAAACGTGACAAACGTGGAGCAGGCCAGTAAGACTGATTTTGACGCTCACGCAAGAGATACGACTAAACACATTACTCAACAAGAGAGAACAGCTTGGAATGGTAAGGCAGATGGTCGTGCGTTGACAGACCATACAGGGAATCGTAATAACCCTCACGGTGTTACAAAGTCTCAAGTAGGTTTAGGGAACGTGGTCAATGTTGAACAAGCCAGTAAGAGTGAGTTTAATTCTCATTCGCAAAATTCGACTATTCACGTATCAAGCGTGGATAAGAACAGATGGAATAATGCTCAACTAACCAAGCTGACAAATGACAATGGCAGTGCTAAGACTGCTACAGGAAATTGGGATAACTATGTGGAGTCAGGCATGTATACAGGAGCAGGGCTGACAAATTCACCAAAAGGATCACGTTCTCCGCTCTATGTGACTGTAACAAAAATCGATGGTCAGAATGTCATGCAGCAAGCAGTAGACAACGCGAATACATTTACTGCTGTTAGAACAAAAGTTAATGGCGTTTGGGGAAGTTGGCAGGTGTTGCCCAGGCTGGATATGAAAGTTATTCCTTTGGAATTTGTTGATGGAATCCTTCCTTCGAAATTGGCTGAAGTTAACGATAATAAACTATTTATAATCGGCGATATGGTCATACTCAGGGCATTTATTGACAAAGATTCGATTAACAATTCAAAAAATACAATCGGTTATGAGCAAAAAAAATTGTTTTATCTTCCAAAAGAATACCAATTTAAAGCAAATTTTAAATCCGTTACATCTGCTAGAGGAACTTATGAAGTAGGTAATGGATTGACGAACTTAAATCGAGATGGAAAAAGAGGGATTTTGGTACAAGGTAGTGCATCTTTATTTTTCGAAGAAGAGCTTGTTGCAACGACCAGCTCGTATCCAGTACCGAACGACATGATTCTTATCGACGTATGGTTCAAAAAATAAATTATAGAAAGAAGTAAATAACATGGAATTTTTAGTAGAAAACAAACTTTTTCGAGTTGACAAAACAGTAGTAACTATCCGTAAGGAACAACCTTTCACGTATTATACTCGTGAACTTGATGGAGATCATCAAGGAGATTCTGATGAGAAAATCATCCAAGCAGTCCTAGAGCAAGTTCGTGCAGAACTTGACCCAACAAGTGCGATAGTACAAGCGCAAGCTAAATTGCAAGAAACTCAAGCTAAACTGCAAGAAAATCAAGCTAAATTGGAGCAGGCTGAACAGAAATTGGCTGAGACAGAGCAGAAAGCGACTCAAACAGAAGCGAAGCAGAATGATCTTGAAGCACTTGCGAACCGCATTAATAAAGTGGTTCGAGTGATGGCTCAAGATTCAATCATGGGTGAGAAAGTTTCTTACGGTACGACCTATAAAGAAATGGTTGAACTCTTTCCACTTGCTGAAGTCGGTAAAGTTTATGAGCCTGGTGCAATCTTTGCGGTCGAAGATCCTAACCACACTGAAGTCTATGGAGAAGGTAAGCGCATCTTGATTCAAACCAATCAGTCCTTTACTTATCAAGGAGAAACTCTTGCTCAACTTGAAGGAACACCGTCACAGAATGGTGTATTAGCAACTTGGAAATTTGGTGCACCGAAAGCACCAAATGAGCCTACAACTGTCGCACCAGCAGCTGCAGTTTCTACGACAGCTACCGTGACTCCTGCAGTTTCAGAACCTTCTGCTACAACAGTTGCGCTCAACCAATAACGGGGGTGATTTATGGCAGAATTTGAACGTTTAATTGTCCAAATTTTCCTCTCTTTGATTCCTGTTGTCGGTCTTTATTTCTCAATGAAAGACCGAGCGACTAAACAAGAAAATCGTCTCACGGTTTTAGAGAAAGACATCGAAAATCTGAACGAATTTAAAAGATCTGCAAACAAACGACTAGATAACCATGACGAACAGAACAAGGCTATCTTAGTCCTTGCGGAACAAGTTAAGTCGTTAGGCGAGGACGTCAGGGAGTTGAAAACTTTGATTCAGAGTAAAACGTAAGAAAGGGGCGCAGAATGGTCTGTAATCTCAATACGACCAATCTCGCTCAAGTTGATGGTGGTTACCTCATCAAGCAGGGTGATGTAGCTTCTACCTTTGGATTTGTCCTATTAGACGAAGATTATCGAGCCGTCCCCTCTCTAGAAGGGGAGGTGGCGGTCGTTAGTCTGACCATGGGCAAGTACCAATGGAAGAAGAAGGTAACTGTCACGAACTCAAGCGTGAATTTTAATCTGGATACTATCTTGCCAATTGGGAAACACCGCTTAGAGATTAGCGCTGGCGGATATATTTTTCCAAGTGACAAAGAAACCCACATCAAGATAGTAGCTTCGGATAAAGAATTGGTCACAGAAGAAGTCCATGCTCTCAAGGAGCTGGATATCGCAGAAGAAGTTAAAAAACAACTTGCAGGTAGAACTGCAAGCGAAGGTGGGGCATGTCAGGAAATCCCTGATTTGCTCACGTACTACAATTTAGGAAAGGTATAAAACATGGATACAAGTAAATGGATTGCATTCGCTCAAGCATTGGGAGTGGATTACAAGGCACTGAAGCAGTTAATCGATACAAAGATTGACAATGCGACAGTCACACAACTGATTGAACAAGCTAAAACTGCAGTCAAGAATGACATTTTAGGTGAAGGGGTATCTGAAAAATTTGATACCCTCAAAGAAATCGCTGAGGAAATCGCTAAAATGAGTGGTAGCACTGAAGGCGCGGTGGTTCAAAAATTGGCTGACCTTGGCACACGACTTGACACTTTTGCCAATCTTGATTTAGTAACCGTATATAATGCAGCGAAAGCGTGATTGCTATGAGCAATTTAGAGGAATTCGCTCAAGCAGTCGGCCGTGATGTGAAGGCACTGAACCAAAAGCCTGAACCAAGGCTTACATTGACAGGAAATACCCTCGGCATTGCCGGGGGTAATAATGTCACTCTACCGCTACCAGATAATGTAGGGCAAGAAATCCGTGGTACAGGCTCACCAGAAGGTCGTATCACTGCCGAAATCGGGACGACCTATGTCGACGTCAATGTGACGAATGGCGCCCTGAAATGGATAAAAGAGAGTGGAAATGGTAATACGGGCTGGCGTGTTCTAATCGGCGATACTGGCTGGAGAACGTTAAACAGTGTCTCTAGAGCAGGCAACTCGTTCATTAAAATCAGACGAGTAAACAATCTTGTCACTTACCAGTTCGGAGGTCTTCAATGGGGTTGGTTTGGAATAGGCAGACGTAATGGACCTGGATTCGCAAGGCACAATAGCAGTGGGGACAAAGGGGCTAAAGTGTTAGGTCCTGGTGGAATACCTGCAGGATTTAGGAGTGAGGCGTCACTGATTGGTGGAATTTATAATGACGCTGGGAAGCCGTATGGGATATGGTATCTCGGAGGAGTAACCGACTCAAACTTCATACAATTTACATTTAATGACCCTATCCCCACAGATAAAGATATTGGAGATATACGAGTAAGTGCTATCTCATACTTGACAGATGAGGCTTGGCCTACAACATTACCATAAGAAAGGAAAAATATATGATTAATTGGAAACTACGATTAAAAAATAAATACTTTTGGCTGACTGCAATCCCAGCATTCTTGCTTGTCTTGCAAGCTGGTGCGGCAGTCT
>ERZ773250.294-NODE-294-length-31416-cov-7.648353_pt1 | contig 31416 bp, 26 predicted proteins | sample MGYA00511258_ERZ773250 | MGnify/ENA primary metagenome ERZ773250 (study PRJEB29015, sample SAMEA2738164) | human oral metagenome | biome: human oral; feature: human-associated habitat; material: saliva | place: China | collected 2187 ... | reverse complement strand
TGAAAGAATTAGCTCTTAAGTACGGATGCAATCCGAACCAGAAGCCTTCACGTATTTATATGGAAGAAGGCGAACTCCCAATCACAGTTCTCAGTGGTCGCCCAGGCTACATAAACTTCCTTGATGCGCTAAATAGCTGGCAGCTCGTTAAAGAACTGAAGGCTGCAACAGGTCTTCCAGCAGCAGCTTCGTTCAAACATGTCAGTCCGGCAGGTGCAGCTGTAGGCTTACCTTTGAGTGATACACTGAAGAAGATCTACTTCGTTGATGATGTTGACTTCGAACTTACACCACTTGCAAATGCTTATGCACGTGCACGTGGAGCCGACCGCATGTGTTCTTATGGTGATTTCTGCGCCCTCAGTGACACCTGCGATAAGGAAACAGCATTGCTCATCAAGCGTGAAGTGAGTGACGGAGTCATTGCTCCTGACTATACGCCAGAGGCTTTGGAGATTCTCAAAGCAAAACGCAAAGGGGGATATAACGTTATCAAAATAGATCCAAATTACGTCCCTGCTCCTATCGAACATAAGCAAGTGTTCGGTATAACATTTGAACAAGGACGCAATGAAGTGAAACTTGACGACCCAAAACTCTTCGAGAATATCCCAACAAAGAACAAGACTTTTACGGCAGAAGCCAAGCGTGACCTCATCATCGCACTCATAACATTGAAGTATACACAAAGTAATTCAGTCTGCTATGTGAAGGATGGACAAGCAATTGGTATCGGAGCTGGTCAACAAAGCCGTATCCATTGTACTCGTCTAGCTGGTAACAAGGCTGATGAATGGTGGTTACGCCAGTGTCCTAAGGTGATGAACCTCCCATTCAAGAAGGATATTCGCCGTGCTGATAGAGATAACACTATCAACATCTACATCTCTGATGAATATGAAGATGTGCTACAAGATGGCGTATGGCAGCAGTTCTTCACCGAATGTCCGGAGCCTCTCACGCGTGAGGAACGTAAGGAGTGGATTGCCAAGAATACGGGAGTAGCACTCGGTTCGGACGCTTTCTTCCCATTCGGAGATAACATTGAACGGGCACATAAGAGTGGAGTTGAATATATTGCGCAGGCTGGTGGCAGTATTCGTGATGACCATGTCATTGATACTTGCGATAAGTATGGCATCGCAATGGCTTTCACTGGAGTACGTTTATTCCATCATTAAACCGATTTTGTATGAGTGAAATAGATGATATTATCGAAAGCGGAATGGTCTTCCGAGGTGCATCAAAGCCCAAAAGTGATGATGGAAAAGTGAAGACCAAAGCCAAGAAGAAGAAGTATATTACCGGTGCTCACGGTTCTGGCAGTGCTAAACAGAAGGCAAAATACCGCCAGCAACGTGCCAACCGACACAAGTAAATACGTTCAACTGATTATAAAGTAAACAAAAACACCCCCGTTTATCCTCCTTATAATAGGGTTCTGGATAAACGGGGGTGCTTACTTTTAGTGCAATACTGTTGCAAAGACAATGAAAGGGGGACAATAGTCTTAAGCAAAAGTAGCAGACATGCTATGAAAAAATGTTTTACTTACTTCTATTTCAAAGCTATACCTGTATAGATTGTTCCAAATCCTTCCTTCAAAATACGCGCTGAGAAGAAGTCGGAAGCATTATCATAGGTACAAATTCCTACCTGAAGAATATTAGAAGAGGACACACCAAGTTCTTCTAGTTGAAGTTGATTGCAAAGCGGAAGGTCAATATGCCATTTCTCATACATACGTGCAATGCGCTCCATAGGGAAATCTTCCGTGGCAAAAGCATCATAAACCTCCTGCCCAACCTCGAAGTTTTTCTCCGAAATACATGGTCCTATAACGACCTTGAGGTCTGATGGTTTCGTACCATAAAGTTCTGTCATGTGCTTCAAAGTATGTTGAACGATACGTTGTACCGTCCCTCTCCATCCAGCATGGGCCGCTCCTATGGCGTGATGAGTGGGATCATAGAAGAGAACAGGGACACAATCGGCAGTGTGAACACCAATACAAACATTACGACAATCAGTAACAACGGCGTCTTTTCCCTCTTCCTCTTCTGTTTGTTCAGCGTTTGATAATTGGAAAAAATCGTCTGTTACTGCCAAGCAATGCGTCTCATGTATCTGATGTAGACGTACTATTTTATCTGCAGCAACACCTATCTCGGTTGCTACGGCTTGCAGATTTGCAGTAACAGCAGTAGGATCATCACCACGATAAGGATTGATATTCAGTGTTGCAAGTTTCCCTTTGCTCACACCACCATGCCGAGTTGTACTGAAAGCTACAACCTCATTGGAAATATCGTAATAATGTAGTACAGGTTTAATCATCGGTATATTCAAAGTCATCAAGGTCTTCCACCTCGTCCAGTTCATCAATACCTACTTCTTCAACATCATCAATATCAGCATCCTCCGCAGCCAATTCCGCAGCAAAACGACTCATATCTTTATCTCGATGAACGAGTGTGTCCTCAGAAGTTATCTCTTGCAACTTATTGCTTTCAGAGTTTAGTTCCTTCCAAAGGATATCCTTTAAGTCATCAAGTCCTTGACCTGTCACTGCTGAAATGAACACTACAGGAAGGTCATTGGGCAATGTCTCTCGCAACATTTCTATGAGTTCCTCATCCAGTAGGTCGCACTTTGTAACAGCCAAGACACGATGTTTATCAAGCATTTCAGGGTTGAACTGCTTCAATTCATTGAGTAGAATCTCGTATTCTTTCTTGATATCGTCCGTATCACCTGGTACCATAAACAGCAAAAGAGAATTACGCTCAATATGACGAAGGAATCTCAGTCCGAGACCTTTACCCTCACTTGCTCCCTCAATGATACCTGGGATATCAGCCATAACGAAACTCTGGTTGTCATGATAGCTGACAATACCCAGCGATGGTTCCATTGTTGTGAAAGGGTAGTTGGCTATCTTAGGCTTTGCACTTGAAAGGGAAGATAACAAAGTAGACTTGCCAGCATTCGGGAATCCCACAAGACCGACATCAGCTAAGAGCTTCAGCTCAAGTATAATGGTCATCTCCTGCATGGGCTCACCTGGTTGGGCGTAACGTGGAGCTTGGTTTGTTGATGTTCTAAACTGGAAGTTTCCCAATCCACCTCGTCCACCTTTCAATAGTAAAACCGTCTGTCCATCATGCATAACATCGCAGACATATTTACCAGTCTCGGCATCATAGACTACAGTACCACATGGAACATCAATATAAACATCCTTACCATCCGTACCATGACACTTGTCTCGCCCTCCGTTGCCTCCATGTTCTGCATAGACATGACGCTGATATTTTAAGTGAAGCAGTGTCCAATAGTTGTGATTACCACGCAGATAGATACTTCCACCCTTACCACCATCACCACCATCAGGGCCGCCATTGGGATTATACTTCACATGACGAAGGTGCATAGAACCTCTACCACCCTTACCTGAACGACAGTAAATCTTCACATAGTCTACGAAGTTACTTTCCATTATATATATTGTAAAAGAAACCTCCCCAAGCCCTTCCAAGGAGTGAATGTCTGATTACCTCAAGTAGTAACTTCAACATCTCTTCCTTTGGGAGTGCTTGGGGAGGCCTTATTTATTATAGTTGTTCTAATACATTCTCAATGCGTGCGAAGATTTCTTCAACTGTTCCGAGACCTTCTACATGATGATGAATACCCTCACCCTCATACCATTCAATCAATGGAGAGGTCTGTGTATGGTAGACATTGAGACGTTTCTTGATTGTTTCTTCATTATCGTCAGAGCGACCACTCTGCTGTCCACGAAGAACTAAACGCTTCATCAATTCATCTTCAGGAACGAAAAGTTCAATCATAGCAGCTACATTGTGTCCACGTTCAGCCAACATCTTCTTCAAAGCCTCTGCCTGTGGGATTGTACGTGGGAATCCATCGAAGATAACACCTTTATGATCCTTGCCGAAACTATCATATACACTTGCAAGAATGTCAACCATCAGCTCATCAGGAATCAGCTGACCATTATCTATGTATCCCTTAGCAGTCTTTCCAAGCTCCGTACCATTCTTAATCTCATTACGGAGAACATCACCTGTAGAGATATGACCGAAGCCATACTTTTCAATCATCTTGTCGCTCTGAGTACCTTTACCAGCACCTGGCGCACCAAAAATTACAATATTTTTCATTATTCTTTTACTAAAGTATAAATATCTCTTAAATTGCGACCTTCCTGGTCATAGTCAAGTCCATAGCCTACAATGAAATCATTAGGAATCTCAATTGCAGCATACTCTATATCCAATGGTACAGTAAGTTTACCTGGTTTCAGCAGTAAAGTACAGATATGTAACCCGGCAGGCTCACGTGTTCCAAGTGTTTCAAGCATACGTTTCATCGTTGCACCAGTGTCAACAATATCTTCAACAATGATGACTTCACGTCCACGAATATCCTCATTCAGTCCTATAACCTCCTTAATTGTACCTGTAGAGGTTGTACCTTGATAGGAAGCTAACTTCACAAAAGATATCTCACAGGGGATATTAATGTGCTTCATCAAGTCGGCTGCATACATGAACGAGCCATTTAGAACCGCGAGAAAGAGTGGTGTCTTTCCCTCAAAATCCTTATTAATACGATCAGCAACCTGCTTTACTTTCTTTAGAATTTCGGCTTCAGGAATAGAAGTCTCAAACGTTTTATCCTTAATTGTTACTCGACTCATGTCTAATATATAATTGTTTCGTACAAAAACTAAAACAAATGAGGGGCAAAAACAATTCACCCCTAATTCATCAAGCATAGCTTATTTTCTGCAAAATTACGAAAATTATAACAAACATTCCTATACGATTAGCATTTATTTTGTAAATTTGCCCACGATATGAAGATATTTACAAGTACCCAGATACACGAACTGGACAGATACACAATAGAGCACGAACCTATCAAATCGATTGACCTTATGGAGCGTGCTGCTAAAGCTATTACCCACGCAATTACTGAAGAATGGTCTACTCATACGCCTGTAATTGTCTTTGCGGGTCCCGGAAACAATGGTGGTGATGCTCTTGCTGTTGCCCGACTGCTCATGATTGAGGGCTACAAGGTGAAAGTTTATCTCTTCAACATCACCAATCACTTGTCTGAAGACTGCATAACAAATCGACAACGCATCCTTGATAGCAAGCTGTCTAAGAACTTTACGGAGATAACAGCTAAGTTCGATCCGCCTGAACTGAATGCAGATACACTCGTCGTTGATGGCTTATTCGGTTCTGGACTCAACAAACCACTTGCTGGAGGTTTTGCTTCTTTGGTGAAATACATCAACCAAAGTCCTGCAAAAGTTGTTAGTATCGATGTTCCATCAGGACTAATGGCAGAAGACAACACGTATAATGTACGAGCAAACATTATCCAAGCTACACTAACACTAACTCTTCACCAGAAGAAACTGTCCTTCTTCCTTGGAGATGCACAGCAGTTCATTGGAAGAATCAAGGTTTTAGACATTCGTCTCAGTCAAGACTATATTCAGAATACGGAAGCACAATACTATGTCATTGAGGAGAATGATGTGCGTGCATGTCTGCTACATCGTGATGATTTTGCTCATAAAGGTGATATGGGAAACGCACTGATCGTTGCAGGAAGCTATGGTATGTCAGGGGCTGCTATACTTACTACTCGTGCTTGTCTTCGTTGTGGCGTGGGGAAAGTTACGGTACATACCCCAAAAAAGAACTATGACATCATGCAGATCTCTGTACCAGAGGCCATCATGCAGATGGATCATGAGGAGACGGCATTCACAGAAGCTGTTGATACTGACGACTTTGATGCACTTGGAATAGGACCTGGACTCGGAAGGCAAGAGCCTACAGCGATTGCAATGATTGCTCAAATACGAAGAGCACAATGTCCTATTGTTGCTGATGCTGATGCCTTGAATATCCTATCCAGCCACCGCGCATGGATGCAACAACTACCAAAGGGGATTATCATGACGCCACATGCCAAAGAATTGGACCGTTTGACAGGGTCACCAGCCAATGCAGACTTCGAACGTTTACAACGTGCAAGTGAGTTAGCACAGTCTATTCAAGCTTACATTATATTAAAAGGGCACAACAGTGCACTCTGTTTACCTAACGGAAATGTTATATTCAACTCAACAGGTAACAGCGGAATGGCTACTGCTGGTAGTGGAGATGTACTGACAGGTATCATCACCGCCTTACTGGCACGTGGATATAACCAGAAACATGCATGTACTGTTGGAATGTATTTACATGGCTTAGCTGGGGATTTAGCAGCAAAAGACTTAGGAAAAGAAAGCTTAATTGCAAGTGACATCATAGACTATCTGCCACAAGCCTTCAAGCATTTAGACGATTAAAGATCGTATAAAACAAAAGCATCCTTACTCTTTGTACATAAAAGTAAGGATGCTTTTTTCATGCCAAAAACTATTGAACTATAAATAAGAAAGGCGGTAACATCCATCAAGGATATTACCGCCTATATTGTTTTTATTCAGCTAAGCTGATATCAACTGCTTATTAGTCACAGTTAACAAGCTTATTCTCTGAGCCAAGTACATCAATGATCTTGTGCTTGTAAAGATCCTCCATGTACTCACGAGCCTTACCACAGTACTGACGTGGGTCGAAGTATTCTGGATGCTCATCGAAGGTCTGACGAACACCTGCAGTGAATGCAAGACGAGAGTCAGAGTCAATATTGATCTTACATACAGCACTCTTAGCAGCCTGACGGAGCTGATCCTCAGGAATACCAACAGCGTTTGGCAACTTACCACCGTGCTCATTGATGATATCAACATACTCCTGAGGAACTGAAGAAGAACCATGGAGAACGATTGGGAAGCCAGGAAGCTGCTTCTCGATAGCTGCGAGAACGTCGAAAGCCAATGGAGGAGGAATCAAACGACCAGTCTTCGGGTCACGTGTACACTGCTCTGGAGTGAACTTGTAAGCACCGTGAGAAGTACCAATAGAGATAGCCAATGAGTCACAACCTGTACGTGTTGCGAAATCAACAACCTCTTCAGGCTTTGTATAGTGAGAAACCTCAGCTACAACGTCATCCTCAACACCTGCGAGAACACCAAGCTCAGCCTCAACAGTTACGTCATACTGATGTGCATACTCTACAACCTTCTTTGTCAAAGCGATATTCTCCTCATATGGAAGAGCAGAACCATCGATCATTACAGAAGAGAAACCAAAGTCTACACAGCTCTTACAAGTTTCAAAGCTGTCACCGTGATCAAGGTGAAGAACAATCTCTGGATGATGGCAACCTAACTCCTTAGCATATTCAACAGCACCCTCAGCGAGGTAACGGAGCAAAGTCTGGTTTGCATACTTACGTGCACCCTTAGATACCTGAAGGATAACTGGTGATCTCAACTCAGAAGAAGCTTTGATAATAGCCTGCAACTGCTCGAGGTTATTAAAGTTGAATGCAGGAATAGCATAACCGCCTTTGATTGCTCTCTTGAACATTTCACGTGTGTTCACGAGACCTAATTTCTTGTAATCTACTACCATAATTATTTATTATGTTTAAAAATGAATAACTTAATGCCTATTTACACGTGCAAAAGTACGGTTTTATTTTCTGATTACCAAAACATGAAACCTATTTATAGGGCCCTAAATGTTAAAATCATACAGAACCAGTACCTAATAAACAACTTCTTATTAAGATTGACAATCATAGATTACATTCCCCTGTAAAACATGGTCTGCACCTTTAATTCAATGATATTTCATTCGTATTCACAGGTAGTTCACACTGCAACGACCTTATTAAAAACGTAAATAAAGAAGAAAACACGGTTCTACAGATGAATATTATGACTTTAAAAGATGCTACATCATATTGGTGTTAGCGCTTAGCACGGGTGGTGCGGGGCGTCAGCACGAGTGGTGTTGCATACAAGCACCAGACGTGCTGACGCCTAGCACAAACGCCAGATGGCGTAGAGACTATAAGAGACATCATCAATAGGGAACAGAAAAGACTGTATTAGTAGTAAATAAATACTCTTAATACAGCCTTTATCTATATATGACAAGGAGCTATCAGCACCTTATCAATCGGAGGAAAACGATCCTTATTTCTCCTCTGGCTCTATAACACGCCAGATAACAGAAGCTAAAGCAGCACCAACAAAAGGACCAACGATGAAGATCCAGAGGTTACTAAGTGCTGTGACTGGACCACCTATAAACTGTGCAAAGATAGCTGGACCTATTGAACGAGCAGGGTTTACAGATGTTCCTGTATAACGGATACATACCAAATGTACGAGGATCAGTGACAAACCAATTGCCAATCCTGCGAAATTGTTTGTTGCTCCGTTTGTCTTGGAAGTAGCACCAAGAACAACAAGTACGAACACACAAGTGAACAATATCTCTGCTATCAGCCCGCCAGTAACGCTTACTCCACTCTGTAAACCATTAGATCCCAAACCAGCACCAGCTGCTGCAAAGTCGGTTCCTGTAGTTGAAACGAGCAGACATAGAAGTGCTGCACCAATCAAACCACCTATTACTTGGAATAACATGTACATAGTACAATCCTTAGCGCTCATTCTTCCACTGAGGAAAACACCCAATGTTATGGCTGGATTGATGTGACATCCTGAAATACCACCTATTGCATACGCCATTGCTACTACTGATAAACCAAATGCCATAGCTGTTCCAATCACTGAAGCATGGTCATTAACTGGGTCACAAGCTAAGGATACTGCAACGCCACAGCCCATAAGAACGAGGACCATAGTACCTACCATCTCGGCTAAATACTTCTTCATAATCTTCTTTTTGTTAATTAATTTATTCGTTTTTTATCTTCAAATAATCTTTGAAGGGGTTAATCTTTTATATCGGTGCAAAAGTAATTATTTTATTTTTCTATAGCAATTAAATTATGAAATAATAACTTTACATCGACAGAATTAAGCTCAAATCAGTTGAAAAATAGTACCTTTGCAGCCAGAAAACAATGAATAAGAAAAGTAAACTACGTATGAAATACAAGATGATTGTGCTGGACCTGGATGGCACTTTGACAAATAATAAGAAGGAAATAACCCCTCGAACACAGGAAGCTCTCATGAAGGTACAAGCCAAAGGGGTAAAGATTGTACTAGCATCGGGGCGACCAACCTACGGAATCATGCCCTTGGCTGAGGAATTAGAACTGAAGAAAAACAGTGGATTCATACTTGCTTTCAATGGAGGGAAGATTATAGACTGCTCGGATTGCAGGACTATCTTCGAACAAAAGTTAGACGAAACGCTCGTACCCCTACTCTATCATGCAGCAAAGAAAGCAGGAATGCAGATTCTTACATACCAAGGTGAAGGAATAGCTGCCACGGATAAGAATGATAAATACGTACAAGAGGAGGCGCGCATCAACAAAATGCCAGTTGAAGAATACGACGATTTCCTCCAACAGTTGGTCTATCCCGTCAATAAATGTCTGATTGTCGGCGACCCAGCTCCCTTGCATCAGTTGGAAATTAAGTTAAAGAAAGAGTTGGAAGGCAGAATGGATGTGTATCGTTCAGCTGATTATTTCCTTGAATGTGTGCCACTCGGTATCGACAAGGCACGCTCTCTCGACCGTCTTATTACCACACTTGGCATCACAAAGGAGGAAGTTATTGCATGCGGAGATGGATATAATGACCTCAGTATGATAAACTTTTCTGGCCTTGGAGTGGCTATGTCGAATGCAGCAGATGACATAAAAGCTCAGGCTGACTACGTCACTTTATCCAATGAAGAGGATGGAATTGCCCATGTTGTGGACAAGTTCATCCTCTCCGAATAGTGCTATCAGCCACAAAGTCTATAAGATTTCCTTCAGCAGATACGTAGCATTCTGATTACGTGCTACACCTTTCGTAATCTTATAAGAGTAAGTTATTGATGTCCCCAACTCTATTTCAAAGCAATAGTTATGGAAGAGTTGGGGCTTTTCGTCCTCCATTTTCGACAGTTCCAAGTCATGTGTGGCTATAACGCCCGTAACATTCAGCCTCGAGATATGCTCTAAGAAGAGACGAGAGCCATTGAGTTTATCCAAAGAGTTAGTGCCTTTCAGTATCTCATCTAGAATGATCAGACTCGGAACATCCTGTCGAAGTGAGCCTAAGAGCTGCTTCAACCGTTGCAATTCTGCATTGAAATAGGATATTCCGTGCGTCAGATCATCCGTCGTACGCATACTGGTAAAAAGATGGAAGACGGATATTTTCAGGTGGAAAGCAAATACTGGCAGACCATTCATAGCCAAGAGATAATTGATTCCCAAGGAACGAAGGAAGGTACTTTTACCTGCCATATTGGCTCCGGTTACGATGTAATACTCATGATTGTCTATCCGAAAATCATTCGCTACGGCTTTCTCTCCAAGGAAAGGATGGTATAATCCTTCGGCTTCATAGACTACTTTTTCCTCATCACACACCTCTGCATCGACTGCCCGATGCTCATTCAGGCGGAAATTGCCCATCGAAACCAGTGCATCAAAGAGGTTCAATGTGGCTATCCATTGGTCAGTAAACTGATGATAGTTTCTCTGCCAACGACTGAACAGGCGGACGATTGTGATGTCAATCAGTGAGAAACTGTTGAAAAGGAAGACGCCAATCTCATTGCTTCGGTTGTCAATCTTCTGCAGAATACGGTCCAATTCTTCTAGAGACTCCTCTCCTCCCGACAGTTTCTGCTTCAGTTCCTGCAGCTCCGAAGCCTCGAAATCGGTTTGATTGATTAGCCTCATCACCTGCAAATAGCCACTCACCTGATGATGAACCTTGGTTATGAGTTCGTTGATTCGGCTGATATACTTATGCGAACTGAGCATGGCTAACATGAAATTGAACATTCCCCACCACACGGGAAGTAGTCCGGGTGCCATGTCGAGAGCGGAGAAAACCATGGAAAGATAGAACCCTAAGAGGTCAGCATAGCACAGGAAACGGAACCAACGGGCAGAGAAAAGGCTTGAAACGGACAGCGTTTGCAATGAATCGAAGGCACGGATGACGGATTCTGTGTTGATTTTCTCTTTCGTTCCGAACGACTTAAAACGGGAAAGAAAAGCTTCATTCCTGCTTAATTCCTTGATGCTCTCGCGCCGTTGTATGATTCTTTCAACTGAATTTTCTCCCTTTTCATTACCCCACTCCATTGATAAGCAGGCAGCCAACTGGTTGCTTCCGCCAGTTGATACGGTACGATTCAGTCGCTGGAACAGTGATCCCTGACCGAAAACATCAAGGTCATACGTGTAAGCATGCTGCGGATTGACGTATCTTTCACCAGCATCAAAGCCTCCGAAGTCGCCTTTCTGATAATCAAGTTCCTGCTCATAAACCATCAACAACGCCTCATCCGCACGTATCCGACGGTCATTCTTCACGTCAAGATGGCGTATATAAAGGTAGAGAACCACTGATAACGCTGCAAACAAGAGTAGCCATGCGGCATTACTTGATAAGGTATAGAGCACTACGAAGCCTATTGCGACGAGGAATGTACCCACTTCTGCCGCTACAAAGCCCCTACTTTTCTGGCGCAAGCGGCTTACAGAAGTGCGCAACTCACTTGCTTTCTGCTCGTAAAATTTGGTCAATTCTTTATTCATAGGCGCAAATTTACGAAAAAGTAACGGGATAAACAAAGGTAATACAGCCGCAGACATTCTGCGAATGAGCATACATAACAGTGCGGAAAGGCAGCTCTTAGGACTTGAAAATATATTACTTTTCTACAGAAAGGGTATACTTTTTTTTCTTATTGTATAGAGGTTCTGAGAAAAAAGAATCTCCGTTTTTATAAAAACGTATATACGTTCTCACAAAAAAGTATAGACTTTTTGCCCAAAAAGTATATACTTTTTAGCCGAAAAGTATATACTTTTTTTCGCAAAGGGTTATTGATTTCATAACCAACTAATAATCAACGAATTACAAAAGAGGCATTTTCCATCTTTTTTCTATCCTTTAAACGCCCTCTAACCCATAAGCATACCTTGCCGGGACATCCTTAGAAGAAAAGAAAACAGACGAGAAAAAGATTTACAAACAACAGAGATTCATCAAGTAATAATCTGCTGTTGTTTCATCTCAAGATATTTGTTAATGACGTCAACACTAAGATTCTCAGGCGTAGTCAACAAACTCAGAATACCATTCTGACGAAGAGTTGAAACAATAAGTCGCTTCTCATAAGCAAACTTCTCGGCTATTACGTGCTGATAATAATCCTCGGTTGAAGTCTTCGGAGAGTGGATATAGTCTGATAACTCCGTATCTTCGAAGAAAACAACCAGCACTCTGTGCCACTGATTGAGCAACCTCAGGTAAGAAAGCTGCCTGTTAAGCGCCGTCATTCCAGAGAAATTCGTATAGACAATCAGCAGACTTCGCTTGCTGACCTGCTTATGAACATTGGCACAAAGACTACTGAAATCAGTCTCAGAGAACTTCGTTTCCTGTGAATAGAGCGCCTCCAAAAGCCGTTCCATCTGCCCACTCTGACGGGAAGGAGCAATGAACGTATCCATATTGTCAGCAAAAGTAATAAGCCCCGCCTTGTCTTCTCTGTGCATAGCAACGTAAGACAGCACCAAAGCAGCATTGATACTGTAGTCAAGAAGCGTCATTCCACGGAAGGATTGCTGCATGACACGCCCCTTATCAATAACCGAAAAGATCTGTTGGGAGCGCTCATCACGATAAACATTCACCATCAACTGATGGCGTCGGGCACTTGCCTTCCAGTTTATCATGCGATAATCGTCACCCTTAACATATTCCTTTATCTGCTCAAACTCCGTATTATTGCCCACACGTCTTATCCGTTTTATCCCCATCTCCGTCAGGTTATTGCTCATAGCAAGCAACTCGTAACGGTTCAACATCATGTAAGACGGATAAACCTTCACATCCTTCGCTTCGCCCAAAGTGTATCTTCGCTCCACAAGACCTATTGCTGTACGGGCAAAACAACGTATCTTCCCGAACGAATACACCCCACGTTGCACCGGAACAAGCACATAACTGATGGTCCTACTCCCCTTTGCCTTAAGGTAAGACCTGTAGTTTATATCCCTTTGTTGGAAGATTTCGGGTGCTTCATCAATGATTGTCAGCCAGACTTTAAAAGGATAATTGCTTTCCAAACGTATTCTCACACGGTTTTCATCACCATTGGAGAAACGATCGGTACACTTTCTTTCTGCCTTCAATCCCCGTTGATGATAAAGCAAAGCAGCATCCACAACGATAACAACAACAAAGATTGCCAGAAGAATCCTTGCCATAGCAAACAACAGTGGATAGGCATAACCCAATCCTGTAAGCAGTGTCAGGCATGTGAATAGCAGAAAAAACCTTCGGGTAAGATACATTTTTAGGGAATTAAAGGAGTTTATGACGTTACAGAAGTAAAGGAAGTTAAAGGAACGAAGATAGTTAAAGCGGTTAGAGAAGCCAAACCTTATGCATTTATTCGGTACATCTTAGGGAATCCCACTCTTGGCTTTAACCATTATATAGGGACTATTTCGCTATTGGCTCTAATAGCTCTAAGCCTTTCAACTCCTCTAACTCACAGAATTACTACTTAGGAACTTCAACCTTGTCTATCAACTTTTGCGCAACCTTCAGTGCAGTATAGCCTTCCATTTCAGCCTCCGCAGTAAGAATCAAGCGGTGTTGTAAGATGCTTGGAGTAACAAACTTGATATCTTCAGGCGTCACAAAGTCACGTCCATTCAGTAATGCTGAAGCCTTTGAAGCATTAAGCATGGCAACAGCAGCACGTGGACTGGCTCCAAGATATACAGCTTTTGAGGTCCGAGTCTGCTGGATTATGGTTGCAATATAGCGCAAAAGGCTCTCTTCAACATATACGCTTTGCAGTTTCTCACGCATCTTCAACAACTCATCAATGCTTAGAACAGGCTTAATCTCCTCCAGTTTCGTCAGTTTTACATTGTCCTGATGACGCTTGAGGATATCCACTTCTTCATCAACGGAAGGATATCCCATGTGAATCTTAAAGAGAAAACGGTCGAGTTGAGCCTCTGGCAAACGGTAAGTACCCTCCTGTTCCACAGGGTTCTGTGTAGCAATGATGGTATAAATACTTCCCATACGGTGCGTTGAACCATCAATTGTCACCTGTCTCTCCTCCATAACTTCGAACAAAGCAGCCTGTGTCTTTGCAGGAGAACGGTTGATTTCATCCACTAACACAAGGTCGGAAAAGACAGGACCTTTATGGAATTCGAACTCAGAGGACTTCATATTGAAGACGGTAGTACCCAGAACATCACTCGGCATGAGGTCGGGAGTGAACTGAATACGGCTGAAACGTGCATCAATCAATCGTGACATCAGACGTGCAAGGAGCGTCTTTGCAACTCCGGGCACCCCTTCTATCAGGACATGACCATCTGCAAGAATAGCCGTAAGCAGCAAGTCGATAGCCTCATGCTGCCCTACTACGACTCTACTTATCTCTCTTTTTATCTGTGAAACTTTCTCACTGAACTCTGCCAGGTCGGTTCTTTCCTGTGAGTTCTCCTCAATATTATTATTTAATGTCTCATCCATAATGGTTAGAGGTTGTTTATTATCTTATCCATATTATCAATTGCTTGCCGAAGCATAGCATCAGTTAATTCATCTTGAGTACCAAGATAACGATTGATACGATCGATTATCGTCTGAACTTCTGCCGTTTCTAATCCCGTATGTTGTGCTATCTGACGAACAATATCTGCATTTGATGCCAGATCTTCTATATCTATCATCAGCTGACGGCGTAAGGTTTCGCAGAAATAATCATACTTCTTCTGCAACAAATCTCTATTGACATGCCTCTGATGATAGAGTGTTCCGATAAGACGAACGAATTCAAGTGACTTGTTATCTGGCTCTTTCACCACAGGAATGACACGCTGCCGGCGACGAGCATAGAATACACAGAAGAGAAGTAAGCCCAATAATGCCAGATAAACAGCCCAACGCAGGGCTCTATGTTGGAAGAAAAAGCGAAACGGACTACTTGCTTGTTCTTCTGATTTCGGCATATATCCTTCAACACGGACCACAGGAAGACCACGAAACTGTGACATTATTCGGAATATCAAACCGTTGATTTGTGAATCTAATATACCATAATTCGTAAGTAAGAGCGGTTCGCAGGACAAGAACAACTCACCCTTTCCATACTTCATACTGACAAGTCGAGACTGCCAATAGCCTCCAAGACTATCATCATCCTCATCTTCTACCCAGCATTTGACCAACGTATCACATTGAATCTTACCATTTACACTCACGTTTTGACCAGTTATAGCAGAATAAACCGCATAGGTTCCGGCAGGATAAGGCGCTTGGTCACACCATTCTAAAGTGTCAAAAGGAATATCATGATTCTCAATTGAAGCTTGAACCCACTGAGGAGAAAAGCCAGACGACCCAGTAATCGTTACATAAGTACCCTTACTCAGACTGTCACAGTCCATACTAGACGTTGCTATCAGTACCTTGCTTCCTCCTTTCAGCAGTTCTTTTATGGCGCGTAAGTCGGTAGCTGTTGGAGAGAAATCAACTGTTTGTACTAGGAATGCATGGGGATTCTTGCCATATCCCTCCCTTTCCAATTGAGGAAAGGTCTTCCTCGTTACCTGATATCCAGCAGGTATTGATTTCTGCAAGAGCGTATCAAACACGGAACATCCAAAAGGTTGTTCGTCAGTATGACTGAAGGTTGGCTTCCAAACGAACTTACTTGGTGCACTCCACTCCAAGAGAAAGACCAACAAAAGGAAGAGTCCTATGAAGAATAAGAATCGCTTATTCATACCGTTCCTCCTTTCTTCATCTCACCTTCCCAAGCTTCCATCTGCGCAACCAAGCCTTCTGTAGCTGTATAATTACCATATCTTATACGCATAAAACAATGGGTCATATGCAGAAAGTCGGTAGAAAGGAATTCGCGAGTATATTGTGTCGGTGTTTTATAAAGCTCCCAACTGATTTTTTTATTATCTGATAACCAACGAAGGGTACGTAAATAAACTATACGAACAGCCTTATAATAGTTCTTTTGCTCCATAGCTTTGGCGTATTCCTTCTCAAAATCTACGCCATATATATTATCTTCATCGATATTCTGCCCCTTTAATCTTCCTGAACGACTGAACAGTCTGGGCTGAAAACGATACATAAGAAAGGCTATAATACCTATAAAGACAAGCGACAGACCTATATATATAATAATACGGATATCACCTTTATCATTAATACTAAAGATATCATTTAGCAACTCACCAATCTTTTGCATCAACCATTCCCACAGATTCACGTCTGGAGCATGTAGTTCCCGTGCATAATCATAAGCTTCATCAGAGCGATACTGGTGAAGTAACGATGAATCGCAGGTGAGAGTATCCGTTAAAGACTGTAGCATAATGCTCGTTTAAAGCTTATCAAAATTGTCTATATCACTGTCTTCTTCCGCTAACTGTTCGAAGTTCTCTATGTCATCTACCACAGAAAGGCCATCAACTTCTTCTGCAACACTACCGTAATGATAGGCCAAAGCTATAGTTGATAAAGACATCGTCAAATACATTCCAAAGTTCATGAAGACTGAAAGTAGGTATCCTATAAAATTATAGATCGGAGAATTGGCGAAAGTTTCCTGTCCCGCGTCAGATGAAGTCAGCACTACCTGAACAAGGAAGCTGATATACCATGGTAGGGTTGTTACTGTCTGAAGAACATTTGCAAGCAAGCCTACAACTATCATCAAGCCTAATAATGACCAAAAAGAATGGAAACCAAGGGATATTGAACGACGTACTGCTCCCCAAGCGCTCTCGTCATCTTCAAAGATATATACTGGCATAGCCATGGACAAAGGTATAATAAAGACAACAGTTGCTAAGACCAGAATAACAAATAAAGCATATAAACTGGTCATTGCAGAAAAGATTACGACAAGAATAAGTATAAGAAACCAACCACCAACAAGCAATAAGCCAAGAAGGAAGGCACGCTTCATACTCTGAATGATGAGCGGTTTCAAGTCTTTCATCGTGGTATTATGCAAACGAGTAGGACTCATTCGATAATATTTCATCATTGCATAGCAAATAGATGACAACAGAAACGAACCGACAGAGATACATACAAAGTATCCAAAATAAGAAAGTCCTAGGCGAACAAGTAAGCCTTCTGAAGGAGTAAAGCCACCCATTCCTCCAAGAGCATCCGTATAAAAGGGCATCAGGGTGCTAAACATCATATCAAAAGAGAATGCCTGAACAAGGCACAAAGGGAGGATCAGATAGAAACACGCCTTCAACCATAACTTATAGTTCTCACGAAGGAAATCAAAAGTGGCACTTAGTTTCTGACCAAAACTACGGTTCTGATACAGTTCAATCTTAGGTTTTTCTACTTGCATGCTTATAATGATTACGTTTATAAGGTAAATATATAAAATAAAATATTACGAAACAAAGGGACAAAAGGATAACAGTAAGCCGCACGAAATCATTGATTTCTGTGTGACGAGTAATAAAGCTCTCAATAAACCCAGCCAGAATAAAGAGAGGAACAGTACCCACCACGATCTTCATACCTCTCTTTGCTCCTCTCTGGAAGCTCACAATACGAGAGTATGTCCCTGGGAATAACCAACCGTTACCCATTGCCAAGCCTGCAGCACCTGCTACTACGATAGCAGATAGCTCTAATGTACCATGTAACATTGTAGCCAACAAGCTCTCACCCAAAAGTCCATGCTGGTAAAAGAAGGTATCAAAACACCCTACCATAATCCCGTTTTGGAATAGCTGATAGCCTGGCATGAAGCTTGTCAACACGCCAGATACAAAGATATTAAATGACACCATGATGTTATTCAAGGTTATTCCAAGAAACATCACACTCTCTTCTTCACTCCCATAAACACCCATCGGCTTCCCTTTGGCTATATTCTCAAGGGTCATATCCATATATCCATCACCAAGGATAAGACGTGGAAAGGAAGCATCACCTAATGTTGAGAGTACACCTATCAAAACGCTTACCATGAAAATAAGGAAAGAGATGAGTAACAAGCGACGTTCTTTCCACATCACATCAGGGACTTCCTGTGTCCAAAAAGTCAAGACCCGACTCCACTTCTCTCGTTTGTTTCGATAGAGTTCATTATGAAGAGAGGAAGAAAGGTTGTTTAGATAGATTGTAATACGTGAATGAGGATAATGTGTTTGTGCAAAAGCCAAGTCTGCAGTAAGGTCTGTATAAGCCTCTGCCAGACGGTCGGGCATCTCAAAGTTGACATTATCTATCAACTCCTCTACGCTCCTCCACTTATCAATATTGTTTCTTATGAAGAGTATCTCCTTCATAGGTCAGCACAGGGTAATACACATTATTTAATAATTTGGAAACAAAAGTAGAGTTTTTTTCTTACATTTGCAACAGAATCAACATTTTATTAGAAAGAAAATGCCTGAAGCCAATATCGTCACAGGACAATACGTACAAATTAGTCAGTCACCTGCCAGCATAGGAGAACGCATTCTTGCACAGATGATAGACATCTTTATCGTCGGAGTTTACTTGATAGGTGTCTCTCTGCTGATAATAGAAATGAATGTCAGCATGCTCAATTCGCAAGTATTTTTCATTCTATGTATCTATTTGCCTGCCATCTTTTACTCATTCCTAATGGAACTTTTCAATCATGGACAAAGCCTTGGAAAGATGGCAATGAAGATTCGTGTAGTAAAGAAAGATGGTACTTCACCCAGTATTGGAGACTTCTTTATGCGCTGGTTACTACAAATCATAGACATGGGATTCTCCTTCATTGGTGCACTTGTCATCCTCTTGACTAAAAACTCGCAACGATTGGGTGACCTCGCGGCAGGCACAATGGTTATCCGACTGAACGATTACCGAAAGATTCAGGTATCTCTTGATGAGTTCTCTTATCTTGATCGCCACTACAAACCAGTCTATCCACAAGCTGAAAACTTATCATTAAATCAGGTTGATGTTATCCAGCGTACGCTTAACGTTGACGACAGTACGGACCGTGAACGGCGAATCACATCACTCGCAGCTAAGGTCCGTTCCGTCCTCTCTATCTCAAATGTCACAACAACAGACGAAAAATTCCTATACACCATCGTTCGTGATTACCAACATTATAGCCTTGAAATTGTTTAAGCACCTATTATCCCCTATAAAAATAGGAGGAACTTGTACAAAAAGGGAAAGATTGAAAGAATAAAAAGAACACGAAAGCTATTTGACAGACACTTGTAACGACATTTCATTTTCCAACAAAACATCTTCCAATGATCAAACTGAGCTTGATGATCATTGGTGATTAATTATCCTTTTAACTATAGATTGTACTCACATTAACAACATTCTGTGATGTGCTAAGCCATCAGCACCATTGGTGCTTACCAACAACTCCATTGGTGCTGGGCTGCAACACCAGTAGTGCTAGGCTGCCGCACATAAATAGGAAATAAGATAATAGATGCTTCCCTATCACTACACCTTATATAATAAAGTATCTATGACAACAGAATATGATGAAGAAACAAGTGAACAATAACACACATAATGTCTGCCGTATTGGTCCCTTTCACTCTTTCACACTCTCCTTTACTCTTGAGGATACACCACTACCCCTTCTTGCTTCTTACCATCCATCATTATCTTCAATGGTTTAGGGAAACGGACATGGCGTACCCACTTCGTCTCTTCAACTGCTGGTAAAGCATCAAGGATACTTCGCTGATAGACACCATCCTCTTTATATGGATTGATAGTGAAGTAGCCTACACCGAAAGAAGTAAGGTTCTGGAAGAAGTGGGTACCTTGACTGGGATCTACACGATAGTGTTCCAATCCTTCTTCCACGATAATACGTGCAGCAGAAATATGCGGCCATTTAACAGGAATACCAAGCCAAGGATCACTTGATCCCCATCGACCAGGTCCTATGAGAATATAATTTTTATCTTCAGCAAGGAACTTTCGATTGATTTGTTCAATTTCATCCGCAATGGCAGGATTGTTCATTGCCGTAAAAGAAGCATCAGTCTTCACATAGACAACATCCGTTACATCATCCGAGATACCATGTCCTAAAGAGTTATAACTACGTAGTAGACACTGGCTATCAGGAATCTTTTCCAGGTCTTCATCCAACATCTGTTTTGAATCGACTATCGGACGAATCTGGAGAAGATACAGTTCCCCTGTTCGATCGGTATTCAAATTGACAGCAAACTCTATCTCTACAGGGCGACGCATGGCATCAGCACCATAACGCATAGCCATCTGTAGCAATTCTGGTAATGGGAATACATCCTGCTGCAATACACCACAGAAAGAGATAATCTTCCGTCCACCATCATAGATTCCATCATAGATTGTCTGGTCGTTAGGAAGATAAGTAGAGGCTATAAAGTGTAGACTGTTATCAGCCTCAGCATCCTTTACTTTCAGTTTTAGAATATTAAAGCCATCATCAACCCTGAAATCCTCTCCCACATGCTTCATGTCAAGTGCATAGAATTGGGTTTGTGTCTCACGTAAAGCAATGTCCATCTCACTCATCTGTAAGACTTGACGTGGATGGAAGGGCGATACACGTAGTGTCTGTCCCCCATCTACGATATATTTTCCTAACCCCAATGCCAAAGAAACAATTCCTTCTTCGGCTTGTTCCTCCCCTATAGGATAATAATTCAGTGATCGTAAGACACCAGAGATATTTGGATAGAAATGATCTCCATACTCTTTACCTACTACTTGCTGCAGGATTACTGCCATTTTCTCCTGATCTATGACATTACTTGTTGCTGTCATGTAAGCCTTTGAGTCATGATAGTAGACAGAAGCATAAACAGCCTTAATAGCACAAGCCAACATTCTGAGCATTTCATACTTATCTTCTAGATATGGAATCATATAAGTAGAATATATTCCAGCAAATGGTTGGTAATGGCTATCTTCCAATAATGAACTGGAACGAATGGCTATTGGAGAGTGTGTTGCCTCAAAGAAAGCAAAGAAATCACCAATAAAAGTATCAGGTAACTGTGCCTGAAGAAAGGCATGGAGTATCTCATCGTCACTGGCATCACTTAATGCTATCTGATAAAGATTGTTCTGATCCATGAAACTATCAAACACATCCGTGCAGAGAACAACTGTCTTTGGAATTTGAACAGTGGCATTGGTGAAGCCATTGAAGTCTGGATGACGTTTGATAACGTTATCAAGGAAAGCCAAACCACGTCCTTTTCCACCCAAAGAACCGTCGCCAATACGCGCAAAGTGTGCATAGCGATCGAACTTATAGCGGTCAAAAACGGCTACAACCCCCTCATTACGCATTCGACGATAAGCTACAATCGCATCAAAAATAATCTGTCTGTGCACATCAACATCCTGTAACTTATGCCAAGTAATATCCTTCAAGAAAGAAGATACAGGGAAAATAGCACGTGCAGATAGCCAACGACTGACATGATTGCGTGAGATGTGATAGAGCATAGAGTCGCGGGGAATCTTAAAGATATTATCTTGAAGGTCCTTAAGATTACGTACACGCATGACTTCTTCATGCGTTTTAGGATTACGAAAGATGAAGTCACCAAACCCCATATGCTCTTCTAGCAGGTGTCGGAGGTCCACATTCATCTTCTTTGAGTTCTTATCCACGAAGCGGAAACCCTCTGCTTCAGCCTTCTCGCGGTTCTCACTCTCAGAACTTTCCATGATAAGCGGGACATATTCATCTGTGGCACGGATTGCACGGAGTAGTTTCAGACCAGCTTCAGCATCCTTAGTGACATTCACTTGATGCCCTGCAGCAATTAAAGCATCATCCTTCACATTATCTATAGGGAAGCGTGCATCAGAAATTACACCCAAACAGTTGTCCTTATAACGCTGATAAATGGCCCATGCCTCCTCATAAGTACGGGCAAGAACGACCTTAGGACGACCACGTTGACGCAGGGAAGCATCGTGACGAGTTAGGGCTTCTGTTGCAAAATTCTGACTTTGAGTGAGGATATAACTATATAAATTAGGTAGAATGGAGGAATAAAAACGAATGGAGTCTTCCACTAGAAGTATCATCTGTACTCCTGCTTCCTCAATATCATTATCTATATTCATCTTATCCTCCATTAGTTTAATAATGGAAAGAATAAGGTTCGTGTTTCCCAACCAGCAGAAAACATAATCGAAGATACTCAGATCTTCGTGCTGAATACGCTTCGTAATACCGTGAGAGAAAGGCGTCAGAACAACACAATGTATATCAGGAAAATCAGCTTTTACTGCTCGTGCTACATCGAAAGCATCATTATCAGCATTACCTGGCATACAGATAACAAGGTCTATGTCAACCGTATTAAGTATCTTTGCTGCCTCTTCTGTTGTCGAAACCTGAGTAAAGGTAGGCGGATAACGTAATCCTAGCTCCATGTACTCATTATAAATTTTCTCTTCAACACGTCCATCATCCTCTAAAATGAAAGCATCATAAGGATTAGCCACAATAAGAACATTGTAGATACGACGCATCATCAAATTGACGAAGCTAACATCTTTTAGGTAGAAATTGCTCCACTGTGCAGGAATTTGATCACTCATTGGCAGAAACTTAATTTTGGACAAAAATACGAAATAAATACAAGTCAACATAGCTTTTGGTTGCTAAAATGAGATTTTTTTTATTATTTTGCATACACGTGATTACCTTTCGTTAGCATGGGAACTTTCATAATAAAACTATTCTTTAGAAGATTTTGCAATTTTCTTTTGGAGGTCTGACAATTTTTGGATACATTTGCCGTACCATTCTAACCGAATGATACTAACTAACATAAACAAATAAAAGTCAATTTACTATGGAAGTCGAAAAAATCATGCAAGCACTGGAGCAGAAGCATCCAGGTGAGTCTGAGTATTTACAGGCAGTGCGCGAAGTGTTGATATCTGTAAAGGATGTCTACAACCAGCACCCAGAGTTTGAAAACGCAAGCATCATCGAGCGTATCGTTGAGCCAGAACGTATCATCACATTCCGTGTACCATGGGTGGATGATAAGGGTAAAGTGCAGGTAAACATTGGTTACCGTGTACAATTCAATGGTGCTATTGGGCCTTACAAGGGTGGTTTGCGTTTCCACGCATCAGTAAACCTCAGCATTCTGAAGTTCCTCGGATTCGAGCAGACATTCAAAAATGCACTCACCACATTGCCTATGGGTGGTGGTAAAGGTGGTTCTGACTTCTCTCCACGCGGTAAGAGTGATGCAGAAATCATGCGTTTCTGCCAGTCATTCATGAACGAGTTGTATCGTCACATTGGTCCTGATGAGGATGTTCCTGCAGGTGATATTGGTGTTGGCGGTAGAGAAATTGGTTATCTCTTTGGCCAGTATCGTAAGCTAACACACCAGTTCCAAGGTATGCTCACAGGTAAGGGCAGAGAATGGGGTGGTTCAATCCTCCGCCCTGAGGCTACAGGTTATGGTGCACTCTACTTTGTTCATCAGATGATGGAGACCCACGGACTTGACATTAAAGGCAAAACTGTTGCTTTGTCAGGCTTTGGAAACGTTGCATGGGGTGCAGCAAAGAAAGCTACAGAATTAGGTGCTAAGGTTATCACACTGAGTGGTCCTGACGGATATATCTATGATCCAGATGGTATTAGCGGTGAGAAGATTGAGTACATGCTCGAACTTCGCAACAGCGGTAACGACGTTTGTGAGCCTTACGCAGAGAAATATCCAGGTTCTAAGTTCTTCAAAGGACAGAAGCCATGGGGACAGAAGGCAGACATCTACTTGCCATGTGCTACACAGAACGAGCTTAACGGTGAGGATGCAGACAAGATTTTGGCATGCAAACCTTTGTGCGTTGCTGAAGTTTCAAACATGGGTTGTACAGCAGAAGCTGCAGAGAAGTTCACAGCAGCTAAACAACTCTTTGCACCAGGTAAGGCTGTTAATGCCGGTGGTGTTGCCACATCAGGTCTCGAAATGTCACAGAACTCACTCCGTCTCTCATGGAGTCCAGAGGAAGTTGACCAGAAGCTGCATTACATCATGAGCTCTATACACGAGCAGTGCGTGAAGTATGGCAAGCAGAACGATGGATATGTTGATTATGTGAAGGGCGCTAATATTGCTGGTTTCATGAAGGTAGCGAAAGCTATGCTTGACCAGGGCGTCATTTAAACAATACCAGTTATTCTCTCCTCTCCTAGTTTCTTGTAACTGGGAGAGGATAAACCCATCAGGAGAAGGCTGGTTATAAATAGAATCTTATGTATAAAATCAGACTTCTCCTGATAGCGTTTTTTTTGCTATTCAGTTTCTTTACACTGACGGTACATGCACAGTCGGGGGGTAAAGCTTCTTATTACAGCAACGGACTACACGGTCGTCGGATGAGTAACGGCGAACGGTATGACCGTAATGGTTTCACTTGTGCACATCGTACACTCCCATTTGGGACACGTTTAAAGGTAACAAATCCAAGAAACGGTAGATCGGTCATTGTTAGAGTAACTGACCGCGGACCATTCGTACGCGGACGAGTAGTTGACTTATCATATGCAGCTGCACGGGAGCTAGGTACATTAGCAAGTGGTGTCGCTTATGTAAAGGTGGAAGTTGTACCAAAAGAAACAGAGATTCCTTATGCTACAGAATCAAAAGGTATAGAAGTTCCAGAAGTTGAATATGGTACTGCTGGAGTATGTTATGAGTTCATTCCAGAATGGGAGAAGGTTGAAGAAGACAAGCCTAAGGAAATTGAACGCAAGGTAGATACATATCTTAATCGGCGACAAGCAGCACAACAAACAGATAAAGGAGGGAATATTGAGACACGTAGGGTTAATACTACACAATCTGCGCGACAGACATCGACATCAAAGACGACGAATCAAGCGACACGACAATCTCAACAGAGTAAGCCAACTACACAACAAAATAAACAAACAACACAATCATCTAACAGAAAAAATGGAGCAAGTAGTAGCTGGACCAATTTCTTTAAACGCATTAAAGATGGTGTAACAGGATTTTTCGAATAAAACTGTTAAAAAGAAAATATTAAAATAAAAGGAGTAGGAGATTTTCATTAGTCCAATAAAATATTAATTTAGGACAATGGAAATCTCCTACTCCTCTTATTTAAAGAGATCTTGAAAAATACTTTTATTTATCATAGACAAAAAAACAACTAAACTACTACTAGAATAGAATTCTAAAGAAAGATACCAAAACAAAATAGGGACAGATATAAAAATCTGTCCCTACTGGTGTCAAACAAAGATTAATTATTAGTTAGTACAATTATAGCCTTAATTAATTTATTTATCAACTTATTTTCTTGTCGTTATCTCTAATTTATTAACTTTACAGATACTCCTTTTACCCTGAAGAACTGTCAAAGCAAAAGTGGCACTGCCATTTGTTAGCTTTTTACCAGCTTTTATGGTAGCTGTATAGCGGATTGTCTTACCTGGAGCAATAGTCACAACATTAATGGAGGGACTAATCTGGATGTCTTGTTCATCTGCTATCATCACTACGGATGGTTGTATGTTATTTACGGCTACAGTGCCATAATTAGTAATATCAAAAATGAGCTTACCTTCCTCATTACGGGATAAAACACCATCATGATTGTTATCAGAAAGATAAGCATTCGTGATTTCAACATAAGGAGTACTTCTATTGTCCAAAAACACATTGTGTTCTACTGTATCTGATGGGGCAACACCCCTATCCTGAATAGAAACACAAGTATCAATGTGACTATTATCCTGGGAATCATAAACATTATCCACTATAGAGCTTTTATTATGCTTATCAGCTTTTGCACCTATTGTCGCACCAACCATAGCACCACCTGCCATTCCGACAATAGTACCAATATTAGAGCCACGTCCTCCCCCAGCAATACCTCCAATGGCACTACCCAAGACACTACCTAATGAGCCACCTGTCATGGCTCCAGAGCCTGCATAAGTTCCACAACTACTCAAAAAGATGACTGTGAAAATAGGGAGAACAAATAAATTCTTCATACTTCCTTTTATTTTATAGTTACAAAAGTAAGCACAATTTCACATATCGCCAAAGACATTCCCCTACTTCGTATGGGGAAAACCCTATAAAATTATGTTTAGGCTACTAAATGAATTTCAAATGCGATGACTGAGACAACACTTTCCGTGCATTAGACATTGAGTATGGAGCAACTGCTATGTCTGTTCCAATGCCCTGTCCAAATTGCAACAGCCGTCATACTTACCCTCCTAATTGGCATATTCTCGGCTTTTATCCCTTCGGCAACAACCATGAGCTTTATAAAAGAATCTGGGAAAGAATGGATAAAGAGGAAAGCAAATTTGATAGCCAATAGTCTGGAATGTGATAGATTCTCGTTAGTTAAAATGACAAACAAGATTTCCTATTTTCACAGATTATGTTAACTATCAAGGAAAAGAGCCTACATAACCCCACAAGAGAGGACTACACATTGCATTTTATTCACTTTATTTTATTATTATTTTGAAATTTATAATAAAATACTTACATTTGTACCATATTTAGTGGCTACTCTCTATTCAATACTCAAAACCTACAAACGAAGTTATTCGTAACAATTAATTAGAGATAATGTATGCCACATCCACTTGCTATCTTTAATTTTATTTGACAAGATATAATTAAAAACAATATAAAACAATGGAAGACTTCGCACATAACTATGTTCAACTTTTTGATGAACATTGGCTCATCATCTTCATCTTATGGGCCATTAATATCATTTGGATGTACAATCAAGATGAAACAAAAAAATCTGCTGGATGTGGGTGCATAACACCCATAATAGCATTTATACTTTATGTTTTATTTAAAACTCTCTAACAAGTTTCCAACAGAAAAAAATTACATTATGATTAGAGGAATCACAAGATTTAAGTGCAACGAGTGTTCTAAAAAGTTTTGGGGACTTGCATTTGAATGGAGAGCTACTACACTCACCACACCATTACAATGTCCCCAATGCAAAAGCCTCCATACATACCCCATTGGAATATTAGGTTTAGGGACAGGAAAGGCAAAACTTTATAAAGGAATATGGGAAATATACGATAATCTGCCTAACAAATAATAATCCTTGCTCAAGCAAAAGAGACTTTTAGCTTGAACAAATAGAATATATGATATATTGCAAATAATAAAAAAGTAGTAAATAATAATGAATGATAAGGATAATCAACTACAAGAATGGGCAGAATTAGATTGCGATTCCATGAACTTTGATGAGCTCGAAAAAAAACTGAACTCTGAACTAGAAGAGCAGATGGCAGATTTAAAAGGATTGGAGTTTGATAGAGAAAAAATCGGAAATCCTGACACAATCGGTCATACTGTGATGAATGTAGTTTGGGAACAGTTTATCAATCAAGTTGGAGTTATTGCAGGTGAAGACTTCATCAAAGAAAACCGTGGATTAACGCTTGATTTGCGTGATTCAGCTCACATTCAAACTACAGAAAATTTTGAAAAGGGAAAACTTGCTACTCACAATGATAAAATTGATTATCAGCAGAGATATAATAGCTGGCAAGAAAATTTTCAGCATGATGAAAAAGGAAATGTTATAACTCATCAAACTAGAACTGGTAGACAAGAAGCAACTCTAGCTCCTGGTGCAAGAAAACCTTTTGATCAAGGAAGGCCTGTAGGTTCTGCTGAACGTGGTACAGATATGGACCACACTGTATCTGCTGGTGAAATAATCCGCAATTTAGAAGCAAATACACACATGACACAAAAAGAACAAATTGAATTTGCTAACTCTGATGCCAATCTATACGAAATGAAAGCTGAACATAATCGTTCAAAGGGGGATAATCCAACGAATGAGTGGCTTGACACTCCCAATAGAAAAGGGCAAAAACCAAATGAAATATTTGATATTCCTGAAGAACTAGAAAAAAAATATCGGGAAAAAGATAAAGAAGCACGAGCTGAATTTGAGAGACAAAAGAAAGAAGGAGAGCAACGTTCTGTCGAAACAGGCAAACAATCTCAAAAAAAAGAAGCTTTACGTATTAGTGGGAAAGCACTTCGAGCTGTCGTTATGGGACTTTTGGCATCTCTTATCAAAGACATTATTCGCAAATTAATTTCTTGGTTCCGATCAGGAAACAGAAAACTTAACACCTTCATTGATAGTGTAAAAGCGGCTATCAAATCATTTCTATCAAATTTAAAAGAGCACTTGCTCAATGCAGCCAACACCTTTGTAACAACAATTGCCACTGCTATATTGGGACCTGTTATTGGTATGATTAAGAAAGCTTGGATTTTCCTTAAACAGGGGTATAAATCTGTAAAAGAGGCTATCACTTTTTTGAAAAATCCGGAAAACAAAAATATGCCACTTAGTCTTAAGATGATGGAAGTAGGCAAAATTGTTATTGTAGGATTGACTGCTGGAGGAGCAATTGTACTTAGTGAGGTTATTGAGAAAGGTCTAATGACTTTCCCTGTGTTTGCTTTTGAGATACCATTGATAGGAAGTCTTGCTAGTCTTGTTGGTATGTTCCTTGGTGCTCTTGTCAGCGGTCTTATAGGTGCTTTAGCACTAAATCTCATTGATAGATGTATTGCAAAGAAACTCAAAAGAATCAACACCCAACAACAGATTGAGAAGAAAAACGAAATACTTGCGATCCAAGGTCAACAAAATAAAGTAGCAGCAAAGAAAGTCGAAAAGACTAGAAATGAAACTATAACAAGTATAAAGGAAAGACATGCAGCAGCAGCTGATATAATGAAAGAGTCAATCAGTAAGATTATGAGAAACTCTGAAGATATTGCTGCGGAACCTATCGAATATACAGAAGTAATCGATGAAAATGAAAACAGTTTTTCAGAGAACAACGATGCTTTAGATAGTATTTTCGGTGATTTAAAATCATTAAGTTAGTATGGCAAACGAAATTATAAAACCACATAATTTTGAAGTAGCGAAAAATAAGATTCATTCGTTGTCGAAGACTGTGTCCAATGTGTCCTTACAGAAACTTCCAACAGAGGGTTCTATATTTCCATGGAATAATCATAATATAACTGGCGCTGAAGTAAATGAATTGTTAGTATCTCCTCTGCAAAGTACTTTCATAGCTCAAAATTCGACGATAAAATCCCTTTTCGAGATTGCAGACGAGGTTTATAAGGCGTTGGAATCCTTGGATAAAGAATATATACAAGGTATAATTACTGCTATAAAGTCTGCTGAAGCTGCAAGCAATCAAGCAAAAACTGCAAGTCGTAAAGCATTTGACGCTTCAATAAAAGCTGCAACTGCTCAGGATGATATAAAAAAAACGATTAAAGCATTAGAACTTACAGTTGCGGCTTTAAAAGATTTTGTAGAAAAAGTAAATCGAACTACAGCACGTATTAATAGCGACATAGAAAACTGGAAGCAGTATCAAACCTTACTTGAGTCTTATCAGCATCTTAATGATATTGATAGCATCTGGACTGATGTTGAAAAACATAAAGAACACCTGTTTGACTGGCATGAAAAGCTGGAGTTATTTATAAAACAAGGCAACTCAAGACTTGAGAAGATTGAAAGTTTAATCTTACAGGCAGAAAATGATAACACACTTTTGCATCAACAATATAACAAAAAAATAAAAATTGCGTATTGGATTGGTGGGAGTGCAATTAGTTTAATTATAGTAAACTATATCTTTCAAATAATGGGGCTACTATGAAACAAAACAAATACGAGAAAGCTTTAATTGATAATGCAAAGTATTTAGACACCGTCACCCAAAGTAATGGTAAAATTCTTGAGTGTGCAAAACTAATTATTGAGGATAACAAAAGAGAGGCAATACTGTTATGCAAATACATAAGTAAAGCTACAGAATATAATAATGTTCAAATAACAAGAATTGCTATATCAACAAAAGACTCTCTTATAGATTACTATGGACATAAACAGCTAAAAGAAATTTGTTCTATTGAAAATAAACAGAAAGAAGAGAATTACAGCCTAGAAGAGTTAATGAAACAATTGAACTCATTAATTGGTTTAAAAAAGGTAAAGTCAAAAGTTAATGACCTAATAGCATTCCAAAAAATACAGCTAATGAGGAAAGCAAAAGGACTTCATTCCCCCAAAAATACTATGCATTTAGCCTTTACAGGTAACCCTGGTACAGGTAAAACTACTGTTGCAAGAATTGTCGGAAGAATTTATAAAGAAATAGGACTACTATCAAAAGGTCATTTTATCGAAGTGTCAAGAACAGACCTTATAGCAGGCTATCAAGGACAAACTGCCCTTAAAGTGAAGGACGTAATAGAGAAAGCTAAAGGAGGAGTTTTATTTATCGATGAGGCGTATAGCATAACAGAAAACGAGCATAGTGATTCATACGGACGAGAATGTCTTACGGAACTAACAAAAGCACTAGAGGACTACCGGCAAGACCTTGTAGTTATTGTTGCAGGCTATCCAAAACCTATGGAGAAGTTCTTTGAATCTAATCCAGGACTAAAATCAAGATTCAATTCCTTTATTGTATTTGATAACTATAACGAAAACGAACTTTTTGATATTCTCCAAAATATTTGTAATAAAGAGGATTATATTCTTTCAGATGACCTTAAAAGAGAAATAAAAAACTATCTCAGAAAAGAGGTATTAAATGGGGAAGAACAATTCTCCAATGGAAGGTTTATTCGAAACTTATTTGAAGAGATGATAATACAGCAAGCTAGAAGACTATACACTTGTGAATCCCTTAAGATTGAAGATCTGAAAACATTATGCACCGATGATTTCAAGATGAATGTAAGCATTAACGAGGATAAAAACAAAAGACTCTAGTATCACGCAAGCCATCAACGCAGCCTCTATCCGTAACATCACATATATGTTCATACGTGAAGAATTAGCACAATTGTACGGAACATCTATACAAGAAACTGCAGACATCATTGGCAACCAAACTTGACTGTGCCCCACACGAAGACATCTCTGTCTATATCTTTATGGTACCCAACTGGGCACATAAATGGTTCCGCCACAATGGGTATGTGTCAAGAATGTTAAAACAGTAAACTATCTAACTATCACAAATAAAAACTCCCGATACATCAAGTACCGGGAGTTCTTTATTATAGAGATAAAATCTATTCGGATTATTCAGCCTT
>ERZ773250.288-NODE-288-length-31817-cov-6.823342_pt1 | contig 31817 bp, 23 predicted proteins | sample MGYA00511258_ERZ773250 | MGnify/ENA primary metagenome ERZ773250 (study PRJEB29015, sample SAMEA2738164) | human oral metagenome | biome: human oral; feature: human-associated habitat; material: saliva | place: China | collected 2187 ... | reverse complement strand
AGCCACGGCAGGAGCGGGCTTAGCAGCAGCGGCTCCAGCCTTGATGCCGAGGGCATCCTTGACGGCCTGCGTCAGGTCAAGCGCGGTGCTACCCGTGGCGAGTAGGACGCTGGACTCAAAGATGTAGGCGCAGCCCTGAGCTTCGCATACCTTGTTGATGGCGTTGGTTACCTTGGTGCGGATAGGAGCCATGAGCTTCTCCTGCTCCTTCTGGAGCTCTTCCTGCATCGTCTGGTAGCTGTTCTGCGTGCGGGCATCCATCTCCTGGAGCTCCTGCTGACGCTTCTTCTTGATCAGGTCAGACATGGTAGCCTCTTCCTTCTGGTAGGCTTCGGCCTTAGCTCTGAACTCGTCCTGCATGCGCTTGATCTCAGCGTCGAAGCTCTTGGCGAGCTCCTGTACACGGGTCGTAGCAGCCTTGACATCAGGCAGTGCCTCCATGACAGCAGCGGTATTGACGATACCGATCTTCTGCTGGGCGTGTGCTGCGAAGCTGAGCGGGAGCATGAGGAGGAGAGAAATCAGAAACTTCTTCATTGTAGCTTGTCTATTACGTTATTTGTGGTTGAATCTTAGTAGGGCTGTGGGCTAGCGCAGGCCGAGCTGAGCGGCGAGCGTGTCGCTGATGTCGAGGCTGGGGTCTGCGTAGACGATCTTGGAGCTGGTGCGGTCGATGATGAGCTGGTAGCCCTGCGTGCGTGCCAGCGTCTTCATCGCCTGCCATACCTTGTCCTGGATGGGCTTCATCTGCGTCTCGCGGCGCTTGACGAGCTCACCCTCGGGACCGAAGTAGCGGCGCTTCAGTTCGTAGGCCTGCTTCTCGGCCGAGACGATGGCCTCCTCGCGAGCTTTCTTCTGCTCGGCAGAGAGGAAGGCGATGTCCGTCTGGTAGCTCTTGTAGGCAGCCTGTGCCTTGGTCTCCAGAGCAGAGACCTCGCTCTGCCAGCGCTTGGAGAGCTCCTCGAGCTGCTTGTTCATCAGCTCGTAGGCGGGATCCTTCTTGAGGATGTAGTCCATATCGACGAGGGCGAGCTTCTGTGCTGCGGCGCTGAATACTCCCATGCACATCAGGCAGAGGAGGAAGAGCATCTTCTTCATTGCTGATACGAGTTCTTAGTGGTGAGGTAATGATCCCAGGTGGACTAGAGGTCACGCCCGAGGACGAAGTGGATATTGCTGCCGCCGCGCTCCTGGTAGCCTGCTGGGCGGTCGAAGCCATAGCCCCAGTCGAGCCCGAGGAGCCCGATCATAGGCATCATGACGCGTACGCCGAGGCCTGCCGAGCGCTTGAGGTCAAAGGGATTGTAGCGGCTGATATCGCGCCAGGCGTTCCCCGCCTCGGCGAAGGCCAGCACCCATACGGTGGTGCTCTGCTCGAAGATCAGCGGGTAGCGGAGCTCGAGGGCGGCCTTCATGTAGCTGTAGGCGTAGTCGTAGTTCGCCCCAGCGATCGAGCCGTTCTTGTAGCCGCGTAGGCCGATGGTCTCGTTCATATAGCTCATCGAGCCCGACATCATGTCGCCACCCATATAGAACGTCCCGAAGGGCGATCTCTTATACTTGTTGTAGCTGTTGATGATGCCCCCTTCCATGCGGGCCATCAGGACGGGCGTGCGCTTGACGGTCGTGGGGTTCATCAGCGGGATGAAGAGCTTGCCCGAGTACTTCCACTTGTGGTACTCGATGAAGCGGTAGCGGTCGGCCGACGGTAGATTGGGGTCGGAGTAGTCCTTCTTGTCAAAGAGGGAGTAGGGGGGCGTGAGGCTCACCGAGAGGGAGAACTCGGAGCCGCGGCGCGTGTAGACGGGGTTGTCCACGGAGTTGCGGTCGATGCGCAGCTCGAGGTTGATGTCGTTGGCCGAACCGTGGTGGAAGTTCTCGAAGGTGTTGTACGACCAGTTGTTGAGGCGGTAGTGGGTGTAGTTGAGGGAGGCGGTGAGCTGGAACCAGTTGTCGGGCCAGTTCAGTCGGCGCCCATTAGCCACCGAGAAGCCGATGAGGCTGAGGCTGCGGTCGGAGTCGTAGGCGTTCTCGTAGAGCGTCGAGCTATTGCCGTAGCCATAGTCGTTGCCATAGCCATAGCCACCGTAGCCGTAGCCCCGGCCATAGCCCCCACCGTAGTAGCTGTAAGGGTTGTAGCCATAGCCGTAGCCCGAGTTCTGCAGCTGCCCTGAGTAGTAGCGCTGGTCGATGGCTGTGGTGCGGGAGTAGAAGGCGCTTACCGAAAGGAGGTTGGGGCGCTTCTTGCCAAACCATGGGTCACTGAAGGAGACGCTGAGCTGGTTGTAGTAGCGCGCATTGGTCTGCCCCGTGATGGAGAGCTTCTGCCCATCGCCCTGCGGGATGATCCCTCGGTACATGCTCGGGCGGAAGAGGTTCTCGATCGAGAAGTTGGTGAAGGTGAAGCCCACCGAGCCGATGATCCCCGTTTGGCTCCAGCCGATGGAGAGGTTCAGCTGGTCATTGCTCTTGGGCGTCAGGTCGTACTCGATGTCCACCGTCCCAGCCTGGGGATTGGGCACGGGCTTGGGGATGGACTTCTCCGCGTCGAAGTGCCCGAGCTGATTGAGCATGCGGAAGGAGTTCATCAGGTCCTCGCGGCTGAAGAGCATACCGGGCTTGGTGTATAGCTCGCGGCGCACGACGTCCTCGTAGACGATATCGTTACCACGGATCTTCACCTTGTCGATGGTGGCCTGAGGTCCCTCGGAGATGCGGATGTCGAGCGATACGGAGTCGCCCTCGATGTTGGTCTCCACGGGGTCTACTCCTGCGAAGATGTAGCCATTGTTGTAGTAGAGGTTGCTCACAGCATCCTCATCGGTGGAGAGGCGGCTCTCTAGGCGCTTCTGGTCATAGACGTCGCCTGGGCGGATGCCGAGGACCTGCTCCAGCACCTGGCTGGGGTACTTGGTGTTCCCGACGAAGCGTACATCCTTGATGTAGTACTTCTGCCCTTCGCTGAGACGCAGGTAGATGTCCACCTTGCGCTCGCCTGGGACGGGGACGATACTGTCGGAGAGGAGCTCGGCGTCACGGTAGCCGTAGGACTGGTACTTCTTGATGAGGTTCTGTAGGTCCTGCTTGTAGTCGGCGTCGACGAACTTCTTTTGGCTGAAGATCTTCAGGAGTGAGGAGAGTGCGCGTCCACGGCCGAGGGAGAAGCCCTCATTGGTCTTGCTCAGGGCCATACGCAGCTGGTGGGGCGTCAGTGCTAGGTTGCCATCGAAGTAGATGTTGCGCACCTTGGTCTTGCCACTGCGGTCGATATCGATCGTCAGATCCACGTAGCCGGGCTGTCCCTCGGTATCGGTCTGCTCTATGTCCAGGCGCATGTCGCGGTAACCCTTCTCGTCGTAGTACTTCTTGACGAGCTGGCGGGTGCGGTTGAGCACGTTGGGGGAGACCTGTACGCCCTTGCGTAGGCCGGTGCGCTTCTCCAGCTCCTCACGGTCGCTCTTGGAGATGCCCGTGAAGTTGACCTCGTTGATGCGTGGGCGCTCGGTCAGCTGGATCTCCAGGTAGACCTTGTTGCCGACGTACTTCGTCACGAGGATGCGTGCATTGGAGAAGTAGCCCGCCTGGAGGTAGCGGTTGACCGCGGAGGTCAGGGCCGCGCCTGGGATCTGGATCTCATCCCCGACGTTGAGCCCCGAGAGGTTCGCTAGGACGAAGTCGTCGTAGCTGGTCGAGCCCGTGATCTTGACCTCTGCGATGGTCTTGGTCACGGGGTGCTCGTAGGAGATACGTGGGGCGAGGACGGAGTCTGCAACAGCCTGTGGAGCGCTGACTACGAGGGTGCGTGGGGCACGAGGTGCAGCGGTCGCCGCACCTGCCGTGAGTAGACAGCCTAGGAGGAGTGCAGGGAGTCTCTTGTGCATAGAGTCGTATTATCGTCGGTTGGGCTAGCCCCTAGGCTAGTCCTCGAGTTGTATTTGTTCGCTTGTCTTGCCGAAGCGGCGTTCGCGGCTCGCGTAGGCCGCGAGCGCCTCGTCGAGTGCCTCCTGGCCGAAGTCTGGCCAGTAGGTCTCAGAGAAGTAGAGCTCGGAGTAGGCGGACTGCCAGAGCAGGTAGTTGCTGATGCGCTCCTCGCCGCCCGTGCGGATCACGAGGTCGGGGTCGGGGTACTCAGCGGTGTCGAGGTAGCTGCTGATGAGCTCCTCGGTGATCTCCTCGGGACGGAGGTGACCAGCGGCAGCCTCAGCGGCGATGCGCTGGGAGGCGCGGCGGATCTCGTCACGCGAGGAGTAGCTGAGCGCTAGGATGAGGGTGATCTGCTGCCCGTCCTTGGTCAGCTCGATGCTCTCGGCGAGCGAGTCCTGAGCCTGCTGTGGCAGGCGAGAGAGGTCACCTATGGCGCGCATGCGTACGCCCTCGACGATGAGCTGCGGTGTCTCGGCGTGGATGGCTGAAACAAGGATGCTCATCAGGGCATCCACCTCCTCCTGAGGGCGAGACCAGTTCTCTGTGCTGAAGGTATATACCGTCAGGTACTTGATCCCGCGCCTGGCGGCTGCACGGAGGGTCGTCCGTAGTGCATCCTGCCCACGTATATGTCCCTCAGTACGAGGGAGGCCACGCTGCTTGGCCCAGCGTCCGTTGCCATCCATGATGATAGCTACGTGGCTCGGTATGTGTGAGGCCGAGAGCACTTCGTCTTGGGTCTGTGTCGCCATCGTCTGCGCGTCTTTGCTTGCTTATATGTTACCTAACGTAGGAATACCTCCTACAAATATACTTATATCTTTAGTTACAGCCCGTGCAGGGCGCCTTCCCGAGGCGCCAGGCTAGGGCTATGCTCCAGGCACCGTAGCTATCCTGTGCCTTGATGCCGCGTGGGCCGCCTGCTCCTCGTGGGTAATCGGCCCAAGCAGGGCCTGTATCCTCGAGGCGGCTGGAGAGGCAGCGGTGTACCGACCAGTCGAGCGTGAGGCTCAGGCGATCGCTGATGAGCGCCTTGACTCCGAGTCCTAGATAGAGACTGGGCAGCAGGAGCTCGCGGCTCGTGGAGGAGCGTCCGCCGAGGGCTAAGCCCAGGCCTAGACCGAGGTAGGGGCTCCAGGGGCGTGTCCTGAGGTAGGACTGCTCCCTACTGAGGGGGAGGAAGTGGTAGCGTCCGCCGAGGCGAAGTTCCAGTAGGCGGCGGCTGAAGTCCTCCTGGGCTCCTAGCCGTGCTAGAGCCTCATCGACCCTACGGGCGCTGAGCTGCCGCAGGCCGAGTTCCCCCGTCCAGCTCCAGTGTAGCTGTGGCTGGTAGCTCATGCTGAGGCTAATCCCCGGGCGGTGTCGCCCAAGTAGGCCTCGTGGGTCCAGCTCGCCTAGGTAGTAGCTCGAGTGGAGCACGAGGCCGAGCTCGTAGGGGCGCTCCTCGGCGCTGAGCTCAAGGGCACAGAGGCCGCACAGTAAGAGGAGCGCTAGGCGACGAATCATCCTCGACGCTGGCTGCCCTCAGGGCTAGTTGTGCTCGCTGCGGCGGATGAGCCCCTCGAAGAGGCGCGGCTGCGTACCTCCCATCAGGAGGTAGATGTGGGTCGCATCGGCGCCCTTGAGAGCGAGGATACGCTTGGAGGCGAAGTCGCTCGGCGTCAGTCCCGTGAGGGCAATGTCGCGTCCGCGCTCCCAGCTCTGGCCTCCGTCGCGGGAGAAGTACATCTCCAGCCCCGTGGCGGTAGCGACGAAGCGGAAGCTCTCGCTCGTGGAGGCGAGGTGGGTCACCGTCTCGTAGAGCGGGCGAGCGCCGTAGGCGAGGGTGTCTCTATCCTGGGCCCACTGGACGCCGTTGGTCGTCCACCAGCGCGTAGGGTAGTACTTGCCCGCGAGCTCCTGGCTGCCGAAGAGGTAGAGTGTCGTACGTCCTACGAGCCTATCGCTGGAGCTATAGCTGTAGCTGCCCGCTGCGGGGAAGTCACTCGGGACGCTGTAGCTGCGGCTCTCCACCTGGCTGCCATCGTAGAGACCGAACTGCTGGCTGCCCCCTGCAGTCGTGATGACGGCTAGACGTGGCTCGCCCTGTGTGCTCGTCAGCGGGCCGATGAGGCGCGTGATGCTCGTGCCTGCGACCTCGACCCAGCTGCCCGACTGCTCGCGGTAGAGCTTGGCTGCGCTGGTCGTGATATAGCGTACCGAGCCGAGGCTGGCGATGGAGGTGACGTGCTCTGTGCTGGGGATGCCGCTGAGGCTCTCGCTGCTCCAGCTGATGGGCGTGCTGGCGTAGCTCGTCAGCTGACTTGCGCTGGCACTTCTCCAGAGGAGGGCTGCACCCTTAGCCTGCTCTAGGAGGCCTAGAGCGCCTCCCTCAAGTGTGGGGAGCTGGCTCGCGCTGACCTCGCTCCACTGGAAGGTCTGCGGGTCGTTGACGTAGCTAGAGAGGTGCACACGGTAGACGTACTGCTCACGCTGGTTCGTCCCTGCTACGGGAGTGCTCACGCGGATGCGTAGGTCCTTGGTCGAGGAGAGGTCGTAGGTCTTGGTAGCGGTCCAGGACTCGAAGTTGCCCGTACCGAGGGCGACCTCGACCTGTGCGGCCGCAGCTGCTGCGGTGATGCGCAGGCGTACCTTGTCTAGGGCCTGGCCATAGGGCAGCGGCTCGGGGTTGGTGATCTGTCCCTCGGTGCTGTTGCGTATAGAGAACTGTACCCTCTCGAGGGCGCTGGCTACCGTCTTCTCGGAGGAGGAGATGGAGAAGGCGCTCAGCTGGTTACTCCCGAGGTGTATGTCTTGCAGCTCCGTCTTCTTGCTGTTGCAGGCGCTGGACAGCAGGAGTGTGCCTGCTGCCAGGGCTGGTAGGAGGAGGGATGCGATACGTCTCATGCGGCTATTCTATCTGTTGATGATCTACTCTTGGTGTACGGGCCTAGGATGGGGAGCTCGTGTCGAGCCCAGCTGGAGCCTCTTCCCATGCTCTATCCACTAAGCCACAAAGGTATAAAGAATTCCCCACGCGGCAGTACCTCCGAGCGCTTAGGGCCTGTCGCTGGGGCTGGCTCCTTAGGCGGCTGGGCGCGGGGCGCCTTGCGGCGGGGCTTGCTTGGGTCCGCCCCTCGGGGCGCTGTCGCCTACGCTCACGGAAGCGATCGGAGCGTAGGAGCAGCCCTACTCAGTTGGTTTCGCTCAAGGGAGTGGGCGGAGCGGCCGGCACTCAAGCCTAGGGAAGGCTACCCGCGAGCTAGGCGAAGGCGAGCCCATAGAAGGAACGTGCCGAGGTCTCGTCCTAGTCTCTCCGAGGGCATAGCCTAGGGGGGGGAACTTCTGACCTAAGGGGGACGGAACTTTATTATATAAGTTCTCGGGAAAAGTAATATAACTTCTGATGAAATATAATATAACTTTTGGTGGGTTATTATATTACTTTCCTCGCATTCTTATATCACTTTTCTCGGCGAGCGCCTGCCGGGGCTTCACTCCTTATTATAATAGGGCTCACTCGGACTAGTCCCTCGGGACGAAGAGGGGAGACGGTGTGCCTAGCCTCTGCCTTGGCTTGGCCCCCAAACGAAGAGCGCCCAGCAGAGTCGATACACTCTGCTGGGCGCTCTCGTAGAGAGGGCCTCAGGGGCTTGGCTTACTTGAGGCGGTAGACGACGGGAAGCACGTAACGTGTGCGGACGACCTTACCCTGATGGCGTCCAGGTTCCCACTTGGGCATCGCACGGACTACGCGTAGAGCCTCCTTGTTGAGTTCGGCAGAGATACCTCTGGCGATCTTGGCGTGCGAGATCGAGCCGTCAGCCTCGACGACAAAGCTGACCATGACGCGTCCCTGCTTACCCGCCTTGACGGCTGCCTCTGGGTAGCGAATGTTCTCCGCGAGGTACTTCATCATGGCGCTCATACCTCCAGGGAAGCCGGGCTCGGTGTCGACTACTTCGTAGATCTTCTGGTCGTCCTGCTGCTGGAGGCTGGATGGCTGCTGACCCTGTGCGTCAGGACTGAGGCCAGGGAGTGCCAGGAGGCAGAGGCCCAGGCCTAGGAAAAGCGCTTTCTTCATAGAGTTAGTGTAGCATTAAAGGGTTAATAATGAAGGTGACAGGATGCGTATAGCATCCTGTCACAAAAGTAGTATTTATTTCGTCATGATGTCCCCCGAGGCTGTGCTTAGGCGGACTCTATGTTTTTTTCCGAGGCGGGCGGCCTTAGTCTAGCCCTTCTTGAGTCTGTCCTTTTCCCCGAAGAGCAAGAAGTCTAGGTAGGGATTGAACTTGAGGAAGTAGATGAGGGCGAGCGTCGGGAGCAGCGTCACGAGCGCACCCGCAAAGTAGAGGAGGAGCTCCAGCGGCAGGCGTGCCGAGGGCTCCAGGGCAGGGAGCAGCGTGTCCAGTGGGGGTAGGATGGGGATGAAGAAGTAGTGCACGAGGTAGATCGGTAGCGACCAGTTCCCGAGGAAGACGAAGGCCTTGCCTAGCCTGCTGCTGCCCTCCGTCATGAGGCCGAAGGTATAGACGAGGAAGGCGAAGAAGGAGAGGGCCATCAGGCGATCATTGTGCCACAGCCCGTAGGATAGGTAGGGCGTATCGTAGCTATAGTAGCGCAGGATGCCGATGCTGACCACGAGGAGGACGAAGGACGTCAGTCCCGCGCTATGGCTCCGCAGCCGTGGCAGCAGCTCGAGCCGCCCGATGAGAAAGCCTATGACCACATAGGGGTAGAGGCAGGCCATCGTCACCCGAAGGCGCTCTAGGTCTAGGGAGCATAAGCTGGAGCGATAGAGCGGTAGCTCCGTGAGGGTATAGTAGAGCGCGATCGTCGCCGCTCCGTGTAGACCTAGCTCTAGCGCCTTGCTTGCCTTAGCGCCTAGATGCCCTACGATCTGATCAATCCCCCAGCGCTGTAGGAGGAAGACGAGGAAGTAAATAAAGAGCGCGGGGGTGAACCAGTAGTGCGCCTCCACGAGCCCCTTCAGACTCAGGTCTATGGTGCCTTTATTCCATAGCGTCAAGAGCCCGAGGAAGAGCAGGGTGGGGGTGATGAGGCGAAGGGTCTTATCCTTGAGATATCGCCCCAGCTGCGGGAGTGTGCTGACAGGACGCTGTGAGAAGTAGCCCGCGATGAGGAAGAAGAGGGGCATGTGCACAGCCTTGATGAAGGCCATGAAGTAGCTATACATGGGGTGTGCCGCCCGAGCTGCGAAGACATGGATGTGCCCCATGATGACCAGCAGTATGGCAAGGCCCTTGATAGCGTCTAGGTAGAGCAGGCGTTGCTTCATAGAGTCCTAGGTATACAAGGACGCGAGCACTGGAGGCTAGCGTATGCCCCAGCGCTCGCGTCTGATGGTGGAGTATTAGTTGTAGGGAGTGTAGAGGCTAGAGTCCTGCGAGCAGCAGATCGAAGAGTTCAGCCCAAGAGGCTGCTGTCGGCTCGCCCTTACTGCGGACGGGGACGGGGTGTAGCTCACGGGTGTCTCCCTCGAGCATCTCCTGCATCAGCTGCGAGAGACGTGTGGCATTCTCTGGAGGGAAGAAGGCCACAGCCTTAGCCCCCGAGGTCGTCTCGTGCGCAAAGGGCAGGTCGCTGACCAGCATGGGACGCTCGTAGCCCTTAAATTCGGAGAGCGGTAGCCCCCAGGTCTCGATACGTGAGGGGAAGACCATGCAGTCCGTGTCGGCATACTGCTGGCGTAGCTCCTCGCGAGAGAGGAAGCCGCGGAAGACGATGCTCTCGCAGCTCCCCCAGCGCTCGTAGAGGCTCTGGGCGTACTTGTTCTCCTTGCCCGAGATGGTCAGCACGGTGCGGAAGCGGCCCTTGCCCACGCGCTTCTCCAGGAGGGCCGAGGCTTGGCAAAGGGTCTCAAAATTCTTATGCGCATCGGGCGTCGCCGCGTAGAGGAAGGTGTAGGGCGTCGCTTCGTCATGCGTCACCCGATCCTGTAGCTCCAGTACTGGGGCGGCGGGTGGAGCTACGATGAAGTGCTCGGGAGCCACGCCGAGGAGCTTGCTCAGTCCCTCGCGCAGCCACTCCTGTTGTACGATGAGGTAGCGATTGTGATGCACGCGATAGCGGTACACCAGACGGGTGAAGAGGGCAAAGAGGGGGATCTTAGGGTCGTAGCGGAAATCTCGGAAGCGCCAGCGCATGAAGGGAAAGGAGGTCTGGCAGTAGACGGCCTGGCGGCGTGCCTTGATGCGTGGGGTAGTGTCGTGCATCGAGAGCCATAGGTCCACGGGTGCGAGCTCCTCAGAGATCGGCAGTAGCTTGCGGTACTCGTAGCTTAGGCGGCTCCCCCAGCTAGAAATGGCCTCGGGGAGCTCGATGTAGCGGATGTTGGGATAATCACAAAGGTCTCGGCGGTGTACGAGGGCTATGATCTCGTCTCCGGTCTGAGCGCTGCGCTGGGAGAGGTACTCGAGGCACTGACGCAGGATGGTGAGGGTACCGCCCTTGCGTAGGCTGATGGCAGAGATGACGATGCGACTCATGATTTATTAGGATTGCTTGGAATGGACGAGCTCGTCGAAGAGAGCTAACCAGCTCTTCATAATGTGCTCTAGGTCGTAGCGCTCGGAGGCGATGCGCGCTGCAGCACCCATACGCTGGCGCTCGGCTTCGCTATCCATGAGGCGACGTAGTGCCTGGACGAAGCCTGCGTGGTCGCCGACTTCTAATAGGTAGCCATCTTCCCCATCAGTGATCACATCACGTGGACCACAGGGGCAGGCAAAGGAAACAATGGGTAGGCCCATCTGCTGGGCTTCGATCAATACCATGGGTAGCCCCTCGTAGCGAGAGGTCATCACGTAGATGGAGGAGGCGCGATACAGCTCCTGCACCTGATGCGTGGGGCGCATGAGTTCGACGCTCTTGAGGCCAAGACGCTCGACTTGAGCTGTGAGCTCGGGACGCAGCTTACCATCCCCTGCGATTACGAGGCGCCACTCGGGGTACTCGGGCGCTAGCTGAGCCCACAGGTCGATCAAGAGGTCGAAGTGCTTTTGCTCATCGTAGCGACCCATCGCGAGCAGCTGACGCGCCGTGCAGTCCGAGGGGCTATCCGAATAGAAAGGTAGGGGGTTGGGGATGACCCTAAGGTTGGGTAGCGCGCCCCATAAAGTAGCGTCCTCTTCAGTGAGCACGACAAAACGATCAAAAGGCCGTACGATGCGTTCGTCCTTTTTCGCCCGCAGCTCATCAATGAGTCTCCATATGCCGCGACGAAGGTCCTTAAGACCATTGTGCTTGGAGAAATGGAACTCTAGGACCTTATGGCTCCCGTCTTGTATGGAAGGGAGAAAGGATGCTTCCTCATTGAACATCGATACGACGATGTCAGCTCTGAGCTTGAGGAGTAATTGCTCAAGACGCTTACGATGTAGGCGGTGCAGCTGGGGTAGGCGGACATATAATGCGAGCCTATTGAGGATACCTCCTTTTTGATATTGCTCGTAGGGAATTGCGAGGTCATAGCATACGACGCTTGGGTGGAGCTCAAAGAACGGTTTGCGTCCCTGCTGATTGAAGGTGATGATGGAGACCTCATGACCAGCCTGAGCCAGGTAGTTAACTTTGCGAGAGAGTACGCGTTCCATACCCCCTGAGTTGTGCGTGCCTTGGATACAATAGACGATCTTCATGTGCGGAGCAAAGTGGCGGGGGGTAGAGATCCCTCCCAAAGATTTAGAATGTGATTATGCTAATGGACCTGAGTGAGTGCTGAGAGGTGGATCCTATGGCTTGGCTGGAGCTAACTCGTTGAAAAGTGCTAACCAGCTCTTCATAATATGCTCTAGGTCGTAGCGCTCGGAGGCGATGCGCGCGGCAGCACCCATACGCTGGCGTTCGGCTTCGCTATCCATGAGGCGACGTAGTGCTTGGATGAAGCCTGCGTGGTCGCCGACCTCCAGGAGGTAGCCGTCGACACCATCAGTGATCACATCACGTGGGCCACAGGGACAGGCAAAGGATACAATGGGTAGGCCCATCTGCTGAGCTTCGATCAGTACCATGGGTAGCCCCTCGTAGCGTGAGGTCATCGCGTAGACAGAGGAGGCGTGATACAGCTCCTGCACCTGATGGGTCGGGCGCATGAGCTCGACGCTCTTGAGGCCAAGACGCTTGACTTGAGCGGAGAGCTCGGGGCGCAGCTTCCCATCTCCCGCGATGACGAGGCGCCACTCAGGATACTCAGGGGCTAGCTGAGCCCACAAGTCGATCAAGAGGTCGAAGTGCTTCTGGTCGTCGTAGCGACCCATCGCGAGCAGCTGACGCGCCTTACAGTCCGAAGGGCTATCCGAATAGAAAGGTAGGGGGTTGGGGATGACCCTAAGGTTGGGTAGTGCACCCCATGCTGCGGCATCCTCCTCGGTGAGCACGACGAAGCTATCGAAGGGGCGTACAGTGCGCTCATCCCACTTTGTGCGCAGCTGGTCGATGAGGCGCCATAGTCCGCGGCGCCCGTACTGGAGGCGCTTGTACTTGGCGAAGTGGTACTCGAGGACCTTATGGCTGCCGTCCTGAATGCTGGGGAGGAAGGAGGCATCGTCACCAAACATGGAGATGACGATGTCGGCCTTGAGCTTCAGCAGCAGCTCCGTGAGGCGCTGGCGATGCAGGCGGTGCTTGCGTGGGTACTGGGTTAGCTTGCTCAGTAGTCCCGATCCATTGTTGGCATCGTAGTCAATCCCTAGGTCATAGGAGACGATACTCGGGTGGAGCTCAAAGAAAGGCGGGCGTCCACGCTGATCGGTCGTGACGAAAATAAGCTCATGCCCCAGCTCTGCTAGGTAATTGGCCTTGCGTGCTAGGACACTCTCCATCCCTCCCGAGTTGCACGTGGCGGGTATACAGTAGACGATCTTCATGCGACAGAGGGCGCAATGCTATGAGAATGAATGTAGTCTTCGTCCTCAGGTGTCAGCCAGAGGAAGAAGGTGTAGATCATGAGAATGTCCGTTGATACCTTGAACCAAATAATGAAGGTCATCGCTCCGAAGGCAAGGAACATTAAACGATATTCTGGGTACTTCTCCATAAACCCATAGGCAAGAAAGACGAACATGAGGGCAAATATGGAGAAGCCTACCACTCCTGAGTACAGGATCAAACGGCAGTATCCAATGTCAGACCCATAGACCCAATTCTCGTAAAGACCAGTACCTATTATCCAGCCAAAGTTATCCTTAGGCCATACCCACATTGTCTGGAGAATGTCTGATGAAGAGGTAGAAAACTCTCCCTTCTCGGCTAGGTTGAAAAAGCCCTCGAAGGCGAAGCGGAAGATCTCGTGGTAATAAGGATCGGTATTATAGAGGTAGGTCCCCAAGCTAAGCCCGATGACCGCGAAGGCTACAAAGATTCCTATAATACGACTCATGCCTTGAGTACTGGATCCATGACCACTTCGCATGCTATACAAGACCAATAGGAATAGACTAATGGCAGTCCCAGTAGATGTCGTTCGAGATATCATACTTCCTAGAGCTGTGATTAGGAAGAATGAGGCTATGAGGAAATAGAGATCTTTGGGACGTTCCTTGATCTCCTTATCGACGGCCATTGCAGCCATCATCATAATTAAGACTAGTGCAAAGCGAGCTCCCGCAGGGTCGAGTGCTGTACTGAAGCCATTTAGACGATCGGATTCTTGGGTGAGCTTGGTATCCCAGGCTACGATCGAGCTAACGAATTCGTCGATAGCTGGATTTTGGTCAATGAGGATAGCACTGACGCATTGGAAGAGGGTTGCTCCCGCAAGGTATAGGACAAGGAGTCTCACAGATACTTGTCCATGCTCCATTCGTATTAATGCTATTGCGGGGTACGCACTGAAAACCCAGGTGAAAAAGGAGATTAGATAGCTGGCATAGGAATAGTCACTGGTGTTATTGAGATCTACCGCAATAAGGTTAACTATAGAGTAGAGCAATGCTAGGAGCGTACTCCCCAGAAGAAGAGAGGAGAAGGGAACCCCTTTCCTTGCTCTAAAGGTGTCGAAGATATACCACAAAAAACCAATCCCCGCCAAGAGGATCTTGGTGTTTGGAATAGATGGGGCAAATGCAAATTCGAAGGAATAGTACGACCCAGTAAGGACAACGCCAATGAGAAATACTCTAAGTGCCTTCCACATAGTGTCTGCTATAGATTATCGGTATAGGAGGGAGTAAAGTCCCTTGAGGACGACGCGGTAGTAGAGCCATACGTACCAGTACTGACCGAGCCCAGCCATGCGCTGAAGCAGACGGGTGTGGATCCCACCCCCTACGTGAGCTATAGCCTTGTTGGCCTCGGGGTAGAGCTGCTGCCAGCGATCGTAGTCATCACGGCGTCCGCTGACCAGTAGCGGCAGCTTCAGCTGGAGCTTGAGGAAGGCTAGGTCAGAGGCTGCATGGTGGAGCTGGTGCTGCTGGATGTAGTCCTCGAGGGACTGGAGATTGGCCCGCAGCTGCTTCCAGTGGAGCTCGCTATAGTGATTGGTCTGCTGTCCTTCGTTGCGTACATAGGTGTAGAGGTGCTCTGGGATCATCTCTACACGCCCGGCCTTGAGGAAGAGCTTCCCCATGAGTCCTAGGTCTTCACCCATGTTCATCGAGGGGATGAAGCGGAGCTCCTGCTCTCCTTCCTGAAGTAAAGTGCGGCGGAAGGCCCACAGCCATAGATTCCACCTTAGGCTCCCATGGCAGAGCGCCTGCCAAGCCTCCTTGCCCGTTGTGACTGCTGCCTGGTACATGAGGCGCTTGCTCTCTCCCTGCTGAAGGATCCAGTTGCAGCCGATGAGATCTGCCCCCGTCTGCTCAATGTGCTGCTCGATGAGCTCTAGCGTCTGGGGAACGAATAGGTCATCGGCATCCAGCGCATAGATGTACTCCCCTCGGGCGGCATCGATCCCGGTATTGCGTGCTACAGCGACCCCGCCGTTCACCTCATGGCGCAGTAGCGTGACGGTGTAGCCACGAGCCTCTAGCTGTGGGCGTACCTCATTAAGAAGAGCCCAGCAGCCGTCGGGGCTACAGTCGTCGACGAAGACGAGCTGAGCCTGGCTGCGCGTCTGTGCTAGGAGCTGCTCAATACAGGCTGCGAGGGTGCTCTCAGCACGGTAGAGCGGGATGATGACCGAGAGTAAGGGTGAGGACATACTGGTCTGTGTCAGCGGGTAGAACTGGAGGGGGCTTGGCTCATCTAGTGGTCCTCTGCTGCATGCTTGGTGAGCGGGGCAAAGGTAGCTCTAGGATAGCCCGTCCTAAGTAATTCGTTAGTAAAAGGTAAGACCTCCCTCAGGCCTGAGATATAGGGTGTATATCCGAGGCGAGAGGGAGGTCTCTATGACTATATCGGGAAGGTGCTCTGGTCGATCTAGATAGAAGTGCCGAGCATAGCCTGCCCGATCGGTCTTATTCAGCGATCTTCGTCAGTACCGAGCGGCTGCAACGAGGATCGTTGTAGTACATATTCCCTACGCCACCCAGAGACTCACGCTTGAGCTGAGCTGCAGGTACGCCGAATTCATTGACGAGACAGTCGTAGACGACCTGGGCGCGCTTCTCGGCGAGGAACTGGTTGCGCTTAGAGCTGCCGGTACCTCTGTCAGCATAGCCAGAGATCGAGTAGACCATCTTGGGGTTAGCCTTCAGGACGTCAGCCAGGAAGCCGAGGTTCACACGGTCCTTGTGCGTCAGGGTGTAGCGGTTGATGGTGAAGGTGATCAGCAGCGGCATAGCAGCTACGTTCTCGGCCGTGACCTTGCGGTTGAGGGCCTCTTCCAGCTGGCGCGTCAGCTCCTTGTTTTCGCTCTCGAGGGTGCCGATGCGGTTACGCAGTCCCTGAAGGACGTTCTCGTTGACACGGATGGTCGTCACCGTGCTGCGATCCCAGCCGCGACGGGGGAAGTTGTAGCTTAGACCGAGTGTAGCCGTCAGGAGACCTTCAGCCTGCTTCCCAGCGATGACTGTAGGACGATTCTTCTGGGGGTCGATAGAAGCATCTTCCTGGTCGAAGTGCTCACCCGTATAGGTAGCACGGATGTCCAGATTGAGATCCCATGCGCTGCTGAGACGGAAGCGGTTCAGGATACCCCCACCACCAACGAGCTCGTTGGAGCGGCGTCCCGTGACGCTCGACTTGTTGAGGCTCCCAGCGTAGCCGACGCTAGCATAGGGGATGAAGGAGTAGAAGCGATCCTCGCGGTAGCCGCAGATCAGTTGCGACAGGTTGAGCATGACGTCAGCATGCGCGTGGATGTACTCCATCTCCGTCTCGTAGAGAGGATAGCCTACGTTGGCATGAGGGTATACCTTGAGAGGCTCCTTGATGAAGCCGCCGTAGTTCCCGTAGTTGGCGCTAGGATTGGCGAGCGAATGGTTGTCCCAACCTGCTACACCCTTGATCTTGTAGCCGTTTGCCCCGAGACGAATCCCGATGCCAGGCGTGAACCACTTACCGAAGTTGACTTCGAAGTTAGGCGTCAGGCGATCGCCGAAGCGCATCTGCTTGTCGTGGTCCCCAAAATAAATCTGTGCTCCTACGCCAGCTCCGAGGAACCAGTTCGAGCCAAATCTATTCGTCTGGACGAGGTGACGATCGGTGGTCTTAGTCTCTACCGTGTAGACGGAGTCCGATACCATTTCCTGTGCCGATACAGCCTGGACGGAAAGGAGGCAAAGTGCTGCCGCAGTTAAAGTACTTCTTACCATACGTTGTGTAATTAGTAATTTCTATGAAAAGATAATATCCCGCATAAGGGGAGCTCCTAATGTGGAGCTACTTATGCTGACACAAAGATAATACTTTTCTCAAATTTATACACTCTCCGGGCTAGAGGCCTGTGTTCCTAGCGATAGATAAAATCTATGAGGTGACTTGCTGGCAAGAGAAATCGGTCTTAAGCTCTAAGTCTAAAGGCTAGCCCGGCAGGTGAGCTGCCGGGACTCGAGGGCTCGCGTGGACTAAGGGGGCCAAGGGGTAGCGCGAGGCGATGCTTAGCTCCGGGTGCTGCGAGGGGTATCCCTCAGCCGGCTGACTGCCGTCCCTCAGGCCCGTGACTGGCGTCCTTCAGCGCTCCCACTGATATCCCTCAGGGGCCCTGCTTGTAGGCGCTTGCTCCAGCCGCTCCGAGCAGTGGGTACGCTATAAGGGCGGAAGAGGGCTTACTTGCGGGTGAAGACGACGTCGGTCAGCTGGATATCGGCGAAGCTGGGATGCCCACCGTTGGGGTTCGGCTGTGGGTCGACGCTGGTGAAGTCGGCGTGGATCTCCTTGGTGGTGAGGCGACCCTTGAAGCCCTTGAGGATGGTCACGCTCCCCATGGGGCTGATCTTGCTGTAGTCCTCGATGAAGAGGCTGTCGCCCTGGATGTGGTAGTCCAGGTCCTCCTGCAGCTTCATAGGGGCGCCCGATGGGGCATAGGTGAAGTGGAGCTCTTCGGCGGAGGTGAAGCGGAGACTGATCTGTCCCGTGCCCTCGGTCCATTCACTGCCAAGTAGATGAAGGCTGTCGGCGGCGGCTTGGGTCGCAGCCTGCTGCTCGTGGCTGGTCTGAGAGCAAGAGCTAAGGCTGAGGCCTCCGAGGAGGAGCAGCCCGAGTAGGCTAAGCGTAGTGCGCATAGTGTTTGTTCTTGATTTGTTCCTATTAAGTGGGACAAAGGAAAGGCGAATAGAGCTCGCTCGCAATCCCTAATAGTTGGTACTTTGGTTGTAGAGCTCCCTAGTCTCAGGTAGTCTCTGAGGTCAGTTCAAGTCCTGGAGAGGCGAAGCCGAGGCTTGCTCTTAGATTTAGGGACAAAAAAGCCGCCCCTACCCTCAGCAGAGGATAGGGGCGGCCTTATTAGGGGCGGCCTTATTATAGAGCAGAGGCTACTAAGCGTCCTCCCCGAGGAGGATCTCAAGCACCTTGGCGGCAGAGTAAGCCACAGGCGTACCAGGACCGAAGATAGCGGCAACGCCAGCGTTGTAGAGGAACTCGTAGTCCTGAGCAGGGATCACACCACCAGCGGTGATGAGGATGTCGGGACGGCCGAGCTTCTTCAGCTCTTCGATCACTTGAGGGATGAGCGTCTTGTGCCCTGCTGCGAGCGAGGAGACACCCATGACGTGTACGTCGTTCTCGACAGCCTGGCGAGCTGCTTCCTCTGGCGTCTGGAAGAGGGGACCCATGTCGACGTCGAAGCCGCAGTCAGCGTAGCCAGTAGCTACCACCTTAGCACCACGGTCGTGCCCGTCCTGACCCATCTTGGCGATCATGATACGAGGCTGACGCCCTTCCTTCTCGGCGAACTTCTTCGCCAGTTCTTTAGCACGTGCGAAGTCCTTGTCTTCGCCAGATTCTGATGAGTACACGCCTGAGATCGTACGGATGATAGCCTTGTAGCGACCGACGACCTTCTCGCAGGCGTCGGAGATCTCACCGAGCGAAGCGCGTAGCGCTGCAGCCTTGACGGCGAGGTCGAGGAGGTTGCCTTCCTTAGTCTCTACGCAGTGCGTGATGGCCTCGAGGGCAGCCTTGACAGCAGCCTCATCGCGGTTCTTGCGCAGCTCGTTGAGGCGCTCGATCTGCTGGAGGCGTACAGCCGTATTGTCGATCTCGAGGATGTCGATAGGATCTTCCTTCTCGAGACGATACTTATTGATCCCGACGATGACCTGCTGGCGGGAGTCGATACGAGCCTGCGTGCGGGCTGCAGCCTCCTCGATACGCATCTTCGGCAGACCCGTCTCGATAGCCTTGGCCATACCGCCCATGCTCTCGACTTCCTTGATGTGCTCCCAGGCCTTGTGCATGAGCTCGTTGGTCAGGCTCTCCACGTAGTAGGAGCCAGCCCATGGGTCGATCTCCTTACAGATCATCGTTTCCTCCTGGATGTAGATCTGGGTGTTACGAGCGATACGAGCGGAGAAGTCCGTAGGCAGAGCGATCGCTTCGTCCAGGGCGTTGGTGTGCAGCGACTGCGTGTGTCCAAGGGCAGCGCCCATGGCCTCGATACAGGTACGACCTACGTTGTTGAAGGGGTCCTGCTCGGTGAGTGACCAGCCAGAGGTCTGGCTGTGTGTACGCAGCGCGAGGCTCTTGGGGTTTTCGGGGTTGAACTGCTTGACGATCTTGGACCAGAGGCAGCGTGCAGCACGCATCTTGGCGATCTCCATGAAGTGGTTCATCCCGATGGCCCAGAAGAAGGACAGACGTGGGGCGAACTTGTCCACGGGGATACCAGCGGCGATCCCTGCCTTGAGGTACTCGAGCCCGTCAGCCAGGGTGTAGGCCATCTCGATATCCGCCGTAGCACCGGCCTCCTGCATATGGTAGCCGGAGATGGAGATCGAGTTGAACTTAGGCATGTTCTGCGACGTGTACTCGAAGATGTCGGCGATGATACGCATCGAGAATTCGGGTGGGTAGATGTAGGTGTTACGCACCATGAACTCCTTGAGGATGTCGTTCTGGATCGTCCCAGCCATCTCATCGAGCTTAGCGCCCTGCTCGAGCCCAGCGTTGATGTAGAAGGCCATGACGGGCAGCACGGCGCCGTTCATCGTCATCGAGACGGACATCTTGTTGAGGGGGATCCCGTCGAAGAGGACCTTCATGTCCTCCAGCGAGCAGATGGATACCCCAGCCTTACCGACGTCACCGACGACACGCGAGTGGTCGGCGTCGTAGCCACGGTGGGTCGCTAGGTCAAAGGCTACGGACAGCCCCTTCTGACCTGCGGCGAGGTTACGACGGTAGAAGGCATTGGACTCCTCAGCCGTGGAGAAGCCAGCGTACTGACGGATCGTCCAGGGACGCATCGCGTACATGCCGCTATAGGGGCCACGGAGGTAGGGGGGCAGACCCGAGGCGTAGTCCAGGTGCTCCATGCCCTCGAGGTCGTGGGCCGTATAGACGGGCTTGACGAGGATCTGCTCGGCCGTACGCCATACGGCGTCGTTGCTCTGCTTCGCAGCCCACTCCACGGGGCAGGTCTGTGCGAAGCCCGCAGACTTGATATCAATGTTCTTGAATTGTGGTTTCATTTCTTTCGTCCTTCCCTATTAGTTAATACCCAACTTGTGGTTGAACTGGCGGAGCGTCTCTAGGACGTTGCTCTTGACGTTGATGAAGTGCTCGATGCCTACTGCCTTGAGGTCATCCATGCAGGCGGGGGCACCAGCTACGACGAACTCTGCGCGGCCTGCGAGGTACTTGTAGGCCTCGGGCGCGAACTCGGCGTACTCATCATCGCTCGAGCAGAGGACGACGATGGAGGCGCCTGCTGCGAGTGCTGCGTCTACGCCCTCCTGGACGGTAGTAAAGCCGAGGTTGTCCTGGACCTTGTAGCCAGCGCAGGCGAAGAAGTTACTGGAGAACTGCGAGCGAGCCAGGCGCATGGCCAGGTTCCCTATCGTCAGCATGAAGACCTTGACCTCCTTGCCGCTGCGCTCGGTAGCCAGGCGCAGAGCCTCGAACTCGGAGGCACCGCGGTCGAAGTTCAGCGCCTCGATGGTAGCCGTACCGCAGCCACAGCTGTGCGCGGCGGGAGCTGCGGCGGGGAGCTTCTGTGCTGCCGTCTCGGTAAAGTTGGGGAACTGGTTCGTCCCGAGGAAGATCTCCTTACGCGCAGCTACAGCGGCATGACGCTTAGCGTTGCTGGCGTTGACGGCCTTCTGCACTTCGCCTGCCTCAACAGCTACGGCGAAGCCGCCTTCCTCCTCTACGGAGAGGAAGAGCTTCCAGGCCTCGTCGGCGATCGAGTTCGTCAGGTGCTCTACGTAGTAGGAGCCTGCAGCGGGGTCGATGACCTTGTCGAAGTGACATTCCTCCTTGAGGAGCAGCTGCTGGTTGCGTGCGATACGCTCGGAGAAGCTGTCGGACTCCTGGTAGGTGACGTCGAAGGGCTGTACCGTGATGGAGTCTACACCGCCCAGCGAAGCCGACATAGCCTCGGTCTGCGTGCGGAGCAGGTTGACGTGTGCGTCGTAGATGGTCTTGTTCCAGGTGGAGGTGACGGCCTGCATGTGGATCTTGGCCGCCTCGCCCTTGTACTGGTCGCCGTAGGCGCCGATGATCTCGGCCCAGAGCCAGCGTGCTGCGCGGAACTTAGCCAGCTCCATGAAGTAGTTGGACCCGACGCCGAAGACGAACTTGATGCGGCTCGTCAGCTCCTCGATCGAGAAGCCGCGCTCGGTGAGCTTGTCGATGAGCTCAGCGCCGATGGAGAGGGCGTAGCCCAGCTCCTGATAGATATAGGCACCAGCGTTGTTGAGGCTGAGGGCGTTGACCGTCAGCACGCGGTAGCCGGGGAGGGGACGGATAGCCTCGAGGATCCTCGCTGCAGCGTCTGCCCACTGGGGGTTGGAGATACCCTTGACGAGCTGCTTCTTGAAGGGGTCGAAGTTGATCGAGCCCTTGCACTGCTTGACATCCGCTCCTGTGCTAGCGAAGTAAGCAGCGAGCTCGCCAGCCAGCTGGCTAGCTACGGAGATGCAGCAGGAGAAGTTCAGCTCGATTGCCTCGGGCATGATGCCCTTGAGCAGGACGCTGAGCGTCTCCTTGTTTACCTGGTCGCGCTGTAGCTTGAAGCCCAGGGAGGTCACACCCTTGTTGAGGATGTCGAGCGCCTTGGCATTAGCCTCACTGGCGTCGTGTACCGTGATGTCCTGACGCACGAGCCACTCATTATCCATACGCGTGGAGCGTACGTAGGGGTACTCGCCAGGCATTACCTTGGGGGTGGAGAGGCCTTCGATGTCCTCGCGGCGGTAGAAGGGGTTCACGTTAAACCCTTCGTTGGTACGCCAGACGAGCTTGCGGTCGAAGTCTGCTCCCTTCAAGTCGGCTACGATCTTGTCCTTCCATTCCTGTGTGCTAATGGCAGGGAATTCGCTTAGTAACCGTTCTTTGTCAGTTGCCATAATAGTTCAATTTAGTGAATTGATTATTTATATCCACAAAGGTAACGTAAAAGGATGAAACATCCTCATGCCCCTGTCGGCCCAGTTACCGGGGTCTACCTACCAGGGGGATAAAAGGAATGTTCGCCGATCGTCCTCCATGCTTGGAGGCTGATCAGCGAACATTCCTTTTTGCTATTCTGTGGAGTCTTGGGCTGCACTTGTCGCCGTGCAGCTGCTCCCTCTGTCGCCTCCTCCAGGGAGGGCTATACATGCATCCCTACCTTATATATAGGGCTGCGGTGAGGCGCTCGGCCTCGGGCTCTGGCGACCTACTGCTCTTCAGCCTGGTGGAGCTGCTTGACGTAGATGGCCTTCTCCATCTTCTTGCGTCGAGCCACCGAAGGCTTGATGAAGGCCTGACGTGCACGCAGGGCGCGCATCGTACCCGTCTTCTCAAACTTTCTCTTGAAGCGTCTCAGAGCTCTTTCGATGTTTTCGCCCTCTTTTACTGGAACTACGATCATAATTCTTTTAGCTTATCTTGTTGTTATAGTTTGTTCTTGCGTGGTCAAAGTACACTCTTATTGGTGCGCAAATTTACGAAGACTTTGCCTAATAAGCAAATAGCGGGCTCTGCGCCCGCTCTCGCTGTGCTCCCCTTTTGCTGGGAGCGTAGGGGGAGGGGCGCTAGCTAGCCCGCCTAGCAGCGGTAGACCAAGCATTCGGAGGCCTTAGACCCTTAGCTCGAGTGCTTTGACTAGCCCCCACTGACGCTCTGGTACTACGTGCGGAGGGTGGGGAGCTCCTTGTCCGAGTGCCCCTGCTCCGAGCCTGTGGCTAGGCTCGGGGCGGTGGCCTAAGCACATCCGCTGCGGGCGCTGGCCGCAGGTCAAGGAAGCTAGCTAGTGGCCTAGCTAAGCGCTGCTGAGGAGTCCCGACTTAGGAGCGGACTGTCTGAGTGATATCCCTGAGCAAGCTGAGGGTTATCCCTCGCGGCCGTGAGGGACGTCAGTCGGGAGGCTGAGGGATATCCCTCAGGAGGGGCAGTGCGGGCAGTCCCCTTGCTCTGACTTTGCCTGGGCATCATCCGCTGCGGGGGGCGGCTCTGCCCATCGGCTGCCTAGGCTGCCATCCCTGTCTAGTGCGTCACGCGGGCACGTCAATCATAGGCCTTGTCTAGAGTGAGCAGTCGCTCCTTGAGCTCCTTGTAGCTGACACGCCAAGCGTCGTCAGGGACCATATCCCTATTCTCTAGGATGGCATCGCTCTCCTCTAGGCGCTCGTCCATTAGCTCTGGGGCGGCGAGCTGATAGAAGATGAGCCCTCTGAATAGGCCTTCTATAGGAGAACCGTTGAACTCGATAGCCCAGAAGTCGCTCAGCTCCAGCTCCTCGATCCGGTTGCTCGGGATGGCGTATTCCACCTCGAAGTTATCTAGCTCCTCCTTGATGTACGTGTAGGTCTCTAGACCCAGTAGTCGTGCTATGTCGACCGTGGGATTGGCCTTCATCGCTCTTTGGACCTTGATGAGCTCTGCGGGTAGTTCGGCTGAACATGTGCCCCTAGCGATGCTCTTGGGCTCTTTATCAGGGTAGTCTAGCTCCTGCAGTACTCGCTCTACGGTAAGATATACTACCTGGGGAGGCTTTACCTCGATGATGCCCTCCTGATTTATACTGAAGGCGAAGCAGAGGCGCCCGTAGGCGAAGGGCTTGAAGAAGCAGCAGGTGTAGCCCTCCGATTCCTGCTCTGTGTATCCATGTCGTTCGAGGGACTGCTCGATGAACATGTAGAAGGCTCCGAAGTGCTCCTGCATTTTATATATGACTGCCTTATCCAGCGCTGTGTGGCCAGGTCGCTTGAGGGCCTTCTTGATGAACCCGTAGCATGCTCCTATGAGCTTCTTGACTTTATTCATGCTGTACTATCTTATGTCGTTTGATCTAGAGCTTAGCTGGGCTATCCCTAGGGGGTGCTTCTTGCTGTGGGGCTGCTTCGGGGGCACGGCAGGCGTCCTGCTAGCCAAGGCCTTGGCCCCTTGGAGCGCCTTGGAGGCGCTGTCGAGGCGATAGCTGTAGCGTATGGTGTCGCCGAAGCTGTAGCTGCCGAAGCAGAAGGCAAGGTCTCCCGCTCGGTAGAGGTCCACGCCCGACACGCCCGTCGAGGTCATGTGCGGCATGCTCAGCGGCTGCGTCGTCTGGTAGCTTACGCTAAGCTCGCGGGCGTCGGTCCTGAAGTGGATGGAGAGGCCTGCGGACTGGCAAGCGAGTTGCCAGACCTTGTCCCACACCTTCGTCTGGGCTCGGTCGGGGAGTCTGTGGTAGTTGCCGCCGTCCTCGTCCCAGCCTTGTCCGTGGATGTAGGACGCTTGGCCAGCCTGGAGCGGATCGTGCCAGACCCGTTGGCCGAAGCACTCCGTGAGGGAGGTAAGGCTAAGGAATAGGGCCGTGAGTAGCCTATGTACGTAGCTCATCTTATTCTGTATAGAGGTGTGGTGCAGCACTTGTCGCGCGCCTCTGCAAACTTATACGAAACGCGGCAGCCCACCAAATGGCCTTCGTCTGCCGCCGAAGCGGGCGAAGCGCTTGCCTTGGCTGAGCACTCCGATACCGAGCTTTCGGACAGGGTGACAGCCTTTGCCCAAGCGTGCTCCATCGAGGCGGTGGAGCAGCGGTAGGCTAGGGCGGTCCTCGTGAGGGATATCGGTGGGGCGGCTGAGGGGCATCCGTCGCGGGCGTGAGGGCCGTCAGTCGGGCGGCTGAGGGATATCCCTCAGGAGGGCTCGGTGGTAAGGGGGGAGATTCCTCCGCGGCAAGGGGTAGCCAGCTCAGCTTCTTGGAGGGAGCTGGCTCGGTGGCTTGGGGGAGAGGGCGGGGAGCTAAGGCCCAGCGGCGGGGAGGGGCGGTCTTGTTTCGGGGAGGGGACTAAAGGACGAGCGCCCCTCCAGCCTCGTGCTGGAGGGGCGCTAGCGTCGGAAGGGGTGTGCGGCGCGGGCCTAGGGCTAGGCCGCGGCGCTAGAGGGGGAGGCTACTTCTTAGGCTCGATGGACTTGAAGTAGATGGTGATGCGGTTCTTAGCCTCGATGAGCTGCTTGGCCAGTGCCTGCACCTCGGCGGGCGTGATGCTCTTGCGTACCTGGTCGAAGTCCGTCACGAGGTCCAGTCCTTGGCCGTAGTAGTGGTGGAGCTGACTGAGCCAGTAGCCGTTGCGACGCAGGCTCTCGCTGTGCTCCTTCTCCATGTTCTTGATCGCCTTGTCGAAGTAGTCCTGGCTGGGACCGTTCTTGGCGATGTCCTCGAGGCCGTGGAAGACGAGCGCGTTGAGCTTCTCTACCTTGCTGGGCTCGGTCTGGAACTGGACCGTCATCGAGTAGTAGGGCTGGGGGTAGCGGCCTAGCGAGACATTAGCGCTGACGCCATAGGTGCCGCCCTCGTCCTCACGGATCGTCTTTGTGTAGAGCTGGTCGAGGATAGAGGAGAGCGTGGAGGCGATGAGGATACCCTTATGGCTGGAGGTAGTGGGCACCGAGAGGAAGTTCACCGCGATGCCCGTGGGGGTAGCCATCTCCTTGCTGTAGACCTTGGTGTGGGTGCCGGGGATCTCCCTGACGGCCTTATCGTAGGGCGCCTTGTGCTGCACACCCTTCTTGACGGGGAGCGAAGCGATGTAGCGCTCTACCAGCGGACGGAGGGTAGCCTCGTCGATATTCCCTACGAAGTAGTAGGTGAAGCCCTCAGCCGTAGCGAAGTGGCTGTGGTGAAGCTTCAGCACACGCTCGTAGTTGGCCTCCTTGACCTCTGCCTCGGTGAGCGGATAGCGCTCGGGGTTCTTGGGATAGAGGAGTCGGGAGACGGAGTCACCGAGGGAGGAGAGGGGGTTCGCCTTAGCTGCCTGCAGGCCTGCGAGGGTCTGCTCCTGCCAGGTCTTGAAGGCCTCCTGATCGGCGCGAGGTGCGGTGATCGAGAGGTAGAGTAGCTGGAGCATGGTCTCCAGATCCTCCTTGGAGCTGGAGCCGCTGATGTCGTCGTAGAGGTTGGAGACGTTCGTCGAGACGGAGGCGATACGGCCGGCCAGAGCCTTGCCGAGGGCTGTGACGTCGAACTTCCCAAGCCCTCCGAGGTCGGAGAGCTGGTTCACGAGCTTCTTGTCCAGCGGGCTGGCCGTCATCGAGAGGATACCGCCACCGCGCTGCGCGCTCATCAGGATCTCGTCCTCCTTATAGTCGGTCTTCTTCAGGACGACGCGTACGCCATTGCTCAGCGTCCAGACGGTGGAGCCGTACTTCTGGTCCTTCAGCACCTTGACGACCTTGCCCTTCATCGGCAGCTTATCGAGGAGCTTCTGGTCACTGACGGCTTCCTTGAGGGGCTCGACCTGCTGGCGGATGCCTGTCTCGTAGGCGGCGAGGAACTCAGCCTCGGTGGGGATCTTGACACCGTCCTTCTTGACGCTCGAGAGCATCAGCACGAGGTTGTCCTCAGTCAGGAGCTCGGCTAGAGCGCCATTGATCTGCTCGAGCGTTATCTGCTCGCTCATCTTGCTGATGAGGTCGTAGTAGGTGGGGATGTCCAGCAGGGTGCCGCCGTCGGTGAAGTAGCTGACGTACTCCTCTGCCCAAGCCTTGTTCTTGCGCTTGTTGCGCTCGTTGTAGAGCTTCTTCGCATTGACGAGGTAGTCCTTGCGGGCACGTTCGTACTCGCTCTTATTGAAGCCGTACTTCTTGATGCGGACGATCTCGGCCGTCAGCGCCTTGAGGGCAGGCTCCCAGCCACCTTCCTTGAAGGCAGCGTTGAAGCCCGTGGCGTCCTTGGTCTTAGCTAGGCCGAAGAGCGGGCCCATATCCATGGAGGCACTGAGGAAGGGCGCGTTGGGCTTCTGCGTGATGTCGCCGAAGCGCTCGTTGGCCATAGCGGTGATCATGTGCTTGACGTAGTTCGTGGCGACGCCGAGGATGCTGGCGCGGATCTCGGGGGGCGTGACCTCCTGCTTGTACATGATGCTCAGGAAGTTCTGCGTAGCCTCGGGGTCGGAGGCAATCGCCACGATGGGGCGGTCGTTGTTCTCTACGGGGACGTAGACGCGCTCGGCAGCTCCTACGGGTGCAGGGATATCAGCGAAGATACGCTTGATGGAGGCCTCGACCTCGTCTACATTGATGTCACCGACGATGACCAGCGCCTGCTGGTCGGGGCGGTACCACTTCTTGTAGTAGTCGCGCAGTACCTGGTAGGGGAAGTTACGGACGATGTCCATCTTACCGATAGGCATGCGCTGGCCGTACTTATTGCCAGGGAAGGCGAGCTCGAGGAGGCGCTCCTGATTGCGCGCATCCCCGCTGTCACGGCTGCGCCACTCCTCCTCGATGACGCCGCGCTCGGCGTCGATCTCCTTGTCCTCGAGGCTGAGGCTATTGCTCCAGTCGTGGAGGATGAGGATGCAGCTATCCACGACGCTCTTGCGTGGGACGGGGATGTTCATCAGCGTGTAGACGGTCTCGTCGAAGCTGGTGTAGGCGTTGATGTTGCTTCCGAAGCTGGCGCCGATGCCTTCGAGGAAGTGGTCGATGCCCTTGCCGGGGAAGTGCTTCGTCCCGTTGAAGGCAATATGCTCGAGGAAGTGCGCCAGTCCGCGCTGGCTATCCTCCTCCTGCATCGAGCCGACGCGCTGGACGATGTAGAACTCTGCGCGCGCCTGGGGCTCGGCATTATGGCGGATGAAGTAGCTCAAGCCGTTGGGGAGCTTACCCATGCGCACGGCCGTGTCAAGGGGCAGGGCAGGGATGCTCTGGGGGGCTTGCGCTCTGAGGGGAGTGACCCCGCTGAAGGTGGCGACTCCGAGGGAGACCACCGCGAGGAAGGTCAGAATGCGCTGTTGTAGCTTCATCTTCTCTCTGTTCTTAGATTAGGTGATTACTAGGATGCTTTAGCTGAATTATATCGGCAAATGTAGTGCAAATTTCGCTCCCCCGTGCTGGCTGCTCGCTGGGGAGGCGCCGCGCCTCGAGCTCGGGCTGCCTCCCGAGGCTGCGCTCGCCTCGTCCCTAGCCAGCTGGGACGCGCTAAGGGGCTCTAAATAAGAGGCCTCCTCGCCTAGGGCTATGCCTATGGCGAGGAGGCCTCCTTGCTCTGTGATCCCTAGGGGACTACATCATGATATAGCGCAGCACCAGCAGCGTCGAGACGATGTAGAGGGTGAGAGACACCTGGCGCCACTGCCCACTCAGGAGCTTGACGAGCGTGTAGCTGATCAGCCCGAGGGACATGCCCTCGGCGATGTTGTAGGTCAGCACCATCGTCAGCACGGTGATGAAGCTGGGCATCGCCTCCGAGATATCCATGAGGTCGATGTCCTGAATAGAGCTCAGCATCAGTACCCCCACCAGTACCAGCGCGCCTGTAGTGGCGGCTGAGGGGATGAGCAGGAAGAGTGGAGCGAGGAAGAGGGATACGACGAAGAGCCCTGCTGTGGCCAGTGCGGTCATCCCCGTACGGCCGCCCTCGGCGATCCCCGCACTGCTCTCGACGAAGGTCGTCACCGTCGAGGTACCGCAGACAGCCCCCACGGAGGTAGCTACGGCGTCGGCGAGCATGGCCTCCTTGATGTGGCGCACATTGCCCTCATCGTCCATCATCTCCGTCTTGGCAGCCGCCCCGATGAGCGTCCCGACGGTGTTGAAGATGTCCATGAAGACTAGGGCGAAGATCGTCAGTGCCATATCCAGATTGAGCAGCGCAGCGAAGTCGAACTGTAGGAAGGTCGGGGCAATCGACTTCGGCAGCGATACGGGGACGAAGCCCTCGGGGATCTCAGTCACGCCCATAGGGATACCGATGAGCGTGCAGAGGATGATGCTGTAGAAGAGCGCCCCACGGACACGCAGCACCATCAGCACCGCGCTGAGGATGATCCCGATGACGGCCAGCGTAGCCACGGGCGTGAAGGCGCCGAGGGTGACGAAGGTCGCTTCGCTGGAGACGATGATGCCTGCATTCTTGAGCCCGATGAAGGCGATGAAGAAGCCTATCCCTGCCGAGATGGCGAAGCGGAGGTTCTTCGGGATGCAGCGCACGATCTGCTCGCGGATGTTGAAGACGGTAAGGAGGATGAAGATGATCCCCTCGACGAAGACCGCCGCCAATGCGGCCTGCCAGCTGTAGCCCATGCCCATGACGAGGGTGAAGGCGAAGAAGGCGTTGATCCCCATGCTGGGGGCCTGGGCGAAGGGCAGCTTGGCGAGGAAGGCGATGAGCAGCGTCCCGATGGCCGACGCCAGAGCTGTGGCCGTGAAGACAGCCCCCTTATCCATGCCCGTAGAGCTAAGGATGTCGGGGTTGACAGCTAGGATGTAGCTCATCGTGAGGAAGGTCGTCAGACCTGCCATGAGCTCCGTGCGGAGCTTGTACTTCGTGGGGTCGAAGCCTACGAGGCGGTAGAGTGCTTGCATGTACTGCTGGTGTGTGCTAGGTAGGATAGGGCTCCTAGCGGCTTAGCCCTCGTGGGGCGCGCCGCTGGGCTAGAAGGTCCACTTGAGCGCTAGGGTAGGATTGATGATGGTCTTGTCCATAGCGGCGAAGTTGCTGCTGATCTCTACCTCGGTGCCGACGCTGAGGCGGAAGGCAGGGTCTACCCCCGGGAGCTTATTGAGGTTGAGCCAGAGCTGGGGCTCGGTGATGAAGATGGTGGTATTCTTCCCCGTGACGAAGTGGCGATCCCCCCAGAGGTCGGCGAAGCCATTGAAGGTGCAGAGGCCGCCTGCTAGATTGAGGTACCAGGTGCCCGTCAGCTGCCAGGAGTCGGGCCGGTCCTGACGTGCCAGATACTTGTACATAGGCGTCAGGGTGAAGCCTGCCGAGTAGTCGCGGCGGTTGTAGGCATAGGTGAGCCCCGCGAGGTAGGCATTCTTGTAGCTGAAGCTATTGCTTAGCCCGCCGTTGTACTCCAGGTGCAGATTGAGGGGCAGCTTGCCGAGGCGGAACTCACGTGAGATCTCCCAGTAGGCCGAGGTCACGCCCTCGCGGCGGTAGTCCATGTCGACGAAGAAGAAGGTGTTCCCCCACTTGTCGGCGCGGAAGAGTTCGACCGTCGTCGTCAGCTGGGGGCGCTCGGCCTGATCCTGGCCGTTGAGCTTGCGACCGAGGTCGTAGTGCAGCTGTACATTCTGTGCCGAGAGGCTCCCGAGGGAGAGGAGCGAGGCGGCAGCGAGCAGGTAGTGCTTGATCATACTTATTGCTTGATTAGTTAGTTGATGCGTCCGTATATAATTAGGAGTGGGCTGCCCCTAGGCCTCGGCTCTGTCCTCGGCGCGCTCGGGGAGGATGAGGTTCAGCAGGACGGCGATGATGGCCGAGAGGCCTATGCCCGCCATGGAGAAGCTGCCGAAGTGCAGCGCCGCACCGCCGATCCCCGTGGTCAGGGTCACGGAGATGATGACGACATTGCGCGCTGAGTCGAGCTTCACCTTGCTGTGCAGGAGGCTGGAGATACCTGCCCCAGCGATCGTGCCGAAGAGCAGCAGCATGATGCCCCCGAGGATGGCCTGGTCGATGCTACGCAGCAGCGCGCTGACCTTCCCGATGAGGGAGAAGATGATGCCCGTCAGCGCCGCGATACGGAAGACAACGGGATCCGTCACCTTCGTCAGCGACATCGCCCCAGTGACCTCCGAATAGGTCGTCACAGGAGGCCCTCCGATGAGCGAGGCGAAGAGGCAGGCCAGCCCGTCGCCCAGCATCGTGCGGTGCAGGCCAGGGTCCTTGACGAAGTTGTGCCCCGCTACATTATTCACCACATAGACGTCGCCGATGTGCTCGATGACGGGGGCGATCGCCACGGGGATCATATAGAGGATGGGGCGCCACTCGAAGCCTGCGGGCAGGATGAACTGCGGCAGGCCGAACCACGCCGCCTCCCGCACGGGCTGCAGATCCACCTCGAAGAAGAGTAGATCCACTACGTAGCCCACCACGATCCCGAGGAAGATCGGGATCAGCTTGACGATGCCCCGCGTGTAGAGGGTGATGATGATGGCCGTGACGAGCGCGACGACGGCGAGCGTCCAGTTGGTCTCTGCCATCTTGACCGCGGCTGAGGAGAGCGATAGCCCGATGAGCATGATGATGGGCCCGATGACTACGGGAGGGAAGAGCCGCGTGATGAAGCGCGTGCCGAAGGTGCGGATCAGGGCCGACATGAGGAAGTAGACGAAGCTCACCCCGATGCAGCCGAAGAGCGCCCCAGGCAGTCCATAGAGCTCGGTAGCGCTGATGATGGGCGCGATGAAAGCAAAGCTACTGCCGAGGAAGATGGGTACCTTACCCTTGGTCACCAGATGGAAGAGGAGCGTGCCGACACCGGCGGAGAAGAGCGCAGCCGAGGGGTCAAGGCCGACGAGCAGCGGTACGAGCACCGTAGCGCCGAAGGCTACGAAGAGGTACTGCACGCCCACGACTCCCTTACGCATGGGGCTGAGGCTCGTAGTGCTTGGGTTCATGCTATGATGATGAGATGGGGTTACGCTCGCAAAAGTACGGCAAATCCCTCTATTCCAAGCACCCTCCCCGCGCTGCCGCCACCTCCTGTCCGCTGCGGCTATCCCCGCTACTGGGCCCCACGAGCCCTTGCCCTAGGGCCCGCTCGAGGGAGGAGGCGGAGCTCTGCCCGCTCCCGCGGCCCGCCCCAGCGGGACGTAAGAGGGCTAGGGCGGACAGCCTGCCCTCACCGAGCTCCGAGGGGTGGGGCGGCGAGCCGCTGCAGACGCCTTTCCGAGCTGTAACAAGAGGCTCCGTGAGCTGCCGCAAGGCGCGTGCTGAGTAAAGTAATATAACTTCTTGCGAAAAGTAATATAAGTTCTCGGCAATTCTTATATAACTTTTGGCGGAAAGTTATATTACTTTTCCCCAAATATGATATTACTTTTCCCAGCGCCCCTTATCCCTCAGCTCGGCGAGGGACGGCACTCGGCTCGGCGCCCCTGAGCCGTGACGGCAGCCCGAGGGGTAAAAGAAGAGCGGCCGCCCGAGC